>Ga0065711_1009757_pt1 | contig 17619 bp, 11 predicted proteins | sample Hoacrofraction12_FD_59098 | JGI IMG/M metagenome (GOLD analysis project Ga0065711, IMG submission 59098) | Hoatzin crop microbial communities from Cojedes, Venezuela - Epithelial fraction 12 v2 (version 2) | ecosystem: Host-associated > Birds > Digestive system > Esophagus > Crop | place...
CTTCAGTTCCAGGTGGGCCTTGGCCTTCCTCGTCGCAACCCTGCATGCTCTGACCACATTCCTGTATTCTTCCCAAATGGCCTGTCCCTCTTTTCACATTCCATGGACCTTTCTCTTCCACCTGATCTCCACTAGAAGCTCCTTGTTCAACGATGCAGGTCTCCTGCCTCCTTTCTAGATTTCTTGCTCAGGGGGATGCACCAGTCCTGAGTGTGGAGGAAGTGACGTTTAAACAGTGACCAGCACTCATGTGCCCCCCTGTCTTCGAGAGCCCTGGCCCACGGGATTCCTCCCAGTAGCTCCTTGAAGAGGCCAGAGTTAGCCCTCCTGAGGTCCAAGGATTTGATCCTGCTTATGGTCCTGATTCCTCCACCCAAGATCCTGAACTCCATAATTTCATGGTCACTGCAGCCAAGTCTACCTCCAACCTTCACATTCTCAACCAGTTCCTCTTTGTTCTTTAGTACAAGGTCCAGCAGAGCACCTCTCCTTGCTCGGTCCTCCACCACTTGCATCAGCAAGTTGTCATTGACGCTCTGTAGGAACCTCCAGGACTGCATGTGCCTGGTCTTCCCAGCTGATGTCAGGGTGATTGAAGTCCCCCACGAGAACCAGGGCCTGTGACTGTGAGGCTGGTTTCAGCTGCTTGTAGAAGGCCTCATCTACTTCCTCTTTCTGGTCAGGTGACCTGTAGTGCACATGCACAATAATGTCACCCTTATGAGCCTGTCCCTTAATTCTAACCCACAAGCTCTCAACTCATTCTTCATCCGCCCCCAGGACAGAGCTCAATGCATTTCAGTTGCTTCCTCAAATACAGAGCAACTCCACTGCCTTGACTTGTTGGTCTGTCTTTCCAAGTTTTGTTCAGCTGTAAGAGCAGCACATACTTTGAGAAGAGACACTCTGTTGCCATCTCTCAGGAAAATGTACTCTGGCATAGCAGATTCAGCCCAGCAGATGAATCTATAACAACCTGGGTAAAATATCTTGTGTTTGAGGAAAATAGCTTGAGAAAATGTACCAGATTCAGGAACACTGTAAATTTCATTGGTGCTGGTGGGCTTTTTGGTTGTTTTTAAAAGAGTGTATCATTGGATTTTAGTTCAACAGTGTCATCCCACCAGCAAAACACAGTATTTTGAGTCAGCTCTAAATTCAGATTTAATGTTGTGATGGATCAGTGCCAAAGTCTTCTAGCTCAATTCCCTGAATTCACTTTGAAAAAATGAAACCTGGCCCCAAGCCTCTCAACTCATTCTTGGTTTATAGGTAATTTAGTTCTATACTCAAGGTCAGAAGGAGATCAAGAGTTAAAATAGAACATGGAGCTCCAAGTTCTCTCTCAATGGAGAAGCTAGTAACAAATGTTGGACAACATGATGGATAATAGAAGGTCAAAATCACATAATGAGAAGGGGATGGTTTGTATCACTTTCTGAAGCTCATCATAGTCTGTCACGATGTGCTTTATGGTTTGAATTGTTTTGAAAACTTCTCTCCCCCTAATTTTCTTGTTTCAAGATTCTTGAATCTTGAAAAGATTCAAATCATTTTTTGAATGATTAGCTATTTTCAAGCAGGATTGAGAAGCCTAAAGCCTATAAGCATCAATTTTTCTGTTTTAAGGTGAGACATAATTGTGTTTTGATCGCTTTAAAAATAAAATCCAAATCTGTCTCTGCAGAGATGTATTGTACTACAAGTATGCAAATTTTGTTAGTAGCTTCATTGTATGGAAATTAAAAATAACTGAGTGACATTAATATTATGGAAAGAATAATTCAGAAGTCTAAGCTAATCCATTATGTATTTTGGCCCCTGCTGTTAATTCCACTATCCCTAGAGTAGCGAAAAAAGAGAGATTAGGGTAATTCAACATATTTCTGATTTAAGAAATAGAAGACATTGTCTTCTGCAGGAAAACAGGGTTGTACTGGCATCTTGGAGAATGATTGCATCACAGTAATAAAAAACCTTAAATATAAAAATCTTGCCAAAATCACAGATAGTGTTTTATTGCAGTCAAAGTCCAAACACAAGCATTGTCGATTATCCCGCAGTACTTAGAAGAACTACTCAGTACTTTTTAGATCCAAACCATTCTGGTTTGCATGTAATGACACATAGAAGCCTCTTCCCTCAAATTTATAGCTCATTTTCATAAACTATTGCACGTTGACTGATTTCAGGTCTGCTTTTTTTATCCAAGCGTAAAGTGTGGGAAGAACAATGTGGTTCATTTTCTTTTCCAAGTGTGTTAGAAAAGTTTTGTACCAAAAGTGCCTTTCCCATTGGGGTTTTACATCATCTCAATTTCATAGCTGTGGTAGACCATACTCTATAACCTCAAAGGAGATGAGAATAACTTAAATAGATGAAAAGCAGGCCACTAAAGAAAATAAAATTCCATTTTTGTAGACTTCTGCCTTCCCTCCCTGCCTCTTCTCACTCTATCCTGTTTTCCATGTATAATTCTCATTCTGGTTGTCATGAACAAGCACATCAAGTTCAAGATAAAATATTGGCATTCCTCAAAAAGGTTTTTGATTACAAATATTAAGCCAGAACAGCTGTGTTGACTTGGAATTCCTCTTTAGCCAGCAAAACTGACAGAATCATACAATGCACTATTGCTTCTTCAAGAGCTGAAAAAGAATACATTTCTCCCAACAAATATGTACTTTTTTTGTTGTTGACATTTTTATTGTTTGGAAAAAACCTACAGGCACAAAGGGACAGAACCACACTCACATATCCATATTTCTTCTTAGTTGCCACTTCTGACATTTTACTATTTAGAAGTTCTGGTGTACTTTCAGCAATAGATCTGTGATGTGGGCAAGTCCTTTTGGGCTTGGGTGACATTTGCTTTTCCCTTTGAGCTAAGAAAAGAGGCATAAATTCTGAAAAGAAAAAATTCATATAAGGATACATGTTTTGGATTAGACAAAGAAGAGCATAATTTATTTGCTTTAAGGAGCCACTAAGAAGTGGAACTCTGGCTGTTGTAAGCAAACCTCTTCTTCAAGGCCTGGCTTCCTCAAGATGCTGCAGAATAAGGAGACATGCGAGGGAAGACTTCAGCAGGTGCACCAGAAGCAACAGAAGTTGCGGACACTCCACTGAAGAAGGGAGATGTGTCTCATCCTTTCAAGAAGAATCAAACACCACCTACGTTAGAAATGAAAACAGAAAAGCTGTAGCAAGAAAACATATAAACAGATCAAATAGAATTGTGTCAAGTGCTTATCTAATTATCCTTCCAGTACTGCAAGAGGATTGCAAAACAGGAGACTTCCTCAGGAGTTTGCGTGAAAGATACCTTCTTTTCATAGATGAGACTGTCCTTATCCATATTTCACAATACAGTTAGTAAATCCATGAGAACACTTTTTTAGCTTGTCTCATTTTCATAGAATCATAGAAACATAGAATGGTTTGGATTGGAAGGGACCTTAAAGATCATCAAGTTCCAACCCTCCTGCCATGAGCAGAGACATTTTTCTCTAGACCAACTTGCTCAGAGCTCCATCCAGCCTGGCCTTGAACACTGCCAGCGAGGGGGCAGCCACAGCTGCTCTGGGCAACCTGTGCCAGTGTTTCACCAACCTCATGGTGAAGAATTTCTTCCTAATATCTGATCTAAATGTGCCCTTTTTTAGTTTAAAGCCATTCCCCCTTGTCCTATCACTACACACCCTTGTGAAAAGCCCCTCTCCATCCTTCCTGTCGGCCTCCTTCAGGTACTGGAAGGCTGCTATAAGGTCACCCCAGAGCCTTCTCTTCTCCAGGCTGAAGAGCCCCAACTCTCTTAGCCTGTCCTCATAGGAGAGGTACTCCAGCCCTCTGGTCATCTTCGTGGCCCTCCTCTGGACCCGATCCAACACATTCATGTCCTTCCTATGTTGGGGGCTCCAGAGCTGGATGCAGTACTCCAGGTGGGGTCTCACGAGAGCGGAGTAAAGGGGCAGAATCCCCTCCCTCAACCAGCTGGCCACACTTCTCTTGATGCAGCCCAGGAGATGGTTGGCTTTCTGGGCTGCAAGCGCACATTTCCAGCTCATGTTGAGGTTCTCATCCACCAGTACCCCCAAGTCCTTCTCCTCAGGGCTGCTCTCGAGCCACTCTCGCCTAGCCTGTACTTGTGTTTGTGATTGCCCTGACCCATGTGCAGGACCTTGCACTTGGCCTTGTTGAACTTCATGCAGTTCACACTGGCCCAACTCTCCAGCCTGTCAAGGTCCCTCTGAATAGTAAGCCTTCCCTCCAGTGTGTCAACCACACCACACAGCTTGGTGTCTTTGGCAAACTTGCTGAGGGTGCACTCAGTCCCACTGTCCATGCGGCTGACAAAGATATTGAACAGCACCGGCCCCAGTACCGACCCCTGAAGCACACCACTCGTCACTGGTCTCCACCTGGACATTGAGCCATTGACTGCAACTCTTGGAGTGTGTCCTTCCAGCCAATTCCTTCTCTGCTGAGTGGTCCATTTGTCAAATCCATGTCCTTCCAATTTAGAGACGTGGATATCATGCAGGACAGTGTCGAATGCCTGGCACAAGTCCAGGTAGACAGTCAGTTACCTGCCCTTTGTCCACCAATGCTGTGACCCCATCATAGAAGGATACCAAGTTGGTCAGGCATGATTTGCCTTTGGTGAAGCCATGTTGGCTGTCCCTAATCACCTTGTTATCCATGTGCCTTAGCATGGTTTCGAGGAGGATCTGCTCCATCATCTTGCCAGGCACAGAGGTGAGACTGACTGGCCTGTAGTTCCCCGGGTCTTCCTTTTTTCCCTTTTTAAAAATGGAGGTGATATTGCTCCTTGTCCAGTCGGTGGTGACCTCCCCAGACTGCCACTACTTCTCAAATATAATGAAGAGTGGTTTGGCAACTTCATCTGCCAGTTCACTCAGGACCCGTGGAGGCATCCCATCAGGCCCCACGGACTTGTGCACTTGCAGGTTCCTTAGGCAGTCTCAAACCTGGTCTTCTCCTACAGTGGGCAGTTCTTCATTCTCGCAGTCCCCTCCTTTGTCTTCTGCACCGTGGGCAGTGTGGCTAGAGCACCTGTTGTTTTCTCTCCCTCCTCCCAAGCATTAAATACCTCTTACTCTCCTTTTCCCACCAGAGAGTGAAAAAACTTTACTTTTACCAGTCTAGTTCTGACTGCATTTTCTTCCTCAGCTGTTCATTGTGAAAGGCTGCTTAGATCCCTAAATGTCCGTGTGATACCTGCCACTAAAAAATTTAAGGAAAACAAATGTGTGTATCAATTTATAATTTGCATTAAAATTGTTGAGTATTTTCCTACTAAGTTAGTCAATAGTAATAGCTTGGCAAAAGATAAGGAGTCACAGTGGTTATGGGTAGTTTCATTCTTTGATTAACCAGTTAAAATTATTTTTCAAATCATTTAGGTTTTTCTGGATTTATATAAATTTTTCATAAGATTTTTTTTTCAAAATCTAACTTTGGAACATCATTTTATGTTTAAATATTAAGGGGTTTATGACAAATATATTTATGATCCCCTAGGATTTGTGTTGTCAGAAAAAGTACCAAGATTCTTTTTCCTTGATGCCCAGAGTCTTCACCCAACTGATTCTTGATATTTCCAGGTCAACAAGAACAACCCTGTCATAAGCTGTGTTACCAGCAGTGCTTTAAAAACTGGTGGTTCTGTGTAACAGATTCAGATTTCTCAGCAGACTGCTGACGCTAGGGTAATAGCACGTCTGAAGCTTGAATACCTTTATCAGCTGTGGTCATGCAAGAAAGAAAACAAGCAGTCTTGAGAAATGTAGACAAAAAGAGGAAGTGGAGAGGTTAAGGAGTCTCAGGGAGTGTGAGAGGGAGATCGATTGGTGGAGCCACACCCTGCCACCCCTGAGGCCAAGGCAGCAGATTGAGACTTCACAAGAAACAGAGGACCCCTTACTGTCTTGTCACCAAGCAGAAGGAGGGGACCTAAGAGATGGGGGGAATGGAAACCGGTCTGTGCTATGGGCAGAAGATGAACCTGCCCCCAGCCTCCCTCAACTCCCTAGTTGCCCTTACACAACAGATATGGGGCTCTGGAATGTGAGGGCAAATGAGGATGCGGGTGAAGGTCCATCCAGGGCGTTGCCCAGGGCAAGTCAGACAGCCCCATGTATTACGACTGCCTCGGCTAAGAAAAAAAGGAGGGTAATTGTCGTAGACGATTCCCATCTGAGGGGAACAGACGTCCCAATCTACCGACCGGACCTATCCCACAGGGAAGTCTGCTGCCTCCCTGGGGCCCGGGTTAGGGATGGTGCTGGGAAGATCCCTGGTCTGGTGTGGCCCTCTGATTATTACCCACTGTTGATTATGCAGTTTGGCAGTGATGAGGTTGTGGAGAGAAGTCCAAAAGTGATTGAAAGGGACTTCAGGGCACTGGGGCAATTTGTTGAAGGATCAGGGGCGCAGGCTGTGTTTTCCTCAATCCTGTCAGTGGCAGGGCAGAATACTGAAAGGAACAGGAAAACTCACTTGATTAACATGTGGCTCAGAGGCCGGTGCCATTGGTGGGTTTTGGGGTTTTTTTGATCATGGGGAGGTTTACACAGCACTAGGCCTGCTGGCAACAGATGGAGTTCAGCTGTCTCAAAGGGGGAAATGCATTCTCACTCATGAGTTGTCGGGACTCATTGAGAGGGCGTTAAACGATGTTCAAAGGGGGAAGGGGATACAACCAGGCTCACTACAGATTAGCCCAGGCATGGCATGCCTATGTTGGGGGGGGGTGTGATAACATTACCACCAAAGATGAGGAAAAGACTGAGGTACTTCATACCTTTTTTGCCCCAGTCTTTAATAGTCAAATCAGTTATTCCCAGGGTATTCAGCCCCCAGTGCTGGAAGATAGTGATGGAGAGCAGAATAACCCTCCACAATCCAGCAGGAAGCAGTTAATGGCATGCTGCGCTCCTGGACCCACACAAGTCTATGGGGCTGGATGGGATTGACCTGAGAATACTGAATGAGCTGGCAGAGGAACTGGCCAAGCCACTCTCCATCATCTATCAGCAGTCCTGGCTAACAGGGGAGGTCCCAGATGACTGGAGGCTTGCCAATGTAATTTCCACCTGCAAGAAGGGCCGAAAGGAGGATCCAGGGAACCACAGACCTGTCAGCCTGACATCAGTACCAGGAAAGACTGTGGAGCAGTGCCCCTTGAGTGCACTTACCAGGTGTGTGCAGGAGATCAGGCCCAGCCAGCACGGGTTCATAAAGGCAGGTCCTGCTTGACCAACCAGCCTGATCTCCTTCTATGACCAGGTGGTCTGCCTGGTGGATGAGGGAAAGGCAGTAGATTTTATCTACCTGGACTTAGTAAAGCCTCTGAAACTGTTCCCCACAGCATTCTCCTAGAGAAGCTGGTCGCTCACAGCTTAAACAGGTGTTATCTTCGCTGGGTAAAAAAATGGCTAGACCAGAGAGCGGTGGTGAATGGAGTTGATTCCAGATGGCGGCTGGTCAAGAGTGGTGTTCCACAGGGCTCAGTTTTGGGTCCGGTCTTGTTTAATATCTTCATCAAAGACCCGGATGAGGGAAGTGAGTGCTCTCTCAGTAGGTCTGCAAATGACACCAAGCTGGGCGGGAAAGTCGATCTGCTCAAGGGTCGGAAGGCTCTGCAGAGGGATCTGGATAGGCTGGATTAATGGGCCGAGGCCAGTTGTATGAGGTTTAACAAGGCCAATTGCTGGATCATGCACTTGGGTCACAACAACTCTATGCAATCCTGCAGGCTTGGGGAAGAGTGGCTGGAAAGCTGCCCGGCGCAAAAGGACCTTGGGGTGTTGATTGACAGCTGGCTGAACATGAGCCAGCAGTGTGCCCAGGTGGCCAAGAAGGCCACGGGCATCCTGGCTTGCATCAGAAATATTGTGGCCAGAAGTAATAGGGAAGTGAAGGTGTCCCTGTACTCAGCATTGGAGCGGCTGCACCTGGAGTACTGTGTTCAGTTTTGGGCCGCTCACTACAAGAAGGACACAGGTGCTGGAGCATGTCCAGAGAAGGGCAATGAGGCTGGTGAGGGGTGTAGAGAACACGTCCTAGGAGGAGTGGCTGAGGGAGCTGGGGCTGTTTAGTTTGGAGAAGAGAAGGCTGAGGGGAGACCTTGTTGCTCTCTACAACTAACTGAAAAGAGGTTGTAGTGAGGCAGATGTTGGTCTCTTCTCCCAGGTAACTAGCAATGAGATGAGAGGCAATGGCCTTAAGTTGCATCAAGGGATGTTTAGATTGTATATTAGGAAAAATTTCTTTACTGAGAGAGTGGTCAGACACTGGAACAGGCTGCCGAGTGAAGTGGTAGCGTTCCATCCCTGGAGGTGTTTAAAAAACGTGCACATGTGGCACTTTGGGACATGGTTTAGTAGGCATGGTGGTGTTGGGTTGATGGCTGGACTTGATGATCTTAGAGGTCTTTTCCAGCCTTAATGGATCTATGATTCTATGACTCTATGATTTAAAGGAGAACAAAGTTACATATTGACAGACAGGTGTTTACTGTTAAAGACACTAATTTTTCCCAATATCTGTTTTCACAGTTAAGACAGCATTTCTATCCCTTGATAGATCCCCTTTTGTGTCATGAAAGAAAGGCAGAAAAACCAGGAGGAGAAGACTGTGCAGCTGAAACAGAGAGTCTTACTCTGAGGGGACCTCAGGGTGGAAGGCACAGCCCTAGTCAAGGTATCCAAACAACACTTCAGTATGCATCTCGTAACAGCACTTTGAAGGGAAGTGCAGCCATCAGGGAACACCCAAAGTCATTTGCCTTCATCACATGACAGACATCACTTTGCACCTCCCACTTCCTGAGAAAACATCTCCCCATCAAGATAAAGACAATTTGGAGACAGATAAGCACAACAAACCAGTTAAGTCTATTTCATTTTGCATGGAATACTTACACAATGCCTGGTCTGGGATGCCAGCATGAATGCCAAGCTGCTGCATGCTGACAGGAGCAAGTCACATCTGGGTACATGTGCAGGGCCAGAAGTGCTGTGGTAGGGGAAATTAACATCTGAAAAAATGGCAGTTGTAAGTCTTGGCTCCACCAAACTGGCTGCTTTGATAAACTAATTGCGAGGCATAGTCAGCTAAAATTTTTAGAAATATTTTTTGATACACAATGCCTTTCTCAAGCTGGTCCTAACCAAGTAAGCCACCAACAAATAGGAAGCTTCCAGAAAACAAAGAAATGAGGCCAATTTTGCACCCTTCCCACTAGACCCTCCTAACTTGGTATGAGCAAAGGCATAGTAGATTAATACTGCTTCTTCACCAGAAATAATTATTTTCGAGTAAACCAAAGCCATAAGAACCTGTTGACTCTTCACTGATGCATCCCAAGCCAACAGCTTTTCAACAAGTAACTTGAAATAAAACCATCAAATCTAAACATATCTTGTAGAATCATAATTAAGATTATTTTCTATGTAAGTTACTTAGTTCAGGCACAACTCTTGTGACCCTCATCTGTTTTTTCATCAAGCAAATAACCTCAAATCCATTATCCTCTTCACTTGCGATTACAGACTCAAAGTTGCCTCCTCCTGTCTATCCCTGATACCTATTTAGAATTCAGTATCATGGAAAACTTTCCTTACTTTCAAACTTTAGCTTGAAACTTTCAGGACTTTTATGGGAAAAATAATGAAATCATATTTCTTTCCCCTTTTATACTAAGTTTATTTTGAAATCTGAACACAATTTCATGAAAAATTGTTGCCAAAGGCCCAGCTCAACATGATTTTTATTATAATACCTCTGTTATTCTTGTGTCCACAAGATTGATGCCATGTTCAGATTTCAAATAGCACAAAAGTCAACCATGAGAAAGATGAAGTTGTATTTAGCAGATAAAAACAAAGAACAAACGGGAGTCCAGATTAGATTACTGCCCGTCAACAGACCTTATGAGGCAATTGGTTGGCAGCTTTGGTAATGCTAACCACAAACACCTTGCAGTACCAAACCATTACATATACTCTTTGCCAAGACTGGCTGTCAGCTATATGACTGGCCATTTCCTGCCAACATAGTTGACTTTCTCTCCTCATTTATTAGTGAGGGCTCTGTACTTGCTGACATGGAAAATCAACAACTCTGAGTCCCTCACCTAATGCTACCTACTGAATCAAATTGTCTAAATTACTGATAGCGAAGAATTTCTACTGTTTCCATCTAGTCATAAAGTAATATTGTTTTTTTCCAATGTTCAGACGATCATGTTTGTGAGCTAGTGGATATGTATGTACTGCAGACTATTTTTTCTGCATCTGTCTTTCTAATTGATTAAAATAACATTGTGTGATCATTTCTTATTTATTGCTAGTCAGGCTTATCTTCACAGAACTACAGAAATAAGCGAAAAAGAACCAAATAATTCCATTTCCAGAAAGCAGAATAGTCAGCAGACTAGCGAAAGTAATTATCTTGACATGTTTTATGGAAAGTACATCTAGTTCCATTACTTCTAATTGTGACAGAGAAATCTCAAATCATTGCTTCGACATCCATGAGGTATTAGTTCAACTTTTTGACCATTTCTTTGACTTAATTCTCAGTGTAGTCTGTAAGTCCTTGGTTTCAGCATTCTTTTTTATCTGAACAACAACTTGGTGCGACATTACAGGCAACAACAGTTTTTAAGATAAACATTTGTAGAATTGTTGGTGCTAAGGAGTTTTCAACAACCTGCCTTTGGAAAAAGTGCACACTTTGGAAAGTTCTGCTCAGCTTGTCTGACTATCAGCACTGAGACAGACCACAAGGCATTCTTCAGGAAGTTGCTTAACCTACACATGTTGGGGTTGATGTAGCTTGAGAGTTAGCATGACTAGGCCGCTGAAGCAAAACAGTTAGCATAACTGAACAGGCCACTGGAAAGGACAGCTAAGAATAGCAATTGAGAAAGTTCTGATAGTGTACATGATGTGAGTTAGCAAAAACAAGATGTGTTCAAGGACGTGGAGGCGGTCTGTTGCTATTAGCGTTAGTGCATAGTTACCAATCATAAGGGAATATGGGGTGTGTGAACAGTGCGTGATTTATGTCTGTAGCCTATCCGAATAAGCGTAATCGCGTGTGCAGATGTGAAAAATGTATATAACCACACAAGTGGAGCAATAAAGTGAACTGACTGTACATTCATCAATATGTGAGAGTCATTCCTGTCCCTGCACAGATGCTAAAACTCGGCATACACATTTCTGTTCAGAGATTGATTTTAAGATGTTATTTTTAAAATCCAAATCCAGACTAGCCTAGATTTCAAAATGTAGCAATCTATGCAAAGAGTCTCTCTTTCTTTCGCACTGCTGTATTTGGGATGTTGGGGTATTTTTTTTCCCTACATACCTGAAAGTCCCTCGTCCTAGTGACTATTTACCACAACATATAAACAGATGTTCTGGGCAATAATTAACCATCAGCAGAGGTGCAGTATATCCAGAAACCCTTCAGCACATTTTCCCAGGTACATTTCTGACAATGTCCAACATTGATCCAAGATCCAAAACTGATTACTGAAGCTCCAGATGTATCTTTGAAGGCCAAGACAAGAACTAGACAAAACGTGTTACCGAGTTCAGCCTAAAATATAGATTTTTACTATCTTTATCTGCGTGCCAGTTGGCAGTTATCAGAGAAATCAGTCAAGAAAAACTACAGAAAATAGGAATGAAGAATGAGGGCTTCTTCTTAACACATGCTCTAGGAGTTTCAGCCTTTAAACACATTTCTGCCAATTACAGGGATCCACTGTGTGACTTTGGGTAAACCGTTAAACATCTTGGTGCTTCCAATTCTGTGTATAAAATGGGAAGACGGTAATTCCCAATCTTATGGTGTAGACTACAAGGCAGGAACTTCACATTATACAGTGATGAAGATTGTATTATTATTCAGAACAAAAAAAGTCTAAGAAAGATTTTGAACTAGTAGCACTCAGAAGACGATAAACCCACAACCCAAGATGATCTGAACACCAAGCACCCTTGAGGTGGTGTGTAAGGAAAATTAACAGAAGACAGACGATCACATTTCTTTCCTTCTATTTTGTTCAGGCTGTGATGGAAGAACAATTTGCTTGCATGTCAGTTATAGCACATAGCCTCAGACACCACCTGAAGAAGGGAGAAAATATGAAAGCGTATTCCTACACACATATTTTCCAAAGATCTTAATTCTCTAGTATTGCATCAGCTAAGGACAAGTCTTTATTTATTATTCACTTTATCTGAATGAACTCGTATCTGAGACCCACTGAGAATATCCACATCAATCTTCAACAGCAGAATTTATATGTGAAGTGTGAAGGGAACCCTCTTACATTTCCGAAGCCTACTGGGATGAAGTAATGCAGACATTGTAGCCTCACTCACTCACGGAAAACAGCCCACTATGTCTTAAAAGACAGCATATCCACACAGTCCTCAGAGGCAAAATTTGAGGAGTTCTGAAATTAACCAAAAAATGCCTGATGACTACTTAATGCTATTTTCTGCCTGTTAATAGTTTGCTGTGAGCACCAGACCCCCAAAAAATTTCAACCTATTCAAATAACTGTAGTGTTACACTTCCATGTTCCAGATTATGAGTCAATTCCCATCTGAATGTGCAATGCTCTTGGCAGACTTTAATTTGCCCAAAAAGATCTACTTTCTGAATACAGATTTCTACAAGCCTCCCAGGCAGCAAGCGAACAGGCAACTTCTGTTTATATTTAAAAGATGCAGTCTCCCTTTCCTCTCAGTGAACCCATTAAACAAATTTATTATATGTCAAAACTAGATAATAACACCACATTTTCTAATTTTAAGATAAAAAATAGACTCTATGCATAAATTTCTCTAGTGAAAGAGGGAAATTAATCAATATCAAAACACTTAAAAAAAAAAAATTACACGCAAAATGGACAGTATAGCCAAGCACAATATAGCCAAGTTTGTGAGTTTATCAGCTGCTTTTACTTCAGCGCAGTTAGAAAACAGAAAAAAACTTGCAGTTTTTTTTTCCTAAAAACTCAGGGGAAAAAAATTAAGTAAATAATTTGATCTAAACAAGCTTAACTGAAAGGGCTTGATTTTCTTTGTTATTAGCGTGGCTTTCTTCTGAAACAGTTACAATGTTTTATATGGAGAATCATTCATCTTTATATTTGGAGAACTCTGGCTAGTATGGTTCAGCAACATCAGTGAGTTCCTTTCTAACCATGCAAAAAATGGATGATTTCATTCAATATTTCCATGTGAGGCATGGGCCACACTTTGTAACATTACTGGGAATTAAAAACCAAAAAGTTGGTTTTAGTTAACACTTAAGCCATTTTCAAATAATTCCAATAATTACATTTATGGTCTTTGGTATGTATGAATTTGTGTTGCCCCCAAGGTAACAGAATTGTTCCCCTTGTTCAGTAGACACGCATACTTCTAGATGAAATTCTACATTTCAGTGCCCTGTAAATTCTCCAGTTTATCAACTCTGTTATTCCTATTAGAAACAGGATTTAGGGGATCATGACTTACATATGTGAAATCAGAACTCACCAATGGCTCACACACTGAATTTTGTACACTCAGAAATGAGATGCTAAAAAATGATCAGTACTTAATTGCAGAAATTATTCCACAAGCAATTTGAAGTTATGAGCACTGCAACAGATACATTCCACAACCTGTTTATTTGACATATCTAATAGACAAGAACATTGTTGCTAGTCGTCAGCATATATAGCACAATTCCTGCTCATTGTGCCTGGCAAAATGGCTTCCCTTGACAACTGCCTACAAAAACAGCTGAGCAATCAGTAAACTGCTCTTTGATAAATCACTGATAATAAGGGAAGCACAATTCAGAATGTAAGTTATTCATAATCAATTCATTCAATCCCAGTGCTTGGAAATACATTCAGTGATTTTTATCCACTAAAGTGAAGGAAGCAATTGCTATATTCTTCCCTCTCTGTATTAAGGAGCCTACTATATTTTACATCTAGTTGATTTCTTTATCCTTCCAGTGCTTTCTGCCCTCCCACTACAGCACAGACAAATTTCAGATTCAAAGGTTATTTAACTAAACAAATATTTTTTCACAAAATTCTTGATTTACCAAGCAATATCTGGTTAAAGCAGATATCCAACAGTAAAGATGAAAATAGTCAGCACCTATCCTTTCATTATTAGTCACTGCAAATTTCTGTTGCTAATATTTTGTTTTAATGTTTGTGTTGGAGGACAGTTCAGTATTGACAAAAGTGACATACAAGTAGATCTGTTCAGCTTCACTATGCTGGACACAGACAGTTCAAATTTCTCTGTGAAATTCATTTTATCCTGCCATCCCATCTCACTCCCACCCTCCTTGAGGTGTCTGGTTCTTTGATCCTCAACAGCTGTCTGCTGATCACTCACAACGAACATTTCTCCTGAATACTCTGCAGACAACATTCTGCTTGGCTGATCTAACCTGAGAGTGGGGTGCAGAAGAAAAGGGAAAGTCGTTGTCTTCTAGACATTTTAGAGAGGCTTCCAATGCATTCAGAAGTCTACATAGAACACTCGTGTTTATGCTGTTCAGCTAATATAATATTCAGTTATCCCACTATAAAACTATAGTAGTTCTGTAGTGTGGAATTTTTCTGCTGCCACTTCATGCAGCCCACTTTTCATCCAATTACTATTATTTTTACAGAGGCAGAAACACAGAAGGTTAACAGCTCAGTAATTTAGAGGAGGTGGTGGGCAGAAAAGCACCTATTGTAAGTCATGCCAAAAGATGATTTAAAATCCTGAATTATTCTGAAAACTTCAATACTGCTTTTTCTTTTTTCCCTCTGTAAAAAGTGCTGTTGAGAAAACAGAGAACAGAAAAACAGATTCATATATTTATCCCTCAGTCTCATTTAAGGGACTCAGATAAATTGGGACCAGGGCATGAATCATCTTTTACAGAGTCAAACTCCACTGAGACTCTACAAACCCGTCTTTGGTTTGGAAATCTTTGCTTGAAAAACCTTCTGACAGATCAATATGAGTAAATATTTTTTTAAATTAGTACAAGGCCAGACAATAAAGTTCCTGAAACATTTTACCAGCTATAAATTGATGGGTTTTCTCTGTTTTCCAGCAATTTACAATGCCACATTGCCTCAACTCAATTAGGTTGGTTAAAAGGCAGTTTTCTTGCTATGAGTGCTTCTCAGTTGTGGAAATATCTGTAACTAAAACAAGATTACACATGATTGGTATTTATGGGGAAGTCTTACTGTACTGGAAATTGAATTTCAAGGACCGAGACTTTCATTTTTTTTTAAAGGTCCTTCTGTAGAAAAGGAGATTTGCTGACTGAAATAATTCTCATCTGGCAGCTGTTTAGTAGCCGAAAGCCTAAGCCCATTCCCAGAGGACAGACGTCTGCACCTTGAAAGCTAGCACTGTGAATAGCAAGAACAAAGACTTTATGTGGAACGTCTGAATAGAAGCCATCATAAAGGATAAGGCATTAAAACATCAGCCCAAGTGAAGTGTTTTGGAAAGCAAAACACAATCAGCCAGTACAAGCCGGTCATAACTGTCTTATCTACACCTTCCTCCAGGGTGTTTCCTTGACACTTTGCTGTTTTTCACTAGTATTCCCTCTTATAACCTGAACTTTTATCAACATTACAAGAGACAAAGACCGATAATACAAAACCAAAATATAAATAATATCAGGTAGATTCCCTGTAACAAAGAATTGAGGCCATATTTTAAACTTCCTAGGTATATACAAATTCCACATCTACCATTTAGAGGCCAAGATCAATGAGGGTAGGAATCGAGGGACATTCACAAGTATAGCGAGATGTGCTGGATATCGTGGTCTCATTTGATGTATGGAGAGTGAAAAAGACTCAAATGTCCGACTAGGTCAAATAGATCAGAAATTTGGGAAAACTGAGCAGGCAGAAGTGGCATACTAATATCAAAGATTTTTTTAAAGTGGAAGATGTTGCCTGCCCAAGAGATCATGACCCATACTTAGATGCCTGGAAGCTGAAATGCAAGCATTAAAAGATTTATCATGTTCAAATTATTTTTTCACATGAATGTATATTCTTATGTTTTTAAAGTATGGCTACAGGAAGATTAGGTAAAAATAGCCACCTTTATTGACTGTACTTTTAGGAGTACAGAGTAGGTGTAGATCCATGTATTGGAAAACTCAAACATTCAGAGTTTCCACAAAAATGTGCTTAAACTACCAGACCTGAATGAGCTGGAAGACTTGAAAGGAGAAATCTGAACTGGTGGTCTTTATATAGGCAAGCTAGATTAGGAAGCATTCCTGGACTTTTCCCAGACTTGGAGTATTTAGACAAAATCAGCAGCTGAATTCGACAATTTTTCTCCCCTGAACATTCACTGCAAAAGTCAGTTCATCTGTGTAACAAATATTCGTAACTAGATGCCATTGTCTTGTCACGGTACATGTAAGACATGAAAATGTCAGACTCCAGAACACTCCCATTTGCAGCTCTCTTGACCTCATTTTCAAGAAGGAGAAAGCCCACAGCCCACAGTTGTTCAATATTAAAAAAACTTAATGTGCAAGGTATATTTAGGCCATTTGAAATTCTGATTATCAAATCAGCAAAGAAAAAATATAATTAGAAACTAAATATATAGGGAAGTGACAGAGCAAATTCAAGTGACTGAAGACACTTGACTGAAGATGGGTCCAGAGGAGGGCCTCAAGAACAATCAGAAGGCTGGAACACCTCTACTGTGAGGAAAGGCTGAGAGAGTTGGGGTTGTTCAGCCTGTACAAGAGAAGACTCCGGTGAGACCCTGTAGCAGCCTTCCAACAACTGAAGGGATCCTACAAGAAAGCTGGAGAGGGACTTTTTACAAGGGCTTGTAGTGATAGGACCAGGGCTAATGGTTCTAAAATAAAGATGGTAGATTTAGATTAGATGTAAGGAATAACTTTTTACAGTGAGGGTGGTGAAACATTGGAACAGGTTACCCACAGAGGTGGTTAGATACCCCATGCCTGAAAACATTCAAGGTCAGATTGGATGGGGCTTTGACCAACCTGATCTAGTGATAGATGGCCCTGCTTATTGCAAGCGGGCTGGACTACATAACCGTAAAATGTCCCTTCCAATCCAAACTATTCTGTGATTCTATGAATAATGACTGTAAAGATTTTAGATATTTCAGTATTTAGACATATAAAGTAAATTACAGCTTTCTCTGAAATAAGATTGTATTTTTAACTTTATTGAGAGAGGACCTGAGAGGGGACTTTATAAATGCTTATAAATATCTGAAGGGTGGGTGTCAAGAGGATGGGGCCAGACTCTTTTCAGTAGTGCCCAGCGACAGGACAAGGGGCAATGGGCACAAACTGAAGCAGAGGAAGTTCCGCCTGAACATGAGGAAGAGCTTCTTCCCTCTGAGGGTGATGGAGCCCTGGAACAGGCTTCCCAGGGAGGCTGTGGAGTCTCCTTCTCTGGAGATATTCAAGACCCGCCTGGACAAGATCCTGTGCAGCCTGCTGTAGGTGACCCTGCTTCAGCAGGGGGGG
>Ga0065711_1039662_pt1 | contig 17619 bp, 7 predicted proteins | sample Hoacrofraction12_FD_59098 | JGI IMG/M metagenome (GOLD analysis project Ga0065711, IMG submission 59098) | Hoatzin crop microbial communities from Cojedes, Venezuela - Epithelial fraction 12 v2 (version 2) | ecosystem: Host-associated > Birds > Digestive system > Esophagus > Crop | place...
AAAAAGTTGTTGAGTACCTCAGCTTTCTCCTCATCTGCTGTTGCCAGTTTGCCGGTCTCGCTCATGAGCGGGGGTACGCTTTCTTTGACCATCTTTTTCCAGCTGACATACCTGTAGAAGCCCTTGTTATTTTTCGCATCCCTTGCCAAGTTCAGCTCCAGCTGTGCCTTGACTTTCCTGACCCCATCCCTACACAACCAGGCAGCTTCCCTATACTTTTCCCAGGAAGTCAGTCGCTGTTTCCACTGCCTGTGCAGTTCCCTCTTCTTCCTTAGTTTGACCAGCATCTCTTGTCTTAGCCATGCCAGTCTCTTCCTTTCTCTGCCTGAGTTCTTACACTTGGGGACCGAGAGCTCTTGCGCTCTCTGGAATACATCTTTAAAGACCTGCCAGCTCTGTTCTGTTCCCCTGTCCCTGAGGACCGTTTCCCAGGGAGACCTTCTGACTATCTCCTTGAAGAGCTGGAAATTTTCCCTCCTAAAATTTAGGGTCCTGACTATGCTCTTCATTATTCCCATTTCCCTCCGTAGCATTAGTTCCACCAGTGCGTGGTCACTGCAACCCAGGCTGCCTCCGATCTTGACATCCCCAATGAGCTCACTCGCATTGGTGAGTGGGATCCTGGGATGCAGTAAGAAGAGTGTGGCCAGCAGGTCGAGGGAGGTTCTCCTTCCCTTCTACTCAGCCCTAGTGAGGCCCCATCTGGAGTACTGTGTCCACTTCTGGGCTCCCCACTTAAAGAAATATGAGGAGCCACTGGAGAGAGTCCAGCGGAGGGCTACGAGAATGATGAGGGGACTGGAGCATCTCTCCTACGAGAAAAGGCTGAGGGAGCTGGGCTTGTTTAGTCTGAAGAAGGCTGAGGGGACCTTATAAATACCTAAAAATATCTGAAGGGTGGGTGTCAGGAGGATGGGGCCAAACTCTTTTCAGCAGTGCCCAGTGACAGGACAAGGGGCAGCAGGCACAAACTGAAGCAGAGGAAGTTCCGTCTGAACATGAGGGAGAACTTTTTCACTCTGAGGGTGACGGAGCACTGGAACAGGCTGCACAGAGAGGTTGTGGAGTCTTCTTCTCTGGAGATATTCAAGACTCGCCTGGACAAGATCCTGTGCAGCCTGCTGTAGGTGACCCTGGTTCAGCAGGAGGGTTGGACTAGATGACCCACAGAGGTCACTTCCAACCCCTAAAATTCTGTGATGCTGTGATTTTGTGATATGTATATTTATAAAAACAAGATTCTATAGTTAACCTGTTTATAACTGCATATTAAATAATCAGTAGATATTTGTATGAAAGTGACAACTACTTCATAAATCTATGAGCATATCAGCTGTAGCTGAAGCAGATAAATTATGATAATAAAACCTTAATTAAGTTACTTGAATGTACACCATACAGCTAGTAATTAGGAACATATAAAATCAAATATCTTCCTCTTCCTCAGTCATTTAGTAACAAATAACGGATTCATAATTTTAGTTGTTTCCAGAAACAGTTTCACAGTGGAAGCTGAGAAGGCTGCTATATTTCTCAGCCACAATTCCTGTAATCCTTGAGAGAAACAGCACCATTTGGGAGATTTCAAGGGAAGTTGCTGTATGTCACTGATTTATTTGAATGCGATGGGCTCTGGATCTAAATTAAAAGATTCCAAACTAAATGGACAAAGCAAGAATAAACAAAAATTAGCTTGGAACTAAAATAGTAAAATTGCTTGTAGTGATATCAATTGTGTTTTGTTTAATGCTGCAAAAAGTAGATCTCCCAATGCTTTCTCTTTATAAAATACTAATGATAAATCAGTCAGCCTTGGCCAAAATTCTCTCCCTATATAGTGTCAAGTGTGTTTCACATCATGTTGCTAGTATAAAACATCAATAGAAATGAAGACAATGTTGAAGTTATTTAGCTGTTGTTTTCTTTCCCAGGTGGAATTCAGTATATTTGTCTACGTGCAATTTCAGTAAATCAACGTTCTTGGCAAATTCTCAGAGCAGCTCCAGTCACCAGTTCCTTGATATTAGGTTTTGCATTTCTTTTAGTTGTTTGGGATTTTCTTTTTATTTTCTTAACTGTGCACAATTGTTTGTGCATAGTTGTTTTTCTTGGCACCTCTAAGACCAGAAAAGCTCAGAACTCTGAGATTTTCAGCTATGGTGGTGCAGCCTACCCTTCACCTGGCAATCTCAGAACCAGCCAACATTGTATTCTTCCCTGTACTGCAAGAGCAATGTGCTGGGATGACTTGGCACTTCTCTTATGTTTGTACAAGAGCAGTGAGTTGGGTCGATCAGGCACCCTCTGACTGCACCTGGAACTCCTGATGCCTGGAGTCACACCGGCCTGGTAAAAGTCAGAACTGTATGGTCTAGCAGGTACTGGAATTGTATGGTTGCTGTCAAGATACCAGAATTACCTCGTATGGATTGTGGCCAGGATGGAAATTTGCTGATGCCTAAAGTCAGTCATCTCACGACCCTGTAAACAGTGGTATCAAGTGAGGCTCTTTGAGCTCTTCTGGTCCGCAGCAGGCTATGCCCAGCATCTCCCTCTGAGTGGGACACACCTCAGAGCATTTCAGACACCAAAGTTTGAGGTTACCTGGGCTGAACTACAGGGATCCCTCACTCCTTGAGGCTCACCTTTTGCCCATTGAGGAAAATCATTTGAAGTGAGTATTTCAGTGACCTCGAGGGGAATTTTTAACAGGTAACTTTATCCATGTGTATTGTCTATGTGTGCGTGTGCATGTGAATCAATTCAAATCATAGTATCCTATCACTCTGATTGTAGTGAATATTTTTAACCACTTTGCAAATGCTAAGTTAACCAATGGTTCATTACCGCTAAATTCTTATGATTGCTACTCTCTCTCTCTCTAACTGTGAACAAACTTTATCCTGCTGCTAGATGTATCCTTTAGACATAAACCGTAGTTTATGTCTCAAGTCATGAAGCGGGGATTAATAGAGAGAATCTGCCACTCTGTTTATTGCTGCACTGCTCTAAATGGTGATATCATGTAACGCTGTCTTGGTTTGGCCATGGCCGGCAACAAAGGGCCACACGGTTGCTCTGTTCCCCCTCCCCCCACTGGGGTGGGGAGGAGAATGGAAAGAAACGGGCAAAAAACTCGTGGATCGGGATAAGGGCAGTCTATCAGAACAGCAAACAAAATGAACAGCAACAACAACGATACTGATAATAAGAATACACAAAACAAACAGCGAAATGCACAGAGCAACTCTCAACACCCGATGCCCCGCACACTTCCAAGCTGCGACTGCTTTGTCCCCCGGCCAGCTCCCCCACCCAGAACCCAGCATGATGGTACATGGTATTGAATACCCTGTTCTGTTTGGGTCAGCCTGCCTGGTTGTGTCCCCTCCTGGCTTCTGGTGAAAATTAACCCTGTCCTGGCTGAACCCAGGACAAACGCATATATTCAAACAGGTTGGGCCCCATATTTTAAGGTGGCTAATAATTTTTAATAGTTACTGGGAAAGTGAGACAAAATGTAGAAAAACAACACACCTACACCAGAACTGAAGTGTCAAAAAAAGCAAATAACATATAGATTTTCCAGTTTGCTTAATGGGGAACAAAAATACAGTAAGATTGTATTTAAGTTGGGGAGGGGTTGTTTTACCACAACACCACCAAAATACTGCATTCCTCTCACTAACAGCAGTTTATTTGTCAAAATTTTTCTTGTTTCACTGAAAAATAACTGCTTTTGCAGAGATAAGTGGAGGAGAAAGTTAAGTAGAAAACTGAGCTGTCAGCAGAGCTGAGCATGGAACTCACCTTTGTGGAGTACTCGAGTCCTGAAGTCTATCACTATTATTCTCCCAGAGGGGCTATACAAAGGTCAGATGCATAACACACCATATAAAACTATGACAGCTATATAAAAATATTAACTGCAGTTGTAGTCTTTCCTGATAACTTTAATGTATGTTTCAGCAGATTCTTCTTAACTAAAAATAAATTCTAAAAATTAAAATTAAAATTGTGATTATTAAAGAAAAAAATATAGAACTTCTCAGTTTCTCCAGAATATGAATCTGTTTAAATTATGATCAATTAATAGAAATATACAGAGTGCATGGTGTTATCTATCACTAGAGAGGAACTATGGAGAGGTCTAAAGGAAGAAAAATAAGCTGGGTTCAGAAATAGGTTACTGAAGAATGCAACATTGAATAGCATAGTATAACCTCTTGTGGGAGAGGTGTACCTTGTTCTGCGTTAGACACACTCATCAGAACGTGTGTATATTACTTCATCTTATGTGAAATTTGAGGAAGGAGTATGGAAAGACGATAGTACAGTGGTTAAGCTCCTGGCCCTCATTTCTTCAAGTCTCTTACCTTGCTATAAAGAAAGATTTTCAGTATCACAAGATCAATGAATAGACCAAAGTGCAGAAGAAAATTTTTCATTGTTATGAAATATATCTATAAATATGTGAAAGTTTAATGTTAGACGTATAAGATCTCTGGTTCTGAATGTGCTACGAACTTTCTTAAACTGATACACTACTTCATAAAAAGTGGAATTGTACCTTTTTTTAATTCTCAACATAAAACAATTAGTGATGATACTGCATGTGACAATCTTTTACAAAGTAATAAATTCCATTTCACTCTAAGGTAAAAAATACATTTCTAATTTTCTGCTTTATTAAGTTGTTAAATGTGTAAGCACTCTGACTGCATTTAGCCTGCAGGTTTAAAATATTTGTAGAAATCTTTGTGCACACACACAAAAATCCAGAATTTATACTTTGACTTTAAAGAGTCAGAATTTTTTATTCAATGTTTCAGCTAAAACAGTAAGCATTGCAATAATAATACAAAGGTGTCTTGCAGAACATAATTCCTGCCAAAAAAAATTAATACATTTTATATGAGCCTGTATTTATTTGCTGTGTTGTTTTCATAAAGTAGTCTTCAGTTACGTATTTCCTATTCATATAGAAGTGGTAACCAAAAGGTAGGTGTCGTTGTATGTTACATGTAATTGAATGTATCTATAATTGAAGATTATAAATTACCTAGACCAATAAGGAATTTTTATTTTGTAGAACTATATGTTTTTATTGAAATAATTGCTTGTGATTATTAAAATCCTTTTTATAATCAACCAGATATACCCTAGCTTGGAATAAAAAACAACTATGCTGAGCTTATCGATAAAACTATTATGGCAATAGTATCTTGTATGTGATCTGTTTTATAACACTGGTGTAAAGTATGAGTGATCTAGTCCAGAATATGAACAAAAGGATTATAACATACTTATTTTATGCTGTCTGCTAAAATCCTCAGACTGAAGTTAAGACCATAGTGGAGAATTTGATCGTGTTCCAGCAATATAAGATTTTATGGTAAAATTATAGATTGTATTTACATGAATGTTAGTACTCTTCGGGTATCAGACTAAATTTTCCATGTAATTGATCTCTTTTATTTCATTAAGTGATAAAAAAACAAACTAAACAATTTTTTCATTCATAACACAATAGAATATTAAAATTCACTTACCTATGTTTAATTGATTTACTTTTTGCTACTTTTGCAGAAAGATAAAATAGCAACATTTGACTTGACCATTTGAATAATAGGCCCTTGACACTGGAATAACAGGTGCTTGACTTGAATAGCTGCTGGCAGACTGTAAAGCAGAGTTAGACCTTGATCTTTTACGTATTTAAGCACATGCTTAGCCCATTAATTACATTTGTGCTATGTCTACAAGACAACACCATAAAATTTAATTGCTTTTCATACAGCTATGAGAACAGTAAATTTTCTTCTCTCCTATGCATTCTTATAGTGCGTTAGATCTGTCCTCATGGAAAGTAAAGTTTGCAGCAATTTTTAAATGTAGCCGACATATGTAATGCTACATTGAAGAAGAACACCTCAGATTTGTGTAGCAGGAGTCTTTATTTCCATCAGAAGCATAGAGTCAAGATACATTGCATCTGAACAATGATATAGCATAATAGCTTCCCCTCCCATGGTGGGGAGACTGGACTAAATGATCTTTAAAGGTCCTTTTGAACCCAAACCTTTCTCTGGTTCTATCATAAATAATCCAGCTCATTAGAAAAAGAAAAGGATTTTCCCTGTGGATGGAGAGGGAGGAAAACCAGCAAAAGTTCTGGATGCAGAATCACCATTTACAAGTTTGTCAGGGTAATTAGTGATGCTGCCAAGAAAATACCTGCCCTGGTTAGTAAGCACTTCTTGTTCCTCATTAATAAAATGACTTTCAGGTCATATATCATATGTCTGACAATAAAGCCACTTTCATGGTTAATTGCTGAAATAAATGCATAATTAATGCCTAGTAATGGGATTATGAGTCTATGTAGAAATAATATTGTTACAACATGGGCAAGTTGCCTTGTTAGGCAGTAAGTAATTAATATATACAATATATGTTGTTTGGTTTTTGCTGTTGTTTTTAGCAGCATTAAATGAACTATGATTTGCGTTATATATAAAAGAATGTAGCTGTTCTAGGAACTACAGGAATGTTTTATAAAAAACCTAAGAAGGTTTCACACAGTTAACATGTCACTTGCCTAAGGAAACACAAAAAGTTACGGAATGACTGCCACAACAATTGTGCAATACAAGTATCTATTTGAATTGTTTCAAAGAATTAAAATCTTGGCACAAAGTAAGTAGTATAATTTACAGCTTGATGAGTTTATGGATTGGGGTTTTTTGGTTTGGTTTGGTTTGGGTTTTATTTTGGTTGGTATTGCTTTGGGGTCTCCTCCCCCTCCCCTCCCCCAAATGTTGCAACAGTATTGACAGGGCAAAAATATACTTTTTTACAGTTAGAATTGTTAAAATTGGTTTTTAAATTTTGTCTTTTTTTTTTCCTTCTAAATTTAACTTCCTCTCTCTTCCTTTCACTCTCTCATTTTTTTAAGAAGGAGATTCCAGGGAAGTGGAGTGTGGAACTAAATCATGAATCTGTTGAATTACAAGAGTTTTGAAGGTGATTTAATGGGATTTTACCCAATGAAAAATCTGTGCCATAATTTTATCTGTTGTTATTCATTAAGGCCTCTGTGTGTTGCAGCTGGTTGAAGACAGGAGAAATATACATGTTTTCAAAAGACGTTATACATCTAATTATCTGTTACACTAAAAAGCTGTTCTTCATTGGTCTGGCACTTTAGCTACTCTCAGTCGGCTCTGTACTTCTAGAAAGAGTTTGAACAGAAATTCTGATAAAAACTGAGCAGAAATTTCCAGCTTTTACAAATATATAAACCAATCTATTTCTTAATGAAAACTTCCAGTTTACTGAGAGCTGGAATACCTAATGAGGTAAAATAAAACGGCTCAAGTTCTAATAATGAAATATTATATTAAATTAAAGATGAAAATGTTAGGGTGATGGAATATCTAACATTAATTCAGAGTGGCTGAAGTATTGGATTTACTACATGGAAGGTCTAAACCGAGCATACTGTTCTTTAGAGAAAATTCAATTAAACGAGTTTACATTCACAATTCCTTGTTCACAGCTTCCCACTTTTAGCTATCATGGTGATAAAGAATAATCTGGTCTAATCTCTCATATAAAAAAGGCGAATTTTAAGACACAAATGTTCTTCAAGATTAGAATTTTTGGTTGAGTTAAAATGAATCTCTCAAGGCACACTTCATCTGAAATTGAAGATGTAGAATGATGGAAAATATATCGCATTACTCAGATTCCTTGAATGACTAATTTTGTTAATTGTTAATATTGTATCTATTTTTTTGAATGTGAATTTGTCTCATTTCAACATCCTAAAACAGATCCTCAGTCAAATAAAAGAGGCCTCAAAATGAAATAAGCAAAAATGACTTCAATCAAGCCACCTTTTAACAGCTTTTTGATAATTAGGGAGGAAATTAGTAAAGTTCTTATGAGTAATGTGGTCTTTACAAATCTTCAATACATATTATCATTTTTCTCTGGAAGATTCCAAGTTCGTTTTTTTTTTTAAGATTAATCAAATGAAGTAAAAGTCTTCAATACTAAATAGCATCTATCTACCATTACTTAAAAAAAAAAAAAAGATAAAAATAGTTCATCATCTTAATTACTATGTCATGATATTTGTAACCCATGGCATGCTATTTAATGCTGTACTATACGAAATCATTAGACAAAATATGATACAAATACCAAATAGCATTAAATAAATGAAATAAAGACAAAAAAATTTTCAACACATTTAATATTTTACATTATGTTTCCACTTTTAAAAAAATTTTTTGTTTGGTTGGTTTTTGTATGGTTATTTTCATATTTCATCTACAATAAAAACAAATTTTAAAATTTCAGGATTTTCCATGAAACTATAATCTTAATATTTTCCCATTTTAACTAACAACAATCATAACATTTTGCCATTTGCAATATTTTTCAATTTTAATATTATAAAGGTCTAGTACAAAATCAGACATCTATACTTTTAAAACATATGTGAAACTTTGCAAAAAAGTGTACATGTTTATTTGAGAAAATATCTTTCCCATATAATTATATTGATTGGTAGTAGTTTTGTTCTTCATTGTATGCCTATCATTGCACCACAGATCAATTACAGCATTTTCCATGTCAACCTTTCAATCACCAGTGCTTTTATTTCTCTCAGGTATAATCTTTTTCCAGTCCTTTACAGGGTCCCAAATAATCTCCTATTTAACAAAATAAACACAATTTGCATTATTATAACACGTACCATTTGGTATTTGGAAAGAGTTTCTAAGAAATGTTGAGTAAAAATCTTAGTTTGTTCCATATTACCTTTAAACTGTGGCTAGATAATCCTGTTTTCCAGGATTATATCACATTAAGAATTAAGGTTGCCTGAAAGATGCTGGAAGTCAGTGTTTCCTTACAGTTGTTTTAAAAGTCCAGGATCGCATAGGTGGTAAAAGGTCTGTTCATAACTTTATTTCCAATTTACAACAGATGTTGTAAGAACTGCTCTGGAACTGCTGAAGGATGATCCTGTGAGTATGTAAAGGAAGAAATAAAGCTGCCTATTATTTTGAATTCTAAGAAATGGAAGAATAGAAGAAAAGCTTCTGGTAAAAGAATATCTGAACAAGCAAACAAACAAACAGAAACCCCCAAACCAACTTAAATTCCTACACCATTCAAGACAGCAAAGATTAAATATATTGAAAGCAAGTGACTATATAGGAATCAAATTTTACACAACGGAGTAACATGGAAAGGCTAAGACTTGTTCTACACAGAAATTTTTAATTATTGGAAATGCCAAATACATTATCCAAAGTTTAGCTATGTTGAGACAGAGTTAATGACTAGAGAAACAGAAAATTAGAAGTTCTCTATATAACAAGTAATCTAATCTAAAATAGAAGCAGTTCAACTTATCAAATTTTTCCAGAAATACAGATAATATTGTTCATGTGGTTTTATGGAAGTAACTACTTTTGTAAATTCATGTGATTTTTGTCAAAAAAAAAAAGCTGTAATTCCATGTACCAATACTTCTTACAAGTAAAGGTAATCTTAGGACAGACCATACATTACTAAACTTGAATATTAACATTGTTTTATTTCTAGTAGAAGTCTCGCTGAAAAAATATTACTTGGTAAAAATGGCTGTCATGTTAAAATACAATACAAATTGAAGAATGATTAATTCCTCATGCAAACAATGATGCTTAGAGTGCTTACAATAATTCAGACGTCAAGATGGGACATTAAAAATGTACAACAGAAAACAAATGGCTTTAATTACATTAAATTAATAACATTAATATAGGAGGAAGGCCTGTGAATAGAAGAACTTGTTAAATAGACTAATGCAATAAGAATATGGTAGGAAAATTAGGTCTAGATTAAAAATTCAGCAGTCTTAGTTTATTGAGTGTCGAACTAAATATTAATAAGATACAGTAGATAATGGACATCTCAAACTTAACAGAAGCAAGGACTTATCTCTCAGCATTACAACGGAGGCTGTAGTTGTGTCATTTCACTATGTGGCATGCTGTGTAAACTTCTTCTTGTTTTTTATCCACAACAAAAGATTTGTGATTACAGCTTTGTACGAGTGTTCCTTGGAGATCAAGTCAATGGGTTTATAACAAACTGTCCCAGTTTCGGCTAGGATAGAGACAATTTTATTCCCAGTAGCTGCTGTGTTTTGGATTTAGTACCAGAAGAATGTCAATAAAGCACTGATGTTTATGCTTGTTACTAAGAAATCAAGGACTTTTTCCAGTCCCACACGTTTGGCTTATGAGCAGGTGTGCTGGAGCTGGGAGGGAGCATAGCCAGGCATCTAGCCCAAGATGGCCAATGAAAATATTCCATACTATGGATGTCATACTCAGTATATAAATGGGGGTTGGCCAAGGGGGGCAGAAAAAAACATCTTTTTTTTTTTTTTCTGTGAGTTTGAACTTTTCTATGAAATTGGTCCTTTTCCACGGTTTTGGCGAGCTCTGTAAAATTTGTGAGTTCCATGAAAGCAGTGAGCTCCATGAAATTCACAAGTTTCATGAAAACTGTGATCTTTGCTCAGGGATTGGCTGCCCAATTGGTTGTCAGGTGGTGAGAAAAATTGTATTTTGTATCCATTGTTTTCCCATATTCTTCTTTTTCTTCTGCTTTTTCTTCTTATTATTTCCTTTGTTGTCTTATTAAATGACTTTGTCTCAACCCATGAGATTGACTTATTGTCCATTCTCTCTTCTCTGACACAAACTTACACCTAGTGATCTTTTATCTTCAGTCTCTACACTATCTGCCATACAAAGGCACAAACATACACAAAGATATCAGACAGTGGTACAAAAGAGTTGTTGACTCTTCAGAATTCATGTTGCTGGAATTGATAGTTTTAGACAGAAGCTTCAGTTAGAGATGTGTTAGTGTGGTATATTACAAATGGTATTAAAAAAAATATTCACCATCATACGAATACATCTACTGACCGAAAATCAGCCTTTCAAAAATTACTGAGAGACAGCTAAACTTTACATTAATCTAGTCACTGTTTTGAAGCCTGGCCTTGTGTCTTTTGAAGAGATTCAAGAAATAGATCCTTATAATTTTTTTTTTAATATGAGAAAGAGTCAAATGGTTGTGGTCAGAGTTACAGCACTGAAATAATGTTTCTGATGTTTTCATTCAAAAGTGGAATGGCATGAAGAGAAAGAAGTGCTTCAGACAACACTGTGAAGAGCTTGGGAATGAGAAATTCTCAGAAATTCAGGTCCCAGGTCAGTTTATAAATTTACATATAGAAGCATGTCTTTGTTAATCCCAAACTGCCTTCTAAGAGGGAGACTTCACAGAACCTCCTTTGCAAAATCCCACTAACAAGACTGCACTGTTTTTGTCAATTTGCTTTCTGGGAGTCAAAAATTACTTAATCAGAGAACTAGAAAAAGAAACCCTTGTCCTTGCTCAGCTATTTGATGCTTACATATATAGAAAATTAATCTTCTCCCATTTATATGCCATCTACTTCTCCCATTTATACCCCATTCCTTTTTGTTTCATCTTGTAAAAAAAGACCCTACAGGATAACTGCTGAAATAAGTGGATAGATAAATACACTATCAACCAGAAAGAAGTGAAGAAAATTTTCTGTGGCAATAACCACAACTTCTCATATAAAGTAATGAACTGAAAATGGAATTTACTTCTGAAGCCTGCAATGTATCAATAACAAAAATAATTGATTTTGTAGCTGGGTGATGACCCACTCATTTCCGTGAATTGCTCTAATCTAATCTTTGAAAATCTAGCACTTCCAGATGACTTTAAGGCAATACAATCAGTTATGTTCAGTCAAAAGGCTTGTCTAGGTAGTTATAAATTTGCTCACAGCATGGAAAATATCCTAGTGCATTTACCTAAATTGAAAGTAGAAATACAGTATATTACATTCATCTTACTATTTGTTAGTTATATCCAACAGTAACTTGTGGTTCACAACATGATACAAAGATCAGGTATGTTTATAGTGTCTATATAGCCCAGAAGTTGAAGAACCTCAATTACATTTATTTAAAACAATATATTAATGTTAATTTATTTGGTATTAGATTAGGTTTTGCTGAACATCCTAGCATTGATATTTAAAGCCTGTAAAACAAAAGATTTCTTATCTAAAGCTGAAGACAATAAAGTTCAGATAACTGAAATCAGATGTTGTTTTTGTCTTAAAATTTTAATATGCATTTTAACTAAATACTCCATGCTGTCATTTTGTATAAAGCATCCTGTATGTCTACAAGGCATGTATGATTGATTTGTCTGCTTATACATTTTTATCCTCCTTAGAAGCTTAGAATCCACTCAGATGAAGGTTAGAAAAAGAGTCTGGATGATCAAAGATAAAAAAGAATTCATGAAAGTGAATTGTCGTAGACAGGAGCTGCAATTCATCGGGAAGGATATGTATGTTGGCAAAACAATCATCATTTACCTAGATCCAGGCAGATGCTTATTTTATGCTCATTTGGACATTAAGCTATAGAAATTAAGTGCAATTAATTACTGAAAAGGAAATATTCTGTTTTAGATTTCTGTTTTCTCTTTCAAATGTATTCCTCTCTACTATTTTTTTGCTAGATTACAAATGCTTAAATACTACAGAACACACTGTTTTCTGTTTCAAATATATTCATCATTTTACTATTTTTTACCAGATTACAAATACTTAAATGCTACAAAATAAAGACTGTCACAGACTGTAATCCTAGTTGATGGTAGGATTGATTTTGTAGTTTCTGATTTTCAGACACTATTGAGAATTTTATGAGGCTAAAAAACTCTTCATACCACCAGACCTGAAATTCACTGGAACAAAATAAAACCTAGTGATTTAAAACATTTTGCATTTTGCTTCTACTTAGATCACTTCACTGTTTCATCATAATGTCTCCTAGAAAAATTTACATCAGTTATACATGAATGTCTATTAATATAACTAAAAAAATAGTATGAAATAATATCTATCTACATATCAGGGGCTGAGTTCTGAAAAAGGTCTAGAAGTAAAAATGGACAAATAACTAATCTTAAATTTCGGTGTAGCAAAAGGGGATACTTCGGTATTCAAGGTGATGAAAAATAGGTGGAAAAAATCTCTCAAGCCACTAACTGTAATTGATTAGACTAAACTGGAACAATACACTCAGTTTAATTGTGTGCATCTCTATATAATTTGCATTTATAATCTGTAGAAAAAAAAGCCACCAATATGACTAAAGACAATAAATGCTACACATATGTATTGGAAATCAGATGCTGAAACTTGGTGGAACAGTATGGCAAAGTGAGATGTTAAGAAACAGTTGGAAGCAATGCAGGTGTGGACTGATGAGGACCTATTCATTTATCATCACCATGAGAACAGATGTGGATTTGCTTAAAGTGAGTGTGAATTATGTTGTATGTATTTCCTGTTCTTTCTTCCTTTTACTCTCACATACAAAGACATGTAACATACACAGAGTTATGAAAATGACTAAGCTTTGTAAGACAAGTGAATGTTATCAAAAAGCTTGAAGAAAATCTCAAAAAGCTCATGGACTAGAGATTAGTCACAATGGACTGGAATAGTGAGAGAAAGGGTTTTAATAAGGTACTCCACGTAAGAGTTAAAAAAGAGTCACAAGCTTGCTACAAAGTCCAGCTCTGTCTGTAAGCAGAAAGGGGTTTACTTTTACACCTTTAAAGACACCTAGAAACTCAGGATTTCTTTAGTACTTTAAACTTAAAGGTGAATTCTCATAATTCTTGTTGTAATAAAAGGCATACAATCAGAATTAAAGGAGAGAAAGTAGATCTACAGCTGCTCCAAGAATATTTTTTATCATATGGGAATTTCTCACAATTCCAAAATTTGGGTTTCTATTCCTTCTAAAACCCAGTTCTGCTTGGGTAAAATGAAGAAGCTGAAAGTCTTGTAAGCTGTATATAAAGGCAGTGTTGGCTACCAGTCCAAGACAAAGAATTTCATTTTAGTCTATAAGACTTGTGTTGGTAGACATTCGGGAGACAGAGCTCTATCGGTCGCAGGGTTACCTTACCACTGTTAGCAGGAAATCAGTCAAAGCTGCTAATGAAACTTAGGTGCAGTAGGCCGATCTGTCTCACTATTATTCTTTATTTTTTATTATGCACAAAGACATTCAATCACACAAACTGCAGGAACATTCTTAAATAATAAAAATGGGGTTTGCATTATATATTTTTTAAACACTCTTGGACTAAATTACACGTATTAAAATGAAACTTGTTTATTGCCTGAATTCTTATTCATGAATTTTAAAGACTAATGACTTGACTTCCATATTTTTTGTTTCAAAGTAAAAGTACATTTTTTCACAATCTTACAGAAAGATACAAAAAATTAAAATTTCTAAGATAAGAAGGTATAATTTGATTTAACCACAGACACTGGTTTTACATCTCCCTGGTTCTGTGCAGAATTCAGGTAAACTTTAATTATTCATGGAACAATTAGTTTTAGTTAGCACTTTTGTAGAATCCCATATGGTTTCAGACACCACCGGTTCACTAATGCAAACCATTTGCAGGAAGATACTGTGAAAGATTGAAAAGCCTTACTGGTGTCAATCAATGGTATGAGAAAAAAGCCCATTTCTTTGTATACCAAAAAAAAAAATAGTATGTAAACAGTCTTGTATTTCAAACCTAATTCTGACCTTTGCTATTTCTGCAGTGCAGAATAAATTGCGTGAGATAATCATTGCCTCAGCAAAAAGAACTGAGCTGAAAACATTTTTTTTCTCCTTTGGTGATCACTTTGCTCAAATAGTTTAGTAAAATTAAGGTCATCATCAAGCAAGTGGAGGAAAAGAAGGTTATCAGGAGCAGTCAACATGGATTCACCAAGGGGAAATCATGCTTGCCCAGTCTGGTAGCTTTCCACGATAGTGTGACTGGCTGTGTAGATGAAGGGAGATCCGTGGATGTTGTCTACCTGGACTTCAGCAAGGCTTTCGATGCTGTCTCCCATCACATCGTCCTAGGGAAGCTCAGGAAGTGTGGCCTGAATGAGTGGTCGGTGAGGTGGACTGAGAACTGGCTGAATGGCAGAACTCAGAGGGTTGTCATCAGCGGCACAGAGTCTAGTTGGAGGCTGGTGACAAGTGGTGTCCCCCAGGGGTCAGTACTTGGCCCAGTCTTGTTCAACTTCTTCATCAGTGACCTGGATGAAGAGTTAGAGTGTACCCTCAGCAAGTTTGCTGATGACACCAAACTGGGAGGTGTGGTAGATAGACCAGAAGGCTGTGCTGCCATCAAGCAAGACCTGGACAGGCTGGAGAGTTGGGCAGAGAGGAACCTGATGAACTTCAACAAGGGCAAATGCAGGATCCTGCACCTGGGGAGGAACAATGCCATGCATCAGTAGAGGCTTGGGGCAGACCTGCTGGAGAGCAGCTCTGCGGAGAGGGACCTGGGTGTCCTGGTGGACGACAGGTTAACCATGAGCCAGCAGTGTGCCCTTGCTGCCAAGAAGGCCAGTGGGATTCTGGGATGCAGTAAGAAGAGTGTGGCCAGCAGGTCGAGGGAGGTTCTCCTTCCCCTCTATTCAGCCCTGGTGAGGCCCCATCTGGAGTACTCTGTCCACTTCTGAGCTCTCCAGTTCAAGAAAGATGAAGAGCTACTGGAGAGAATCCAGTGGAGGGCTACAAGGATGAGGAGACTGGAGCATCTCTCCTACGAGGGGAGGCTGAGGGAGCTGGGCTTTTTCAACCTGAAGAAGAGAAGGCTGTGAGGGGACCTGATAAATGCTTATAAATATCTGAAGGGTGTGCGTCAGGAGGATGGGACCAAACTCTTTTCAGTGGTGTCTAGCAACAGGACAAGGGGCAATGGACACAAAATGAAGCACAGGAAGTTCCATCTGAACGTGAGAAAGAACTTCTTCCCTCTGAGGGTGATGGAGCCCTGGAACAGGTTGCCCAGAGAGGTTGTGGATTCTCCGTCTCTGGATATATTCAAGACCCGCATAGATGAGGTCCTGTGCAGCCTGCTGTAGGTGACCCTGTTTTGACAGGGGGTTTGGACTAGATGACCCACAGAAGTCCCTTCCAACCCCTACCATTCTGTGATTCTGTGATTCTGTGAAATTATGTCTGATTATGCTATCACAGTGTTACAGAATACTGGCACGCTTGTTAGTTATACCATTTTAGTACACATGTATTCAGGTTCCAGGAAAGGTGGTATTCATTATGTTCTGATTAGAGAGCTTTTTATGTCTTAGACACCTCTTATATGGCTTTCAATTCTTCTCTTATTCCTCCTCCCAGCTTTTAGACACCAAAAATGAAGCAGAAGAAATAGCTATAGAAGTAGAGAGAGAACAAAGTTCCAGATGTAACAAGTCAGAGAGTTTTGAAGTGAAGGACTTTCAAATGGTGTTGAGCAATGGAGACTGGAGATTATGCTATCAATGGGAAAGGTGAACAGCTAGAAATTGGGAGTATAATAGGATGACTCTAGGTGAGATAAAGTGTTAGAACAATCACACTCTGGCTGTAGTTTGATAAGAGATAGTAATAGGTTTATTAACTTCAGAGTACTAAGAGTATCAGATCAAAACTACAAGCAATCAGACGATTCAAATCGATGATTTTTTTGACTGAAACTTGTGTGATAGTTCATATTTTGTCAGAGAAGGACTGACCAGTTGTATTAGTGTTTGTACAATTGGTATTGTAGCCATCCCACGGAATTTCCCTCATGGCTTTTTGGTGTTCCCTACTCCTTGCTCTGTTAAAAATTCTGTATTGTATCAGGAGTCTTGCATAATACCTGTTTTTCAAGGAGTTATTGATCTTGGGCAAGCCGTGTCCACACCACTGGACCTTGTACTTACCACTTGGAGAGCCCATGTGTTAGCATGAGTCACTGCAGCATAACTCCATGTATATAATAACACTGTGAGAGAAAATTGCTGGAATATCCTGGATACGTGTTGTACCTGGATACAGTTCCTAGATACATGTATCTGGATATGCTCTGGTGGACATTAGGAAAAAGTTAACAGTATTGGGATATGCTTGAGTCTATTTTTGCAATTTCATTGTGTTTTCTAATTGCCTGGAAGTAGTTACAGGCAGTCCAATCACTTACCAGAAAAATGACAGTCAACATTTTGAAGATGCTGTGTGTCCTAGCAAATAACATTTTGCCATTTCTAGTAAAAGGACTTAGGCTTTTGTGGTACTTTAATCAAGCAGCTGGCAACCAAGCACTAGACAGTTGCTCGCTCACCCTTCCCTTTCCACCCTAGTGGGATGGGGAAGAGAAGTGGACAAAAGGGAAAACTCATGGATTGAGATAAAGACAGTTTAATAAGACAACAAAGGAAATACTACTATTACTACTACTAATAATAATAATAACAATTATCACAGAATCACAGAATCACAGAATAGTAGGAGTTGGAAGGGACCTTTGTGGGTCATCTAGTCCAACCCCCCCGCCGAAGCAGGGTCACCTACAGCAGGCTGCACAGGACCTTGTCCAGGCGGGTCTTGAATATCTCCAGAGAAG
>Ga0065711_1000908_pt2 | contig 17618 bp, 14 predicted proteins | sample Hoacrofraction12_FD_59098 | JGI IMG/M metagenome (GOLD analysis project Ga0065711, IMG submission 59098) | Hoatzin crop microbial communities from Cojedes, Venezuela - Epithelial fraction 12 v2 (version 2) | ecosystem: Host-associated > Birds > Digestive system > Esophagus > Crop | place...
ANTTCCCAGGAGGAAGCCAGGGATGTACTCAGGGAACAGAGCCACCCACCCTCACCTTACCTCCAGGCTGTGGTTTCAGCCTTGAGCCTGCATTTAAATTGAGGGCTTGTATGCAATAGCAATGGGCACTCCCGACCTCGGGACACCAGTGTCCTCCGCAGCAGAAGGTGCACCAGGTCTGCTGTCATTACCAGGTGTGCTTAATTGCTGCTATTACCAGCAGCCAGGGAAGGGCTGCAAGGCACGTCCTCTTCAAAGGGAAGCAGGCAGCACGGCACCACAGATCATTTCAGCAACAGTAAATACTTTCCCATCTGCAGAGTCATTGGAATCAAAACAACAATTTTGAAAATGCTCATTTATTCCTGCCTGACCACACCACGTACACAGGCACCTACGCTGACCCTATCGCCATGGTATCCTCAGCGTCTCCATACCTGTGGTCTGACTGACGGGCTGCACAAAGCAAATACAAAGAAATCTAGGCAGACGCACACACTCATGGGTGGAGCGCACAGCATAACTATACATAAAAACAAACAATGCTCCAACCAACTTGTTATTTTTATCCATATGTAAACAGTAGCACACAGAGAGCCCTGCTCTTACTGTAAGACTACGAGAAGAGAATTATTTAGTACTGCAAATGCAAATAAATTCCTTAAGTGCCTAGATAATCCAAGCCCCACACAGAAGATGGGCTGAAGCAAACCAAAGTGCAAGACACCCAGCCGTGCAAAGGGCTCCCGCAGACACGACACTTCCAATCAATTAGGCCATTGTATAATGGGCGCAGCTGCCAACATCTGCTCTGGTGCCAGGAAGCAGCAGAGGGTTTGGAATCGGCACCGGATCTCTAGGCAGTGCGAGGGACTGCACTGGAAATGTATATGCTTTCCCAAAAATGTATATGGCTTTCCAAAAAAAGTGTATGGCACAGCACCTGGACCAACAAATTCGACTGGAAAAAGTCGAGCCAATTGAGGATTTTGGAAAAACCCCACTCTAAGTTTTTGTGCTGTGGAGGCTCTTTCCCAGCCCCTGCGGCGAGCAGGCAGCTCTGCCAGGAGGCACTGAGAGCCCCTGCCCTCTCCCGTACCTGATAGCAGCAGCAGGCAGGGACTGGGGACGAAGGCTCCACTGGCCACAGCAGCTCCAGGGATGTCCAGGGGAGCTGCGCTCCTGCTGCCAAAAGTAAGCACGTGCTGAAAGAGAGAGATCCAGAGACACTCTCATGTTTCTGAACAGGTATCACAGGTTTCTCTCTTCACTGGACTCATGACTTGCTCTGATCTGATTCAGCTTTCCAACGGACAACGAAAACTCCCAACTTCCAAACCAAAAAGTTTAACAGATCTTCCCTGCTTCAAAGCAGGTGATTAATCTACAAAGAGTTACTCACTCTCCACAGTCACTGGCCATTGCCATTCCTGTAACAGCGTGATACTCATCTAACACATACAGACACCTATGTGCGTTAATTTAATCCACGGGTCCCTCTGCCTCAGGATAAAGGACCGACTTTAACCCTACGCTGCTGCTGCAGTGACAAGAAAAGCTCCTGAGGAGCAATGGAAAGAACTTGTTTCTCCACCTGAAAGCACCCATAATTAGGAAGTGATGTATGTCGCTACTAAAAGTGAGTGATGTTTTTCAGGAGCTCTCTCATCTGTAACTGCACTGTTTTCAGATAAAATAACCCTTTCTGTCAGGCGGCGTCAGGAATGTCTACAGCCAATCAGTCACTCTGCTATCCAGCAAAAAAATATGACATTCTTGTCATAACATCTGTAGTGTACGTTTTATCAGCCCTTCTTCTTTGTGTACCGCATCAGCTAGGGTCTCCGACTCCAGCAACACCAGTAATTCGTGCTCCTGAGATAAACGGATAAATTGAAACTTCCAAAACACCCAACACCACTGCATGTGAAACACAACTTCATTTGAACAAAATACCTTTTACAACAGCATAAAATGGTATTTGCCATCTGGAGTTAATGACTGTCAAGCAAAACTCTGGAGAAAGTCCCGCCTGCCACTCCTGCGTGCTGGCCAGCAAAGCAGAACCAGCACAAGAAACAGCTTGGAAGAAAGTCAACAAGATAAGCGGGGCCATTTCAAACCTGGACACCATAAAATTTCACACTGTAGCGACTCCATTTTCAAGCTTTTAACAAACATTAAACAAGGAGAACAAATATCTAACACAATTAACCAAGATTACATATATGGTCTCCATGCCACCGTGCAAGTGCCAGGAGACACTGCCCCAGCAGGCGGGATGGGGCAGCTCCGTCACTAGGTGACCCTGCAGACAGTCACGGCTATCACGGGAAATAACCCCTCGACCGCCGCGCCTCTGAACAAGGTGGCTTCATCAGCTTAATGGCACCGGTTCAAAACCAAACCAAAACAAAAAAAAACCATCAGCGTGATTAAGGAAATGGGGACAGATGAGCAAGACAGACCATTAGTTTCTGGGAATGCTTTATGTGGTCACCTGTCAAGCAGCCTGGCTATGTTTTTAAGTGATTAAATCAGACCTCGACGGAAATGTTAGTGTCAATTTCTCAATATTCTAACCCAGAAAAATAATTGCACTGAATTGTTGCTATGGTTTATGCAATGGACCACTGCTCCAAACGGCAACAAACTCCCCTTCCAGAAGCCACCTTACAAAACTTCATGGAGCTTAAGAGAGAGTTAACGTTTCATTACCTAAGAGCCATATTCTTGATCTTTAAACACAGCCAATGTATATTAATATTTAACCACTGCATGCTGGAGATTGCATATCACTATTACAAGCTCACGGCTATTACTTTTGCAAAACACTAAGAAGAAATTGATGCTGAAGTCACTGATCACATGTTTTCTATTTATTGTGATGGAAAATAATCAGCTTCTCTGATTAGGTACACATTTATTATACTACAAGGCAATAATCACCTTTGAGCACCCAATCCAATCCAATCCATGTGCTTGATGCAAAGGTTTCTTAAAGGCTATGAATTTAAACACCTGTATCCTAGAAAACACACTGGTGCTTCTAACAAAAGAAAATGCTGAAGCACTGGAGAAATTCAAACATTTGATTACAGTGTTTCCTCTTGAAGCCTGATTGAGAAAACAAACATTTTTACGTTATTAAGAGATGTTACTCTAAGGGAAGCAATCTCAGTAGTACCTGGCCCTTCTGAACTGTTGATTAACATTACCTGGAGGAGCACTGCCACTGACCTGAGATACCTATCATTCAAAAATTCCATCCTCTAAAGAAGAGATGGAAGTAGTTTACTGAACCTCAGAATAACGCAGGTGGGAAGGACCTTCTGCAGGTCCCTAGTCCAAGCTCCTGCTCAAAGCAGGGCTAACTCTTAAGTCAGACCACGTTGCCCAGAGCCTTGCCCAGCTGATTTTTGAGTACCTCCAAAGATGGAAGTGCCACAAGCTCTTTGGACCCTTATTCCAGTGCTCTTCCACTCTCAGGTGGAACTTTTGGAACTTCCCTTGCTGCATCGTGTGAACTTTGTCTCTTCTTCTTCCTCTGTGCTCCCCCTCACAGAGCCGGACACTGTCATCAACCCAGCCACCCACTCGGGGTGGGTGACCATGGTCAGACCCTCCCTCCCCCAGGCCCGGGAAACACTGTGCCCTTGGCCCCCACTTGCACACCTCCTGCTCCAGTCCCCAGCTAGCCTCGCAGTCCTCTGCCCGATTTGCTCCAGTTTTTGGCGCCTTTCTTGTCTTGTTGATGCCTTTTGTATGCTTGTGATCGCTGGCAGAATCCAAGCTACAGCCTTGCCATCAACTGGAAGAACCTCTTGTCCATCCCTTGATCGAGACAGCAGCCAATCACCCAGCCTCCTCATCCACAGGCTGGTCTGATGCAGCTCCACCACCCTCCACGTCTCAACTGTCCTCCAGACCACAGTCACATCTGGAGATGCCCTCAGTCAACCCACGCTCCCTGATGTACCGTCCTTGCAGCTGGACACAGCTTCACGTCTAGGGCCTGAGCAACACTGACCATGGCAGAACCATTACCTTTAATGACAGTCCTCTTAACCCACTCCAGGGGGAGGCTGTCCTCTCGGCAACTGTCAGCTTGTGCATAGGTGGTGATCCAGCACATGTTCCAAAGCGCTCTTCCATGGCTGTGCAGCCTAGCCATGCCCTCACCATTCTGTACCTCCTCATTTCAGCTCACGAAGTTATAAGCTGCAGATTTCCAAAGGTTTTCTCCATCTACCATCGCCACCTAATTCTGAATCATGCTTCACAACGCTTGAGTCCCTCTCAGTTTGGGCTTACTTGCAGATTTAGTGAATATTCCCTTGTCCACATCAGTAAAGAGAACAGCAAATAAGGCTCAGCCCAAGACAAACAGGGGTGTATTCACACAGTTCCTCATGCCACCCCCCTTCTTCCCCTGATTTTCACAGCAAGTCATAGGTAACTACTCTTCAAACATGGTCTTTAAACAGTTATTTGTTTGCTGTATAACTAAATACATATAATTCCCTATTCCACAGAAATGCCACATGAGGTTATGTCAAAAGTTGTTGAAGTCAATGTAACACCACAGGTACTGCTCCCCCCAGTTCCTATCATCATCTTACCCTCTAGATTCCTAGAAACTGATGAAAAATTTTCTTTCAATGCTCTAAGCATCGCAGTTAGACTAACTAATCTGTAATTCCCTGGATCTCCCTTTTTCAAAGGCAGTAGCGCATTTGCCTTTTTCAGTCCTCCAAGACCTCTCTTGCTCTTCACAATTTCTAAAAGATAATTGTAAACAGTTCAAAGGTTGCTTGGCTAGTTGCTGATGTACCCTAGGGCAAATTTCATCAGGCTCCGACTATTTGAATGCACCTATCTTATCTGCTTCTTCTGATCTATCCTTTTCCGACTCTGCACTTTACTCCTATCACCTTGTTTAAATTAATTTTAATTAATGGGAAGACACACTCAAGCAATACAATAAATACATGAAACCTATTTAATATTTTATCTTTCAGCTATAATGCTAGCAAAAAAGCCCTCAGACTATTCATCTACTATGACTCTGGCTTTTTGGAGATGCAGAAAAATATTTTATAAAAAAAAATAAAAACCAAGTCAGATTAAAAACTGCATATGCCTTAGATCGACCCTCAGCTGAGATGTCTGAAAGGAAAACATTAAGAAGTGTCAATAAACTCCTTGTCTGCAAAGGAAGATTTAAAGGTAAATCTAACTGCATTTCAGAAGGGACACTTCCAGTGACTAAACCAGCCTGGTTTGGTTTGATACATGAAAAAAAGCCAACACTTCTCCAGCAGATGAAACATTTGATAATCAAATGCATGATTTCCTGTACCATCGCCTTCGTTATCTAGCACTGATCATTGCCAGGGGTAGGGTACCCAATTAGACTGACCACTCGTCCAAACCAGCACAGCAAGTCCCGCTTCTCTGTGAACACAGGCAGGTATCTTGAAGCACGTTATGATTTTAATGCACCCACCTGTTCTAACTACAATTTTCCTTTCATCAACTGGAAATTACCATCCTCGTAGCCGAGAGATGGTAACTTCTTACACGAGCACAGCTAGTCTGCTTCTATGCAAAGCAAAACAGACAGCCTTAGATCATCCTCTGTGATTTTCATTTTGTTTTTCAGCAAAACGAACCAGACACAGTTGTGTGCTGTTACCACAACTCAGCCAAAGCACAGTAACTTCTTAAACTGCTCCATTTCCATCCTCAAAGACACATCAGTCTCTGCTCTGTGATTCCCTAGGCAGCAGAGGCAACGTTAATGGAGATTCTGGCTCTCATTCTCAAAAGCAGTTAGCGATCTCAATGCCTCAATTTCTAGTGTACCCAACCTGAAATACTTTAAAAGGTCCAATTTTCAGGAAACGATGAACACTCAAAACCTGCTGGGTGGTGGTTTCCCCCCTGCCCTCCAGCGTTTAAATCCAGAATTCACTTTACCTGATGTTTCTACCTAGAAAATCCTTTTGCAAGACTAAAACCCTACTACTAGTCAAAAAAAAAGAAAAAAATTGTTTTGCTAGCTGTGATGAAAATGCAACAAATCCATACATTCTTCCAGTTACACAAAATACAGCAGTCTGCTCTTGAATATCATCTCTGAGTATTTTCTTCCAGAGTGATACAGTGAAAACCTTCTCTCACAAAATACTGTCATCAGCTTTCAGTGAAACCTGCTTTACTGGACATAATAACAAAGCTTGATTTCCAACACTGCCAGGCCCAAAAAAGCCACCCAGTATTTCCAATCCATGTATGCTTGTACTTGTTCTTACGATAAATGCAACCATCAGTAATCCCTGTCTTGCTGCCTGCCTCCCCTGAAAAACAGACCACAATTAGCAGAATCCTTGGGAATTATGCTTGAGCTAATGACAAATAGAAAGAAGGTATGAACAGAAAAACCAGACTCGTGAAAAGTCTTCTCTGCTGCTGTTCCCTGCTTTTGTAGCAGGAAAATTCAGGCTCTGTTTTAGCCAGAGGAGTATGCTATCTTGCGATTGCTCAGCCACAGCTTGGCAAACCTCACTACTCCGACTCTCTTTAGAAATCCACCGCTTTGCCTGAGAGCACGACAGGACGCGCATCCGCGCGGTGCTCTGCCCCGGAACGGTGCAGGCAGTGCTCCCGCCCGGCACAGTGCCGGGGGTCCCGCAGAAGGCAGCCCCGGGAGCCCCGGCACCGTCACAGGCGCCTGGTTTTTAACCCGCCATCCTGCTGGGCTCTGCTTCTAATCAGGAGCCTAACCAATACTGCAGGGGTTCAGCCAAGCCCAGGCTAAGAGTAGAGAGAACAAAACCCAGCTAATTAGAGTTAAATGTAACCTCAAAGGAGATCTCAGTACCAAAACTCCTTATGCACATTAACTTCTGTAGCACGTATTTTGAACGAGTTCAGCACTTGTCTCTGGTTTAGAAAACAGACACACGGCGTGGCAGCCATTCAAATCCACTGCGCCAGAGCACAAGCAACTGCTGACTCTGGGAGATGACAATGTTACGTTGCCAGTTATGGTGATCCTACCTTCATTGCATAACCCTCAGAGAGCTGAATTAACTTAATAGGTAAAGTGACAAAACAAAAGCCACCTACCAATCTGCTGATTATATAATAGAAAAGGAAATGAAAAAGACCAGAGGGCAAACGCTCATGTTCAATTTTGCAAATATGGTTAAATCTTGTAACATCTCCAGCTTCTGACGGTGCTCTTTCTCATAAATACACTTTTGAAAACATATATCCCTGTAGACAGCTAAAGCATACACCTTCAAAGGAGAATTTAACTAGTCCGGATTCAGAGCGCTAAACCCCACCCTTCCCTCTCCGCACGCGTTCTCCAACACACACCAGTGAGACCAGGTAAGTGGCCAGCAGCCGTGCCCAAAGGGCGCCAATATATTAAAGCACTCCACTCATTTGTAAGATAAAAGGACCTGTAAAGACTCTAAGTCCAAAAAACCATATACAGCCATACATAAAGAATGCTGAGCTACGCCACCAAATTCAGTCAATGCCCTTTTGAGGCTGTCATTTAAATACAGCCAGAAAACACTGTTCACCATGTTACACCGAAACGTAACGGGTTAACTCGCTGTTCTGCATTAAGTATTAATATGTACCAGCCAACGTGGCATGAACACATATTGCAATCACTCTGAATCACATACGCTTTGTGTCAATGTTTTGTAGAAATAAATAACCCATATTAAAGAAAACAGCCCTTAAATTCGAGCATGGTATCACAACACATCTTCCAAAATGCAAATAAATTGAAAGATAAAAATATTTAAAGAATTAGAAGAGGACAGTGTGACCTGATGACAACTGTCTTGTACTTCAAAGTCAGCATGGAGAAAACTAATGGTGCAGAAGCTTCAGTTAACTGCGATTCCAGTGTCCAGCTTTAAGTGGTAACATTGCACATACAAAAATCCCCCAAACCATAATCCCATGGATACATAATATTTCCCTAGAAATAGCCAGTTCAAACTGAAAATCCTGAGTTTGGCGTTTTTTGATCTTTTCAAGCAGTCTTCACTTCAATAAATGTATTAACTTCAGGACTGTAACATTCAAATGGAAATTTTATGTATTTTTGTCTATCCCTGAAAGAGCAACCATACAATAATTTTAGTTTAAATGAATGTCAAAAGACTGCTTCAGGATGCACTACAGTCTCCAAACTCCTGAAAACTTAATCTGTATTCTGCTAATCTAGGTTACAGTTTATCTTCAGGGGTTCTCCTGTAACATCATTCCTTGTTCCTTCAGATACAGCCTGACGTGATTGAAAAGGCTTCCTTTCTTTCTTCTCCCATTCATCTGAACACCAAAAGCACACTTTTTTCCCAAGTTCCCCTGCTCCCTCCCCCCAAATCAGACGGACTTTACTAAGTAAATTATTTTATAAGAAAACCCTACAGATAAACTATGACCTAGATCAGGGAGATTCTTGCCCAATTTATGTTCTAAAAAAATTGATTTACTTTAAAAGACGTTATTGCATGCCACTCAAATTGTCCTTTCAGTTACACTTTGTATGGACCGAGTCTGTCACCTTTTATTTCCTACAACCTGAGTTTACATTAAGAGCAACAGCAGAACTTCTCAGGGTCAGCTGACAGCACACGTAACTGCACATACCAGAAAAGAAGCGCTGTAAAACTGAGCAGCCCTCAAGGACCCCTGTTCGGCTGAGGAGCAGCATGCCTAAGCTGCCAGCTCAGCTTCCGTGTAACCTCGTCACCGCTCTGGGCTCAGTTCTGTCACCACGCAGCGTCCTTCCAGGGGGGTGGCCGTCTCCAACCCAGGACTGCTCTAAGATGCCTCTGAACACAGTACCAAACTACATGCAGGCGGTTAGTTCAGAAATGTCGTCCTGAAGATGACAGAGACTTTCCCGTAACTCAGATACTGTCAGTGCTTGTCTCTGCATCTCACCGAGCCAACCCCGCACTGCCATGCGCTCAGCTTGCTGCCCACCGCCAGCCCGGTTTCACGCCGATGACTCCTCCATGGGCCCGTGACGCTCCAAGGGCCAGGCGAGCTGGCGGGGAGCAGGGGCTCTGACCTGGCTGTACCTCTGAGTGCGCGGCACCCCCTCACCTCCTCTCTGCTGGGCTGCGGGAGAGGTGGGCACTGCCTTCAAACTCTGCTCCTCAGTGGGCACAGCAGCAGCCCAAGGCCTTTCTGCTCACATCCCTGCGTGCCTCTGAGGGCAATCCTGCCAACCCTGGGCTCACCTTTGAGGAAAACCAAGCATGCAGTATACCCTGCCAAGACCTTCTTCCCTGCTTTGCTGTTTCTCTGAAACAACAGGAGGTTTCTGCATTTGGCCCTTCCATTCACGCCATCTTTGCACAGCTTCTCAGATGACACACCCCACCCCAAGCACCATCTCCTACAGCACCCGCCATTGCCTGACCCAACATCACCCACACCTGGCAGGATCTATTCCAATAGGCTCTGAGCCCAAAAGCTCACTAGCAGGCTGTTCTCCGCTCGCCAGGACCACACCAGCAGTACTTTCAAACACACATGCGCAAGGACATACCTACTGTAAGCGCTTCGACCTCCACTTAAGCGTCAAGACCAGTTCCTGGGTTTAGAGAAATCTTGTTTGTTTTGGGCATCAGCATCTTAGCTAATGAGTTTTCGCTTCCCTTCTCCACTCCACAAATACTGGGCTGAGTAATGCATAGCCTAATTGACTGTTAAGGTCACTGGCCAGCTCTTTAATCTTATTTAGTACACTTTGAGACAGTTCGTGAGTCATTAGGGCTTCATTTTTGGGGACACAAAGACATGTAATATACATAAATAAAGAGCATAAATGTAATCCAATGTGTGTATTTTACAGACTGCGAAATTAGAAAGATGGCATTAAATATTTCTTTGCAATGTTATCATTTTAATAATGTTGCTTATTTTAATATACAATAAAAATACTGAATTGCGCAAGCCTGCTGGTGTCTTTGTAATTTGTAATGTTGCCATAGCTCTAAGAAAATTCCTTAAGCAGTTAAAGTCACACTTTAAATACCAACTTGAAGGGAAAGAAGGGCTCAAGGGAGATCTATCTTAAAAATTTCTTCCTTGAAGGAGGAGGGGGGGAAGGCGTTTTTCAAGCCGTTATTCATGATATTTGATTTTATGATGTAAATTGTAATTCAGTGCGCGCACATGTGTCAGGAACTTTGCAATACTTTTTAAAAGGATCAGCATCACTAATCAGGCACTGAAATAAAATTTCTGGGAGAATTTGAGAGCTCAAAGCTGAACATTTTAGCTGGCTTGGAAAGACTTTTGAAAAATAAAGTTAAACAGTAATTATACATAAACATGCTTGAGAAACTTTACACTTGTCTTGACATGAACCAGATCTTTGCATGGGTGATGAAATTCTTGGCATTGCTTTAGGTGATTGGGATGGCATTAGCTTAGGCAGGGTAAGAATTCAACAGCCACAAGCCTAGGCAGGTAGGATAAAGGAGTTACTGAGTCAAAAAAGCATGACAGCTTATCTGTTGAAAGTCTAAATATGTTAATCATTTAACATAAACAGATCTGCTGATATTTTTAGAAAGGCATTTCAACTCGTAAGTAACAATGTTAAAAAAAGGACACCAGTAACCCTAATCATATTTTCCACCCGTCCTCCCAGCCCCTTGCAGATTGTTTCTATTAAAACTCAGACCAGGGGCAGGGGGAAAGGGAAGAGACAAAGACAGAGATAGAAAGAGAGAGAGACAGAAAGAGAAAGAGAGAAAGAGAGCCTCAGTTCCCAGTTCCCTGTGCCTCCGTTCCCAGTCTGTAAAACAAAGGTGAGAACATTTCCCTACCTCACAGGAACGTTCTCAGAATAAATCCATAAATGCCTTGGAGACACTGAGACACCACTGTGACAGAGGCCATAAAAATACCTAGGAAAAAAAAATAAACATGTGTCATAAATGACCATAAGAGGACAGACATTCATAGACTAAATGTAAAGTAAAGGTTAAAATGTCACTTAATGACACGAATTCTCCATCCTGGGGAAGAAGTGGTTCCGTTCAGCACATGTTCTCATCCAGCCACTTTTAAAAGTGTGACAGCAAGGGACAGTTTCCCCTTTCCTACTTGGACACGATGCCGTCGTGATAATCCACCACCACACCCAGATGCAGATGGGCAAGGCGCTGCCTTCACAGACCACCAGCTCAGGCTCTCCATTACAAGCATCACGTCCAAGTACCCCGATCACAGCGACGGACCCCAACATACTGACAACACTCTTCCTCAGCCTCCGTCTCCGATCCCTACTACACAACTGAGTTCCTCCAATAGTTAAAAAACTTCTAATTTTCAGCCTAGCATTTATTCCTGAACAGCTTTTATCCATTTGTTTTCATGCCAACATTGATCCACCAGCTTAAACAGCTTTTCCCTATCCCTGAAGCTTATTTCCCCGATGATAAAAATGAATTACACCACCTCCCTGTCAGGGCTCGTTTCACCACTCAGACCAAGCAGGTTCTTGGAGTTTGCTCTCAGCTGACTCCCAGTCCTCGAGATGACTTACTTCCTCCGGTACCCCGCTTCACTGCCTTCTGCCCAGCACCATCCCTGCGGCTCACCGTCACCTTGTCACTGCGCAAGGTAAAGATGTGTTTCTCCAGTATTTCCAGCTGGTAACACTCTCCATCCCACCCAGCTCAGAGCAAAAGTTTTTTTCACTAGTGCCTCTGCTAAGGTCATGACCCTACATGCTATCAGCACGGAGATGCGTCCTGCTTCCACGGCTCCAGGTCTCTAGCTCTTTTGGAAAGACAACTGGACCCCTCGCAGCCCTGACCGTCCCTCCCACCTGTCCCACCCGCAGTGCTTCGAGCCCGCTGGGCACCGCTCCACGGTGCCGGGGACGTTACAGGGAACACACACAGTCTCCCCAAAAAACACACCCTCTCTCTCAGCAACAACTCAGCTCGGCAACCGTCGGCTTGAGCTCAATTACACCGTTAAGCGTTCTTTAACATGAGCCAAATGACTACAGCCCTCAGAAGAATAAGTGATTCAAACTTATGCAAATGCATAGGATGTGTTATTTAGTCTTTATCATTTACAAAGCACTCATTTCATAAACAGTTTCAGTACTCTTTCAGAGTGCGGCAGTGCCCTAAGTCCAGGTCTGACAGTTGCTGCGTCATGCACCAACTGCATCCTTGGAGGAGCGGGGAGGAACGCTGCTGGCTCGCCCCAGCTCCGAGGGGGATCAGGGGTGGGAGGCAGCCGGCCCCGCTGCCCCACCACTTACGGACACCCCCGCCTGTCCTCTCACTCACGCACCTCTCGGAGACCTATGGATACCTCTGCCTGTCCTCTCATCCACGGACCCTCAGAGACGCTCTCTCACCCCCTCATAGCCCGAGCCAACTGGGACAACAAAAATTTGCTTGCTTTTTTTCGTTTCTGGGGAGAGAGTGCAGTTCCCCTCCTCCTGGCACAGTGAGTGGGAGCAGCTCAGGAGCTGGTCAGACGAGCGTCAGAGCTGGCAGGAGGGGAGCAGCCAGGTCACCCCTTCTGCTGCCAGATCAGACTGGGACTTATTGGAAACCTCAGCCCAGGGAACCAGAAGACACTCACCTTTCCAAGGACTCGGATCCATTTAAAACTGTGCTCTAATAACCTTCACAAACAAATATCTTATGCAATTTTATGTTATGCAGCATTGACTTCAATGACTCTGTAGCAGTGCTTGCTCTACTATATTTACTTCTGGTACACACTGGCAGCGTTCGCTGTAGTCATTCAGAGCATGTTGCTGTTTGAAACCTGGAAGTCTTACCCTGCCAATATCTAAGCACAATTCTCCTCAATCCATTCTTCATAACTTTGACAATGTTGTCTCTTTTTTCTGTCCCTGCAAGCTCCCTTGTCTACAACATGTCATAAGCTTTTGCCCCCCCCCTCATACAGGGTCCCAGTTTTCTACCCCAGCATCTCTCCCTCAGTGTCAGGTCACTGACTCCAGCCTTCAGCTGTCCCACACTGTCAGTCTCCATCCCTCAGGCCAGAATTTTAGAGAAGCACCCCGTCACCTACTGCCAAGCTCCCTGGGATTTCAGGAAAGCCCTCTTTTAGGCATGCATGCATCCACCTTGATGACCATGACCAAGACTTACACACTAAATGAACAGTAGGTACATCTCATACATCTGTTTTCTCCCTTCCCCAACGGCTACCACGATGATCATTTCAGTACTGGCTCTTGTCACACTCTTCATCGGCTAGTCTTTGTTGCAAGAATGCCAAATCACGCCTGAGTGGAATCCATTCCCGAGTAAGTAGTTTGTTAAATCCCAGGACACATTGTATACAGAGAAGGATACTTAAGCTACTTAAATGGCAACACTAATAAATGCATAAAAAAGCTCGAAATATCTGTAAGTCAACAATCTACATTAATATCCTTCCCTAAATATATCAGTCTCTGCTGCTAATTGTTAATCACATTTTAGACACTTCTTTTCAATTTATTCTTTGGAAACCTTATGGAATTTCCTACAGTTCCACACACACCCTGCTGCAGTCGTCCATCGAACACATGCACGTATTTCACGAAAAACTCCTTTCTCCCCAGAGTGTAAGATTTTGCGTTTTCATAGTAGGGGCAGTTCAAGTGAACTCTTCTCAGCTACACCACCATGGCACTACTGCTAGAAAAGCAAGGGGGAACATGCCATCACAAAAAAAAAAAAAAAAAAATTATCTTTTCTACACTGGAAATAGTAAGACAGCAAAGACTTCTAAGCTGAGGCTAGAAATTACTCTCAGTCATACCAAGCACTGTTTAATATGCAATTTAAGACCCTTGGAAACCCCTGCCACAACAGGACCTGTGCACACTGAAGTGATCGCTTACGCTCTGAATTCCTTTGCATCTGTTTGTCTGACACATATATTTAAAATTTTACACTGATTCAGTTTTGGATGTCATAGCCAACTTTATGAAACAGATGTTCTGCTTATACAGGAAGAGGGCATATAAACATTAGGCATTTGCTGCTGAGGATTAAACATTAACAAAAAAACTTAATCAACAGTGACGAAAGTGGTAATGGCAGTTCACTGGAGATAACCTCTCCTCTGTGAAGCACGCTGCAGTCTCCATCATGCTAATTTAGGTTGTTCGAAGCCTCAAGTGACTGAAGAGAGACCATACCATCAGGGTACCGGCACACTAGATTACACACAGCTTCCCCGGGTGAGGCTCCCGGCCCAGAGGAGCAGCGGGAGGCTGCCCAGCATCCCTGCCGCAGGCAGCATCAGTCGGGCTGCACAGCCCCTGCCGTGCCCGGCAGCAGCTCAGCACCACCGCGGCACCGCGATGCCAGCAGCAGCTCAGCACCACCGCGATGCCAGCAGCAGCTCAGCACCACCGCGGCACCGCGATGCCAGCAGCAGCTCAGCACCACCGCGGCACCCGGATGTCTCGGCAGCCGCAAGCACAAGTGCAGCCGCCACCATTTTTTCCAGTTTCCGTGCGTCAAGCCCGGAAGAGTATTTTCCGGAGCTCTCCAAGGCTGCTTTTTCAATCTGCGTGACAGTATTTACTGAACAGACAATACCAGTAGCCATGAGCATTTCATGCAGCACTGACAAACAGCAAGGAATTCCTCATTTCTTGGTAAGCTCCCATGCTGGCTGACACAGCAAGAGGCACTGCGAGAGGCCAAGAAAAGCCGCAACTTATCACAGGAAAATGGCAAACTGTGAAAAACCTGTATCACAAGGTTAGCTGCCTAGGCACAGCTTTAATAGAGCTCCATAAATACCTCAGTCTAACACTGACAGAGGTTAAAAACCTATTATCTTTCCCAAATGACAGTGTGAACATATGTTCAATCGAACACCCCGCCCCACCAAGCTACAAAGTAGATTCTGCTCTTTCAGTTCCACACATACAAACCACAGGGAGCATTTTAAATGAAAGCATTATGAAGATTACATTAGGCAAGTTTGATCTACTGTAAAACACTCGCACACAACATTAAGAGGGAGAACAACCTTTAACACCTGCTTTCTCTTCAAACATAGCATTATCTCCGTGCATGGCTTGGCTCCTAATGGGATGAAATCTCAAGCTAAATTGCATGGCTTACTCCACCAGCAAAAAACACTTTAAATGTTGGGACCTAGTGGCCCACTAATACGGAAATGGTGAGAATATTCTCCTAAAAGCCTGTGCTCCGCCGAGCTGCTCGGCTGGCGGCCGCCCCGCTGCACGGCTCCGCACCGCAGAGAAGGTTTTCACCCCGGTGTGAGATGTTGTGACACAAGCGGAGAGGCACAGCTGGAAAAGGGCTGCGCAATCCAAGCAGTGTTGAAAGTCATCATCGTAAATATTCGCAGGCAAGGCTGATTTGTTTTCTTACCAGCAGCGCATTGTTATTCACACGTAGTTTCGAAATACCACCTGTTACTCAGCCCTCCCCTCTGCTGCGTGCCACCAGGCTCCCTGGCTGCGGAGTCTTGCAGCCCCCCCATTCTACTCGGAGATTTAATGATGTTTCAACTTCCACAGCTCTCAACTACTGGGAGGAGAGGCGGGGAATAATTACTTACTTCTGTCTTTCTCCGTCGACCTCTCTGGAGGATGAAACGAGCAGCTTTAATGGCCTCTGAAGGGAGCCTGGTCCAGCCCGTCTCAGAAGGGAAGGACGATGGCTGCACTGGTAGGTCTTTGCAGTGGAGAATGGTTTTAAAGATCCAAACATCAAAGATCTCAACAAGGGGAGAGTTCAAGCTCAAACACTCTCCCCACTGGAGGAAGGAAAACTTCTAACACAATCACTAGCGTTTCCAGTGATCACTCACACTTCAGACAGAGCTGAGGCACCAGGAACTGCCTGTCACATCCTACAGCATAAATAAATCTCCATCTGCCAAGAGGAAAGCTGTTATAAGCTATATTTTCTCTGGATTTCTTTAGATCACTCCCTCAAACGTTTTCTCTGCAGGTAAGAGGTACAGGTGTAGGCAGACAGCCAGTGCCAGGTACACAGGATTCCTCCTCCCCACTCGCAACGGCAAACATGTTCCTTCCTCCTCCTCCTCCTAATTACACGCATCACTCATAACATGACGAAGTCAGGCAGAGCATTGATGAAATTGGGCAGGGTACTGATAAAACACACGAGTTGGTAGCACACTTCAGGCTGAAGAAGTGACACAGATGAAAGAGTAAGTACTGTCTTGGTCTCTCTGTGAACCCTGGATGTTCGATCCCCCCTCAAGACCTCTAGAAACACTCAGCCTGTTCACTGCCTAGCAGAGACACAGAGGGAGAATGAGCTTCTATCTTGCTGAATTCAAATACAAATGAAAACAGGTATGGAACTAACTCCCTGAGCCAGGGTTCACACTTCGGCCCACTGGAAGACATGAACCCAAAGCACCCTCCTTGCAGATGCCAGCCAGAAGACTCAAGCTCCAAAACCCAGGATCTGGCATTTCCATCGTTCTAGGAAGCGGTGCTGCCCTTTCAGTGCAGATGCAGCACAAAGGTTCTTACCCCACAGCTGATGGACTTGACACCAAGGCACAGACACCAGCTTGAACATTTCCCAGGGAGGAGAGACGATCTACTCAATATACCTTTCTACAACACCAGATTCTTCTTACCAAGTGCACAGCACAATTTCACTGGTACAGTCCAATCCGAATACTTCTTAATAGGTTTTTTAAGATTTTATGCATCATGCTGTCAGTTCTACCAAACAGCTACAGAATAGAACAAGTAATAAATAACAGATTTAAGGCGAAAAATAAGAGCAGGTTTTGCTGGAAAATGTAATCACACGACAATTTAACCTTGTCCTTCTTAAATACGGAATGGGAGAGTTGTGGCCAGGTCTTGCTATGGTAAAACTCAGAAAAAAAATCTCTGCAATATTCCCTACAGACAGCAAAAGCCCAGGACTACCAGGATTTCCCAAGAGTTTGGTTAGCCTCACATTGAAGTTCCTAAGCTTATAAAACTCACAAGTGGGAGGGCAAGAAGCACACAAGAACGTCTAAAGTCATTTTCCCAGTGACTGACAAACACGGTGCTGAATTTCTTAGGGTCTTGAATGGCTGAAGCTGAAGTTCAGCTTCACTAGAGCTGTATTCAGTTCTGCACAAACACAGATTAGGAAACACTTTCTTCCCAGTCACTAATGCAGTGTGGCAGGAAACAATTATTTGCTCAGTGTTTAATGTTACCTTTGGTGAATATCTGGCTTGCAGAAACTGTATATTGTATAATAAAGAACCAAGCTGATATTCTGCAAATCAGTCAGAAAACTCATTTAAGAAGATGAAGAAACATTTGATTTGCACATGTCTAAGCTACGCTGGTCTTAGCTACGCTGGTCTTAGCTATGCAGATAGGGTTAGTGTTGAGGCCTCTTGTGCTTTGATACTAAACTACAAAGTGAATTTGTTTCCCCAAATTGTACATTAATTTATTCAAGAACTCCATGGATATCTAAAGAATATTATGGCTTCTCCAAACTGTAAAATGGAGCTGGGCAGAAGGACAGAATAACTGG
>Ga0065711_1039663_pt1 | contig 17618 bp, 8 predicted proteins | sample Hoacrofraction12_FD_59098 | JGI IMG/M metagenome (GOLD analysis project Ga0065711, IMG submission 59098) | Hoatzin crop microbial communities from Cojedes, Venezuela - Epithelial fraction 12 v2 (version 2) | ecosystem: Host-associated > Birds > Digestive system > Esophagus > Crop | place...
AAAAAAAAAAAAAATCAAGAGACACCTCGACACCTCCAAAACCCCCAGCATCTCGGCTTTCGAAACACGCTAACAATCCTGACAAAAATGCATTTGGCTAATGGGAGGCATATAGTGGATTCAGAGATGATCTAGGCAGGAAGAGGGTCTGCAAAATGAGTAGCTGTTCCTTGGGTAGCAATAAAATACTTAAAAAACAAGTGGGCAGGCAGTCCGAGTAAGGCACCAATTTGATGCTTGGGTGGTGGAGATTTTAGAGGCGTAATTGCAAGTAGTGAGTAGGAGCAGAAAAATTACTGTTTCTCAATTTCTGTGTGTTGATGAAATTTAAGGTAGGAAATGTTAAAATACATACCTCTATTGCAGGCATTGTGGAAAAAAAGTTCCAGAGAGATGAGGAAAAAAATCTGAAAAAATATTTGGAGGACTGAACAACATGAATTGTTTGAGAGAGGCTTTTGAAAATCTCAAACTGTTTGTCTGGAAGTCAAACTAAATTTAGAAATTGGGCATTAAATTTGAATAGACATATAGCCAAATTAGAGTATTTGATAGTTTTATTTCTCCTTAGATTTAATTAAGAACTGTCACTCCAGTATTTTGGTAGGATTTTGTCGGTGAAATCAGTATTTGTGTTTCCTGATCTGACAGAACAGGAAAAGGATGTGGAACACTGTGTAGGGGGAAAAAAAAAATAACAAAGATTTCTCAGTCTATACCACTGAGACTTCAGCCTGGATTGTACAGGGTATTTGACCAGATTATTAAAGCTTCATTATTCCAATCAGTTCCTTAGCACATTGATTTGTTTTTGTAAGTTCTTGTAAAAATGAACAGTTTCCCTCCCTGTATTACTCTTCATGAAGTGCAGTTTCTCAAGCAGTATTATTGATCCTCCAAGAACATGGTGAAATGCAATATCATTCTGTTTACGCTTAGCATCTATTTGTGTTATGCAGCTACTTTTCTTTTACTAGGCTGGAAAAAAACATGCGGGAGGAGAAGGCTGCAAATACTTCCAGTGGTTTTTCTACTCAAACTAACGGCTATTTTACTATGGATAAAATCAACCAGTTCTGAATACTTCATCTAATTTTAAGAGCCTGTAATCAAGTTAAATGAATGTGTTATGATTATACTTCAAAATCAAATATTAGATTGTTATTTCTAATAGCTATTCTCTTAGATACCAGTTGAGCTTATTTATAAATCAGTTCTAGAAAAAAATATTTTTCTTTGTTTTGATATCATAAGTTCTCTTGAAGGAGAAATATAGACTGTAGACCTTATAGGTGAAATAGTAATCTGTAGTTCTTGTTTGAATACTTGCCCAGATTTTTTCAGTAGCTTAGCAGTCATATGTTCAAGCAATTGGATAATCAGTAATAAAAAATTCTTATTTTTTTAATGGTGAGAAATGAAACTTAGTTGCATGAAGGTTTGACAAAGCGATTTGACGTATGTCTGAATCTAGATCTTGGTGGTTTCAGATTTCTGGGGAAGTTTATCAATCTCACTTTATGGCCCCAGTTGTTAATCTTTGTGAATTCTTTGAGTCTCTCAAGTGACTCTCCTTGGGTTCTAGATTGATAGCCTTCCAGGACTATGCATGATTCCTTTGAGGAAGAGGTTACAGCAACTTTCACCTAACCTGTACTATCAAAATTCTCATCAAGGTAAGTTAAAGAATATTTGAGGGAGTGAGGAAGAGCTTCAGGCTGGAAGATGATTCAGGTTTTGGCGCCTCTGCTGGAGTCCTTTACAAATTGCTGCTTACTAGCAGCTGAGATGGAGTTCTGTTAAAACAGTACTTGCCTGCTGGAAGTTTAGAAGTTTAGTTCAGTAGCTGATCCATGTTGGCTCCTGAATGTCCTGTGAATAAGCAGTTGTTGCAAGGCTGTTGGTATGTTACCAGCAGTGATTCACTGTGCCGCCGGCCTGTAGTGAAAGGAGTGGATTTTTTTAATGATGTGATGAGAGTTTTAGTGCAGTGGGTAAAGTTCTGTACTGGTGTAAAAGGCATGCTGCAGTTTACTTAAGCTGTTTTTGAGTTGATGCTATTTAAACCTCTGGCTCTACATATTGAAACTAGTACAATGAGACCCAGGCGTACACTTAAACTTTCCTTTGAGGGCTGTACTGGCTGATACAGAGCAAAAGCTTGTGACACGTTTAGCTTCTGTTCAGCTTCTGTTAAAGTCCTTGTACCTTGATTCATTTCCTGACATAGTAGTTTCCATATGTACCAGTTGCATAGCTTGTGCACTGTGTAATGTTGCAGAAGAATGCCAGTATTGATCAAGCTATTCAAAACATGCCTAAGAACACTTTCTTTCATACAGAGGTACTGGCATGCATGTGGCCACATCTAGAGCAAAGAAAACAGTGAGGCTTATAAATGGAAAAAAGATACCTTTTAAAAAAGCTGTACTTGAAAAATAGTGTTATAATTTAAATATATGGGGAAAACTCTTCTACATAAATTTTGCATTGCTTAGACCTAAAAAAGGGGAGTTAGATGGAGATCTGAAGAATCTAATTTATTGTAATTTGGGGATAAAAGAATGTAAATTAGCAAGGGGCTTTTCTCCCTACTTTTGAAGTACATGTTTTTTACATCCCATATATTTGAACAACTGGTTTTTTTCCCATCCTTTGTCAGTACTCTGTTTTATAAGAAATGTCTTGACCACTATTCAGATTATTGTTTGCACCTCAAATCTTGTTCTACCCTTGAGTATTGTTCCCGTTGGATCTGACAAACTTGAACTCTGTTGCCCAGCTGATAATGTGGTACTTCGGGTTATGGTGTTCAGAATACTCTGTGTAATTCAGTGGTCTTACAGTACTGTTTTATAATTTGTAGTACCTTATGCTAATCAAATGTTCTGTGCTCTGATCAGAGAATTGACACCTGCATTTGCTGGTGCTTTTACGTGGGAATGTCATTAGTCTTCCTGCTCTTCACCAAGACTGCAGTTAGATGAAATGTGTGCCCTCCTACCAATCTCTCCCCATTTCCTCTCAGTGCGTGCAGTGGCAGTGCAGTGAACTGGCTGACAAACTGTCGTGGCTGTAAATAAATGGCTTTCTGATGTTTGGCTGTTCGTGTTTCATTTGAAAGGTTGGAGAGGGATAAAGATGCTGCTTTCAGTAACAGTGCTGGCTTGGAGTGTTTGGACATTGGGCCAATTGTAGAAGATTGTGTTCTTACTTCTTAAAATGTTAGGTTAACAGAGGTCTTATATTGGTTAGTGCTCCATCCAGTAGGTCAAATGGGCCTGGTTTTATCTGGCAAATTAATGTGTTCTTTTTCCAAAAAGAATTAGGCTGTGTAAGTACTAGCAATGTATATTTTTGTGTTTGTTTACCCAAGTTAAAAAAAAAAAAAATCCTTCTCACTATAAATTCCTGATATACAACTTGGATTTCACACTATTGATTTTGGATGTGTATTATGAAAAAAGTTTTTTTAATGAAGCTGTATTCTTGCCCTTTGACAAATTACAGAGTACTTTTAAATAGCCACCCACCTTATTTTTTAGATAACTAAAATTTGGCATTTTATTTAAAAGGCTGCTGAAGCAGCAGTGTAGTTTTGCAGAAATCAATCTAGAAACCCTAGGACTCAACATGTCCACCTTCGCTGTGCTATGGGGATAAAGCCTATTGCTCAGGATAAAAGCATTTGTCCAGGACACAGAAATGCAGGATTAAAACATTTCCGTGTTTATTTTCTACTGACTAGGTCTGTCGTCCCTGCATTTGACAAATGGAGGAAGAAATCTGTCAAATGTTATTAGCATACTTTTTTTTTTTTTGCTAATGTATTCTCACTTGGCTTGTGTGTGGCTGAGTGCACTGCTGACAGTTGTCCAGTTTGTTGTGGTGTTAAGGTCTTGACTTCCTTATATAAATTTCTTTAGAATATCACAGAGGTACACCAGTGTTTGAGTTGTAAAACTGCTTAAAAATAAAAAAAGTTAAAATGGGGGGAAGTGTTAGAAATTCTCCAGAATACTGTGTAACAGACTTCAGGGTTTTGGTCATACTTTTCTTTCCATCTTGGCTTATGTTTGTCTCCTTCCCGTATTTTGTGTAATTTGAAGCGTGTTTTCTTTGTCGCTGCTACTTAATTATTGCTATTACCACTGCCTCTGCTGTTCCACATCCTAACAGACTGAAGGGCTAATCCTGTTGTGCTCTCTTCGTTTGACCTTCGGAGGATGTGCAGGCAGCATATGTATTTTCTGTTCTGCTCAGCACTGTAAACAGCCTTCCAGCAGACTGTGAAGATTTTAGTGAATGTAATCTCATATTCAGCAGATGTGCTAAAGTTCAATTATCTCTCAATTTGAAGTATGCTTATTTTGGGTTTGGTTTTTTTTCTGCTGTTGGTCAAGCTGGATTTCAGTTATGTGAGAGAAGTGTTTTGGGTGTCCTCTGCTGTGCTCGGAAAGTAGCAACATCTCCTTGTTAATCCAGACTTCTGAATGGTTTTTGCCTTTTTTCTCCAGTCATCTCATCTTGAAGGATGAGATTTCACCATGTGACTTGAATTTTTTTCACACACGTTGTGCTTAAGCTTTACCTCATGCATTCCTTCCCATTCCCCAAAGTGTACTTCTGAAATTCTTTTTCATGTTTGTGTAACCCGTTTCTGTATTAAATCATTTAGGAAATGTCCTTATTTACTGAACTCTTTGAGTTCTAGAATTGGACTAAACCAGAACTCCTCATCCCGCCCCACCCACCCAACAAACCTGGATGGATTTTTTTTTTTCTATACAATTAAGTCAAAGTTGATGAAGCCTCCAAATGGTGTATGCGCAATTGTGCTGAATCTTTGTTATAATCAGCTAATAATAACACAGGATGAGCTAGAACCTTTCTGTTGGATTGCTCACCACCTAATTATCAAAACAGATGATTTCAAGCAAGGATTGCATGCCTTCAGAAGGCCAGTTGATCTTGCATATTTTTCTTTGTCACATCGGTAACTCTTTCACACAGATCCTCTTTCTTGTCTTTGTTCTGATGTAGCTTTTTCAGCTGACCTCAAGCAACTGTCTGTAATGACTGAGACCATTTTTGGTGAAGGCCTGCCTCTGCCTGTGGTGCACAAGCTTTGAATCTACAGAAAATGGAAGTAGCACACTGAAGAGGTGACTGGTCGCCGAGTGTCCTGTAGTTTGTCTGAATCTGCAGGGTTTTTTTCACTGGGGGTTATTGACATCAAAACTGACTTCCATGTTTTTACTGATATATTCAATATGTTATTGCAATGACATATTTGGCTTAATTATTCTAAATGTTTGTATAAGAATCTCTTCTAAGGCTGTTGTTATACCCCTGCTAAAAAGCCAGTCAGGATAAACAAATGAAAAATTATAGAGAAAATGTAAGTTTGCTACTTTAAATTGTCTCAGTGGTCTGTTAGAACATAGGAAAACTAAGCAGAACAAGGCATCAAATAAATCTGAATTTAGACAACTTTTTGAGTACTGTCTTCTGAAATTTCTGATAAATCTGTGCCAGCTATTGTCTTTTTGTAATTAAGCTGCTTCTTTTCTAAGCTGGCTTTTTTGAGTCCCTCTTTGAACTTTCATGGTATACAGATTTTAGGTGTCTGACGTGGAATTGTGAATATCATAGCAGCTAGTTACTTACAGCCGTAAAGCAGTAGTTGGGTTTGCTTTTTATTTTATTAAACTGAATGAAGGAAAAATTCTTCTAATTCTAAAGAATCCTACAGGATGATAGGTGGAGGAAGATGTGGTGGTAGTGGTGGTGAAGTTGTTCTTAAGAATTTGTTAAATTAACTGGTCAGGTACTGCTCTCTTTGATGCATAGCAGACTGGAGTATGAAGAGCAGAAACAATCCAGTTAATGGGAGAGAGGTTAGGAGTTAAATTAAACCTTACCCATGGGAAAAACAGCTTAGTTGCTCAACTGTCTTGAAGATCAGAAATTTTATCAGCTTTGGAAAATAGATGAAAGCTGCTCAAAAGTCGCATGCCAAAATAACCGTGTGCAGTAATAATTTTGGGTTGAAATAGATATTATAAGAGCATAGAGATGATTTCCAAAGCACTCTTCAGACTTAAGCCTCCAGCCATGTGTTGAGTCCAAACTGTAGGATACATCTTTTCTCAGCATTAAAGCAACAGCCTAAGTGTGAGTAAAACCTGGAAGCTAGTGAGTGATACAAAGCTGTAGAAAGAAATACCATATCCCTCTGAAATAGAGGGAGATGTTGATGAATAAATATACTCTTTCTTTTGTTAGACTATTAGTATGAACAGTTCTTTAAGACCAGACCTAATGAACTTGAGTGCCTGACTGCTGCTGGGTTTTGTTCTCTGCCCCCAATTAGAGATGCCGTTATACTACATGCAAGTGGCTCGAATACAGGGTTATCTATTTTCTGCAGTGGAACACAGGTGTAAGCCAGTGAGTTGAGATACGATGCGGTGGTAGGGTAGTGTATGTTGGATCCTTATGGTGGTAGCTTGCAAAGCAAATGGACTGCTCTGGGTGTTGAAATGCGTAAAGATAATGCCTTTAATGGTTATCTGCAAGTTATCTGTCAAGTCGTGGCTGTTACAAAGGTAAATCGATGTAGCCCAGTGATACAGAGTTTAAAAGAAGGCGGCTGTTTGTACCAACTTAACTTTTAAAGATGCGTTTGCAAGCACATTTCCCCAGTGAGTAGAAAGGAATGAGTATTTTCATAATATTAGAAGATCTGTTTGTCTGTCTCTGCCTGTCTTTTTCTCTTCGTTAGCTATGACTAAATAGTAAAGAAATCCATTCAGCTGTGGTAGTGTCAGTGTAGTGGTTTCTCTTTTCCTCTCTGCTAGTACTACACTACTGTTTCAAGACCATTTAAATTCTGCTCAGAGCTGTAAGAGATCATTTTGGCAGCCTTATATGCATTTACATTAATTGCTGGATTGTAATAATTTTCAAAAGAATTGTCTGAAAGTGGATTTTTTTGGTACATTTTTATATATGACTATTCATGCCTAAGAGTTGTGGGGTTATTTTATGTCTTGTGCCTTTACCTACCTAACATTAACTTGGTTCCAGGAGAATACTTCCTGGTGCAAGCTGGGAGAATGGATGCTGAACCTGCCCTGGAGGTCTGGAAGGAAATCAGCAAGTAGAAATAATTCCATTGGGCTTGCACCTTTAATACCAAGTGTCTTCTCTAAGAGCTTTTAATCTAATAAAACATGAGGTGGAGTGTACGGTATAGTGCAACCAAATGTCATTCTTGCTACTAATGCAAGTTCCTTTTGAGGCAAGCCTGCTATCACTGTATTTGTCCTTAGAATTTTCCTAGCTTTCACTTGTTAGCTCAAAATACACGGTTTTTCACTGTCACCGTTCTGTAGATGGACAATATTGCCTATCGAATTTCATTTCTGATTCGGGAAACCATTTGGGTGTAGGATGCTAAGGAGGTTTGCAGTAGGATGTGTCCTGCTGTACATGTTGGCTAGAATTTGGGATGTAGCTACAGTGGAAAGAAGTTGTCTAAATTATAGCCATAGCAGCTGGTCTTAAGCTCTCAATGGCACCACTTGTCACAACAGGAGATATTTTTTAGAACTTTTTTTTGTTTTATGTTGGGGGAAAGGAGGAAGGAAGCCTTGATGCTTACATTTGTATTGCTTATACTACATTTGTATTGTTGAAGCACTAGAGGACTAACCTCATAACTAAGCTAATGTGTTTGAATGGACCATGGCAGTCTAACTTAACTGCCTTGTAATCTTGTCCCTGTAATTCAAAGAATATTTGACAAACATGTGGATACTTTGTTGTACGTGTGTGGTGTTTTCAAATGACATTGATCTCCGTATAGTGTGTGAAAAAGCTTTTAGGTGGTAGACTGCAGGATTTTCTGCTAGAAGAGACCTGGTTTTTTATCCTCTTCCATCCATACAACTATGAACAAAATCTGAACTGGTTTCTCTTGCAGTGGGAAAGAGATTTGTTAACGTTAAGCTTTATGTGCCCTTTCGGAGAATACTTACTGAAGTGGACCCATTTCTGCTTGTTTTTGGAAAACCATTCCATTTGATGATGATGCTTTAGTTTATACGTTTTCTGAAAAATGACTTGTGTTCGTAGCACTGGAGGAAGAAAAGCTCAATGTGCATGCTTGAGAACGTGCCAAAGAACGTGTGTGGTGGATTCCAGGACTGGTGAAAATTTGAGAGGAGGGTAACAGGTATTAAACATAGTTACATAGTTTCAGATTCTATAATCCTTGTACAGTTCAGCCAAATGCAAAATTACCTCAACAGTTTTGTCTTTTTTTTAACTGATTGGAAAAGATGGAGAGGGACAGAATTACTTTAGCTGAGAAACTTCAGAAAACTGTGGTAGACAGGTGAAAAAAATAATCCTCTGATGTGGTTCAGACTGAAAAACACAAGATTAAATCCATGGCAAGGCAAACATAATCTCATTTTATAGTTACATAAGAGTGTTTAAAGTGGGTCATCAGTGCTGGGGAAAAACATGCCTTTATTTCCTAGGCTCTTTTTTTTAAACATACCAGATAAGGTTGTTTTTTTCTCCTGCCCTTCCAACACTAGAAGGAACACTTTCCTCTGGGGACAAAGATAGGATAAAGCTAAATATATCACTTGTCTACTTTATTCTCCATCATGTTGCTTCAGTGGTAATCACTCGTTTGAGATTTACCTTCAGAGATTCTGCCTGACATACAGTGACGTGCATAATGAATAAATACAAACATATCGCAATTTAAAATTCATCCTTTATTGCACTTTGGTTTTAGTTTATAAATTGCTATAACAATTAAAGGTATTTTGTAAGCATCAATCTGTGCACTTAGGGGAAATTTCACCTTGATTATTTGTGTGAGGTGTGAAAAAACAGCTTAAGACCCTGCGTGAGAGTTGGGGTTCTTTGTTTTCTAGTTTCAGATGATATACAGGAAGGTTAAGTTTCTGTTCTTTGGAAGTGCCACCCTTTTCAGGGAAGGAAAGGAAAGTGATAGAGTTTGAGGGCTGTGACCTGTGTGGCTTAGTTATGGATTTTTCATTGGTGGTGGTTTTTGGGTTTCTTTTATTTCCTGACACACCTGCTAGAAGAAGCTGGAGAAGGCCGGACTCTGTAAAGAGGAGAGAGGAGAGTAATCTCATGCTTCTGTAAGAGAAGGAGGCCTGAGAGATAACAGCTACAGAGAGATTTTAGGTAGAAAGGGAATGGCTTCTTCAGCAACCCTTTAGAACTGAGAGATACAAAGGGAAGTGCACCTAGGTGTCCTCTAGACATTCAGAAATGGAGACATAACCAAGTTCTTGATGTCTACATCTCTTTTATTCTGTGTTTTGGGTAACTGAGGAAAGGACTGAAATGTTCACTTCCCCATTCATCGTGGGAACTGTGCAATGGTGAGGAAAAAGTACGTACAGCTGTAAATAGTGTTCAAACTGTAGCTCCTCCTTTGATACTCCTGACTCTGTCAGAATTGGCATAAATGGATGCCAGCAATGGGAGTTGTTTCCAAAAAATCCAGCTTGCAGCTTCTGATGATTGAGATAATTTACTTTGACTTTCCATTCAGCAGCTAAATCCTGTTAATCCAGCTTCTAGTTTATCCTGTATTTAAATTTTTTATAGGAGTTGACAGTAAAATTTTTGAGTTCATGCTGAAAACTGCATGTTGGTGAATAAACAGGTAACCATTATAACACATGTTAAATGAGCATCTATTGAAGTTTTATGTGGAGCCTTTGATCAAGTACTTGATAGTAAGTCATGATGTCAGTATGCTGAGCCAGAAGAGGACGATGATGGTAGAAAAGATTCTTGCAATCTTGATGGAAAGGACAGTTTACACTGTCTGAACTATGCTAGTCAAAATAGCCAGACCAGCTTTGTAGTTGGAATAGCAAATTTCTTCTTGCCAAACTTTTTTTGACTGAAATGTCTAGAGAGCACTCAGGTTAATTTCATGGGCAGATGTGAGGAGGCAATGACTTCTGGTTGGAGAAGTCTGCTGGCACAGATGGATCCAGAATAGCTCATGCCTTCCTGGCCTCAGCCTGTCGCACTCAGAAATTTAAGCCATGCATACAGAATCATGTGTTCTGTGTGATTTATGTTTATCAAATTGCAAACCCATTTTCCCCTTCACTCTCTCCACTATTTCAGTTTCACCACAACAACTTCTGTTATCAAAAATGGGTGCTGGTAAGCAAGAGCGCTGTTTTATTTTCTAAATTATTCTTCATGATCGGGAAGAGACTGAAAATTTGCTCATACTACATTGGGAAGCACGGTTGGGAAGTAAGAACAAAAAAGATGAAGCTTTGAATGAGTTATGAGCACTAATGGTTCCTCAATATTAGCTGGAGCATATTGGGGAGAGTGGAGAAAGGGAAGAGAAGGAGTAAAAGCAAACACAAATTTGAGTTTAGGAAGGTCAGGTCCTTCCATAGTCAATATGGAGGAGGCGGCTTTTGGGGCTGTTGCTTTGAGTCACTCCCTAAAAGGGGAAGAAGGGCCAAGCTAACCAGCTCTTTGCTAGCAAAACATACAATTCCTCCTTTTCATTTTCCCTAGCTCTGAGACACACCTGGCCCATCTGTTAGACAGCTTGGTTTGCAAAATAAGCAGAAAGCTAATGTGAGTAAAAGGCTGCTTTTTCACGATCTGAATCGGCTCATCGAGGAGTCCTGATTTGGCATATCTAGCACAAAGGAGGAGGTAAGAGTGAGTGGCTTAGAGAGATAGGATGAGAAGTGTGGAGTGAGCCTCGCCTGTTCCCCAGCTCTGAACTGCTGGCTCTGCTCAGCCCCCTCATGTGGCTGGACCCCCTTGTGTGGGTCTGGAGGCCTCCAGGGGCCCCAGCTGTCTTCACTGACTACGGAGGGACAAAATAACCCGCAACTTCCCCTTGTGTTGTGGTGGCAACAGTGGCTGCTATTGTCATCTTTGAACGTTACTTTTCCTTCCCCTTCTTTCACCTCATGTAATCTTGATTTTGATCTGAAAACAGGAGATACGGTGGTCGTGCTAAATCTTTATACCTTTTTAGGTATAAAGTCAGTAACTAAATGATGGGAGGGTTTCTGTGGCAAAAAAAAAAGCTAGTTTCTCAATTGTTTCAATATTGTCACTGCTATCTGCTCTACTGCTGCAGAATTTTTTTATAAGCAATACCTCAAAAATAAGTACTATCCAGAATTTTTGCTCTAAGGCTATGCTCAAGAAGAGTGCACTTAAAATATACTGCGGAGTGAGAGTGTCCTGCCACACCTGTAGCAGTATCAGGGTTCAGGGCCAAGCCTAGTGAAGCTTCCTTTCACTTGTTATCAGATCTGGGTTCTTTGCATTTTGGCAAGCAGTCAAAAACTGGTTTAGCCCTTTACGAGAATTAGGTATTGTGCTCAGACATCGTAAATCAAAAGACCGTGTCCGGTGTAGGGTGTGAAATTAATCAAAAGAAAAGAAAATTAATGACCTGCTATGGTGCCATCCATCAGGATATCGCTCAGCAGGTTTGAAATTAACTTGCGTTGACTGGATTAAGTTTAATGGCATGACGTAGAACTACAGAAACTGTTTCCGTTATTACTAGGGAGCAAGCGTTTTTAAAGATTCCAGCTTAATGAACTGCTTACGCCATACAGTGGCTAGTCCTCTGATCATTTAACAGCATGAGTTTAGATTATGTTCCCGAAGAAGATCAAGTATTACTGTGTCAGTAAAATTTGTTAAAGACAGGCCGTAGAAATGCAGTTTGAATTTCTACGATTACTGTGCACCAGATGGTGGATGTATACTTTTTTCCAACATGAGTACTTCAGCTCAAATATAAGCAGTTGTGATCTTTATTTACAATTCATCAGATTTTAACATAGGTGGTCAAAATTCCTTTCTTATGGCCCATTATGATGCCCTTCAAAGAAATATGTAGACAAAACCTCACTATTGTTTGTTATAGTTACAAAAAAGCCTTTTTTTTCTGTTTTGTTTTTCAGATCTTAATTAGGAGGATAACAAAACTACCCACTAAACATTAACTAACCACTAACTTTATTTTGGAAGAAGTATCTAATATTAGATTATGTACTTAAAGCATCCTAGTTAATTTAAAATACTGGTTCTGAAAGAGCGGGAGTACAAAGGTGCAAAATACATTACAGATTATTAACAGCTCAAGAGAAATGAGGAAGATGAAGGAAATGTATTTCCCAGTTAGATCTAAAGATCTTGATATTCTGCCAACAATTTTCTTCTTCTGTCCCATCCTCTTTCCTTATGTGTGTGCACTTTTTCCTCTGTAGTTGTCCTGATAATTTTTTTTTTAATGGAGCATTTGTCACTGTTGTGGAAACTCCCTTTGAGTTCTTAGTGGATTTTTGCTGAATATGCCTTGAACATCCTCCTCTAAAATGTTCAGAGTCATCTCAGTCCTTTTTGGAACTTCTGATGTTTTTGTGCTTGGCAGAAAACAGTCTTGTATGGATTTTTTTTTTTATATCCCCTTAAATTCTGAGTACACATTTCTGAGAGTTATGGAGGTTGCATATTTGTGATGAGGAGGAAGACTTAGTTATGACTTGTGCGTAGCTTCCTTTGAAGTAGGGCTGGCATGCATCCGTTGGTATATTGGCACATACTGATTAGCTGATCTTTATAAGTTGACTCATTTGACCTCTTACTAAGGAGCATCCGTGCTTTCTAAAAGCAGTACTTTTTTGTTTAAATATTGCCGATCAGAAAGCTGTTAAAGTAATGAAGGTCTAATTAATGCTTCGCAGTTGTGATAACAAAGTTCTGTGGATTTTGTGTCAAAAGATAATTCTGATGTTAGCATTAGTTAAAATGGTTTCGATTCATAACAAATATGATGTAGCTTCTGAGAGATGTTAGGGTTGTTTTAGGCTTATCCCACTCAGTTGCTGTGTCACTGGCAGTACTTCCTCCAAGGATAAACCTGTAAGCAGTGGTTCTAGCATCACAGGGTCCGTGCTCTTCTGGAGCTTACATGAAGAGCTCTGTAAATAGTCCTTTTGAAGAATATTCATTTGGGTTGAGCCGACAAGAGATTTTAGAAGTTTCTTCTTCCTTTCAAGAGAAATACCAGTTTTGGTACCCATTTCAGAATAAGGAGGTGAGCAAGTCATGGAGGCCTAATGCTTTGTAACATTATAAACATTAACAATGCAGGTCAAGCTTTTAACATGAAACAAAGGTTAGATTATTACTGGAAGTCATGCTTCATCTGGAGCTTTGGGCTGCTTTCTTTTCCTGCATTAGAAAATTAAAGTTCTGATATAAGAGTCTAAAGAAACTTATGCTTAAGGCTTAGATTGTAACATGATGCTCTTGCAACATTGCTTGTATTGAAATCAACCCTGGAATACCATGTTCAATTGCCTGCCTGCAATTTGGGTTTTACATTACTGGGTTTATTTGATTGTACTCCTTCCTGTCTCTTGTTGATGGCTTGTATAGTTGTCTAAGCTTTTATGATTAATTTGTAGCCCTGGGGGAGGTGGGGAGAGAAGAGGAAAAGAGACAAGTTTAACTCTTTCTGTGCAACTTCTCTAGTTTTTGAAGACAAGTGGAAGGCCAAGCAGGAGTGCTCTGGTAGCTGTGGCATCAAGGAAGTTTAACTGTCCTGGCAAACTTTTTTGTCAGTCTATCGTGCTAGGAAGAAGTCCTCACCTGTCTATTTTCTATGACAGGCTGTGTAAGTTGAGTCTTCATTGTTCCTTGCATTCAAGCTGAGATTGTGTCGGCTGTTTTTTGCTATTTGCTTTGTCCTCTCATATCTATAATATCCTGTCATGAGGGACCATGAAGCTAATTATGGTGTCTTCACAGCAGTGCTTGTTTTGATTGTTTTTATGCAGCACTACTGGGTTGTGGTATGAAGAGAACTCGGCAGATTTCTCTCCTTTGCCTGTAACAAGAATATGCAAAATTGGTTTGTCAGCATCCAGATTGACTGGGGACTATAGCTGAAATTAGCAGAGATGGTTCACTATGAGCAAGCTTATCCAAGGGAGAAAAAAACTTCTAAGTCAAACGAAAAACCTGCTTTTTCAATGTAATTTGCACATCTAATATTGACCCAAATAGAAGAAGTCTCTTCTGGTTGCACCCCACATTTACAGAGCATTTGTTCATGGTCCAGGTTATGCTGACAGTACTTTAGTTTCTGATGGACTCAGAGCACATGAGGAAAGGGAGCTTGTGTCTGCTAGTGAAGATGAGGCAGTAGCCACTGGTGAAATCATTGGGTAGGGTTGGGGTTTTTTTTGTGGATCTGTGTGAGGAGTGAAGATTTTGTTTGGCTTTTCTCATGACGTTTTCTGTGTTTTCTCAAACTGCAGTCAATAGATGTCCCTTCCCAAAGGATTTACCAGTCTGTAGGCTTGTGATTGTTTTTGTAACTCAGCCAGGGACAGACAGAAACTTGTTATATAACAAGTCAAAAAATGAGAATATTTAATGAGATTTTTTCTGCATGGCAAAAAATTGAAGTTTTGTTTAGCAATCAAATCACTTATTTTGCCCTCTAGTTCATTTTGTGTTTAGGTTTATGCCACTGACTCATATAGCTCATTACAGCTCATAAACGTCACCATAAAATTAGTCAAAATAGGAGTGCCAGTGTCTTGCTGTCATTAGTTATCCCGTTGGTTTGGTTTTGGCGACAAGTTTGTAGATAAAGTGTGAATTTTACAGTCAAAGATGTCATAGAACTTGGATAGCGTGCTGCTTCTCATTAGGGAAAGAGACAGCCTATATCTAAAAGCTGCAGCTGAAACTTTTTTCTGGTTGTAGCTGCTACCTGTGTCTCCTCATCAGCAGTGTCAGTCAATGTGCTGTACCGAGTTTAAAAGCAATAGGCACAGTGGTGATAATTGTCAGTAAGTCAGCGATGCCACTTCTGGGAACACAGTACCAGTAAGATGCTTTCATTGAATCTTTGTGTTCTTTGCCCAAATGGCAGTCAGTCAAGATTTGAAGCGTAACAGCATCAGCTGAAGTGGCCACTTCTTGAGTAGTGCAACTGATGATTTGCAGATGCAAATTACTGTAATACGCTCCAATACTTTACATGTAGGTGAGATCCTGGAGTCTGCATCTTAGAAGACTGTTGGCACTGTGAAAAGGAAGCTAGGCTGTAGTACAGAAAGTGGTTTGTATCACTCATTTGACCAATTGATCACTCAATAATTAACACTTGATATAATAAGATTTTTATCACTTGATAAAATAATAAAAAGTCTCAGTACTTTACAATAGCAGATTGTAATAATAAATAGATTATTTCTGTTGGTAAGTGACATTGGAAGATTTTTGTACAGGGTATATATTTTTGTAAATTCCAGTTAAGTTGAACAGGAGAACTCTTTGAGGCTATAACTTCCAACTGATTTGTTTGAACAGACTTGAAGTCCAAATCTTTTGCTGCATACAGTAGTGTTAACTCCAGTTGCCACAGCCCTACAGGTCAATGATTTTTTTTATGGCTTTACATCAATGGATTTCAAGGGTTTGGGTTTGTTACATGCTGTTTATTACATTTTATATACAGAAAATAAGGCATGGGAACATACAGGGATAGCAGGCCAGCGGCTGAGTCATATAATACATCTCTGAAGTTGCAGTGTGCAGCTCATCTGTGAGACAAGACTATAGGTGTGCAGAATTGAAATAGGAACAACTTCGCTGGTTTTACTGGGATTGATGTGGGTAGGGTATGTCAGTCTGCTAGAAATTTGGCACAGCATTTGGTCAAGAAAGGAATTGTATTGTCAGACTGCCATGTTGGAAGTACTGCCACCTGATCCCGGGTCATCTTAAGGAAACCCTAAAGCAGCCTGGTAGATAGCTTTTGTTTGTTTGCTTGACGGGGTACACTGAAAGATGTATGTTTTAAGTGACTAAAGATAAACTTTTTAATATGCCTTTTTAAGACTGTAACATTAAACTGGAATGTCACTTTTGGTTAGTGTCCGTTCAAAGAAAGATCTCGGTTTTTAATAATGTATGTGGAAACTGTATTAAAGATTTAAAATGTGACAGCTCAAATAAGAAGATTGATGCTGCTCTAGTGTGATCTGATTTGGATTCTGACCTAATTTCTTTTAGTTAGTGATTGGTATAGGACTTTGTGGGGTACGTGAGCTTATGACTTTTGGAGATTACTGTCTGATATTTTTAGGTTACCAGCTAATCCTGTTTAGAAATAGGATTTTCGTCTGAAAACTGACAGGTCCTTAAATTCTTCTGTTTTGGTTTAGAATGACAACTGGGAAGTGTACAGGAAAAGGAAAGGATTGTTTGCTTATTTCAAACTGTCTCATGCTGTGGTTCTCTTCTACATAATGATTTTCTGTGTGCATGGTTTTAAAAAATGCTATTTTTCTTTAATCCTTAAACAAAAGGAAAATCTTCTGTTGAAGTTGTTAATATTGCACATGCTCTAAAAGAAGTGTGGAAAATCATTGCGTATACATCACCCCAAATACGTTTTGCGCCTTTCCTTCTGGGTTCTTCTGTTGCCTTGTAGCTATTTGCAAAGGAACCAGACTACAAATAAACTAACAAATGCAAATTCACAGTTCCATTTACTTACTCAACAACTGTGTTCCATATATAAACACTATCTTCCAGATGTTTTCTCCTTGTTAGCGGTTGCTTTCATGTGCTTGTGACGTATGGCAGAGAGAACCTTGTTCTTCAGTTCCACATTCAGTGTGAGATTGCCATCTGCTTTGTGTGTTAATTTGGAAGGTAAGCATTTTGTCACCTGTTTCTACAGATTGAGTGTAAGATGCTTACCAGTCATACGTACGAGGTCACCTTTGCAAATTTTTGTAAAATGTTGTAAAAAGTGTAAAGAAGCAGAAAAATAAAGGTCATTGTAGCTTCAGTGTTAGTGTTATATGTAGGATTGTAGCTCCTGTAGCTGTTTTGTTTCCTTGTTGTTGTATGCCTCTTGATGGGAAGGGAAGCAGAAGGTGGAGAAACAAGTATTTGCATTGAAAGCATAATGTGTATGAGTAATACTATGTTTTATTGAAAATATTGCTTAAACAGTGTGGTTTTTGTTGCTGGTTTGGGATGCTAATATTAATAGGTTTCGCGTGCTTTAGTGTAAATGCATATATTGGACCGAGCTTGATCTAAATCTCTGTGGGTCCCCCCACCCCAGGATTTACTGGCTCAAAAGAGCCCTTGCAATACATGCTTTGTATACTGAAACCTCTTCTTTTGCCATTACACCAAAAATTCCCATGATGGCTTTGGTGAGGTCTTCATTTCATTGGTAATGGGAGCTGAAGTGAAAGGGAGGGGAGTAGGAGGATGTCACATTCACATGGGCGATGTCATGCCTTACGTGACATCCCTGCATCCTAGCACATGCAGTTACAGTCATGCTCTTGTCTCCTGAAAGCAGAAAAGGCTGCAGTTCTGTGGGCAGTGTTAACAGTGAAAGAGAGCAACTAACTCTCAAGAGTTCTCCCACACAAGTCAAGACAAACTTTGCAGTTCTGCAGATCAGTGTGGTTTTATCCCTTTTTTTCTTTCTTCCCCCCCCC
>Ga0065711_1039664_pt1 | contig 17615 bp, 7 predicted proteins | sample Hoacrofraction12_FD_59098 | JGI IMG/M metagenome (GOLD analysis project Ga0065711, IMG submission 59098) | Hoatzin crop microbial communities from Cojedes, Venezuela - Epithelial fraction 12 v2 (version 2) | ecosystem: Host-associated > Birds > Digestive system > Esophagus > Crop | place...
GCGGGGGCATGTGGATGTTGGCCGTCGCCTTGCTCCACAGCATCTCGCATGGTGAGCGCTGCCGGCCCCCCGCGGGGCTCCTTCCCCCTGTCCCCCCCCATCACCCCCCCGGGACGGGGAGCGGGTCGCGGTTGTGCCTTTTGTGCTCCGCGCGTCGCGCCGGCTGCCAGCGGCCGCGGGGAGAAGGGCGAAATTGCTCTGTAATCATTTAAACTCGCTTACCTAGCGGAGTGACAGCCCGTAACCTAGCCGCGTTACCCGGTGCCTGCCGCGCTCGGAATAAGACAGTGCTCGGGGAGGCAGGGAGAGAGGTGCTTTTTCTTTCTTTTTTTCTTTCTTGCTTTCTTTCGTCGCTGGAAAAGTACAGAATTTTGCGAAGTGCCGTAAAAATCCGTCAGAGGGCATGGGGATAATCTGAAGGGCTGTCATCCTAAGCGTTTGCATTGAGATATTGCTTGCTTTTACGATTGGGGTTCTTTTCCAGTCTTCCTGTGCTTTCACCTAACAATTATTTTTTTATATGTTTAAGAAGTAGTATTTTAAAATCATTTGCCTTTCATCATTTCTCTAAAGAGATACCTGCTCTGTATTTTTTTTTTCCTCACTCATTTATGTAAAAATATGCACGGATAAGCATTACATCATCTGAAAATGTTGAAGACTTTCAGTCATTTATAAAGTTAGGAAGGGGCGACTAGAACGAGATAGATTAAGGGTTAACCTGTTCCTTTTTTTTTTTTCCTCTTCATTCTGCAAACTCTTTAACTGACAAACATTTACTGTAGCTTATGGATTTTTTAATAGTGGATGGAGGCATTTTGGAACGTTTAGATATATGTGAATGAAAACAGTGTCATGTGAAAATATGTTTAAAGTGCATAACTTTTATTAAAATGCATATTAGCATTGCAGTTTTAAGGACAGAAAACAAATTATGCTCTAGTCCGGAATTCCAGCTGTTCTATTCCATTGCCTCCTTCTTCTCAGACATGAGAACGTAGCATTGCCTGTAATGCATTACGTCCTGACAGTTAAATGGAAAGATTAAACACACAATTCTCTAAACAGGCAAAGCAGGTAGAATAGGAAAATGCGTCCCGTGTTGAATGAATGTGAGAGGAGCACAGGGCAAAGTGTGAGATTTTCCTGGAAGATACAGATAATTGAACCTCTAGCAGAGGGTGAGGAATGAATGCTGGATGAGGGTGCCTGCACATCTACTTCAGTATACACTGGATGAGAAAATACATTGACAGGCATGGCCAGCCCAGTGTGAACAGCCAGATGGATCATAAATCAGGAGGTGAATCTTACGTGTGTATTTAGGGCTAGCTGAAAATGTTTTCATCTTCTGACCACTGCAGAACACAAGATGATTGAAAACCCCCAAGCTTTAAAACTTTAAAATTTTGTGTTTCTTCTAGCAGTAAGACAACTGCAGAAAGTTCCAACATTAAGAATTTATTTATTTGTTTATTTATTTTTGACAGGCTGTTCTTTGCCTTTCTTTCCATCCTCTTCAGCCATATACCTCGCAGGCAGAGATCTGCTGTTACTAAGACAGGCAGAATCAGCCTGAAAGTATACGTTCTTACTGGTGCTATTCATTTAAAACTAGATTTGTATAGGAAAGAACTCTGTTTCTGTCCAGAAATCTTATGTTTTGTTTTTTTTTTTTTTTTTTACAAGAAGCATATATTTTGATTTGCTGTACTGGTGCTATAAATTTTATGTTCTAAACTAGTTAGTACCGCTTCCAGGGATTTTTGAAGAACAGAATAATTTTTGCTTTTTGAGGTTGAAATGCTATGAAAACCACTTTCATTTATTCCTTGGTCTGTGAAGTCAGTAGCAATTTCACTTTCAGTATCCGTGTGTTTTTGGATCACAGTCAAACATGAATTTGTATCCCCAAGATTTTTCTAGTTTTAATAGTGTAACATGTACATGATGGATGCATCTGCATAGATTCTGTACTGCCACACAGCAACATCTGTATGCTTGTGAATCGAGATTACTAAAAGAAAATGGTTTTGTGTATGGGAAAATTTTAAGATGAAAGCATTGTAGAAATACATAGTGGATGGTTCAATGCTTCTTTGCAACAGAAGAAGTGTATTTGGTTTTGACATCATACTTGATGTCAAAATGCATATGTATTTAGGATCTTTTTAAAGGAAATTTTTAAAAATGGCACCTCCCTTCATGTTAACACTGAACAACCTGGTTTTGTTTGTTAGGAACACTTATTCGGCCTATCGTATCAGAGTCAAGAGTCGGAAAAGAATATTTTTAAAGGACTTCAGATTTTAATGCCATGTCATATCTGATACATATCTCTTTGAAGGAAATGACTGCATATATAAATAGATATGTCACATACACTTTTATTTTCATTATTCTGTCTATAACTATATCTGAACTCCTTTGTGTGAGATGCAGTGTTCTTTTATGACTATATTGGGGGAGGGGGGGGCCAGGATGTTGAAGGTTGCTTGGCTTCTGCCATTGCCTTTTCTGAACCCCTTATGGAACCATACTACATTTACTTAAAACACAAGCACGTGTGTCAGTGGTTTTCAGTTATGTGTCACATCTCATTCCAATTTTAACTTTAAAACGTATAATATTGTTTATGTTCCTTTTGTTGTTATTGTTGTTTTTGGGGTTTTTGGGTGGGTTGTTTTCTTTTTGAGACGAGAAATAGCTTAAAAAATAAGCCCACATATTATTGGTTTAACCCTGTAGTTGTCATCTTGGACTAAATTTCTGCTGAAGATAATGGAAATCATCCGAATAACAACAGCAAGATTGGCCCCCATATTTCCCTACACTCACTCAGCACAAATATATTTTGTCAAATTAGTTATGAACAGTGTTGCTGGGTAGGCTTTATGTTTGTGAAATAGCTTCCTTCTGGGGACAATAAAATACTGACATGCTGTTACATCCAATTAGTATTTCTGAAGCCTGAAACAAAACCTTCCCAAATACTTGGTAGAAGTTTTTAGATTTTGTAATGGCTTTAAATGCTCATTGCTGTTTCTTAAAAATACAGGTAACCATTAACCATAAATGCATTGCAGCCTTAGTAAGTGCGTGGGATGTTACAGACATCAGTGGGAGCTATGCAGCTAAATTCACCGCTTTGAAAGCCTGAGTCATGCGGTTACAACCCTGAGCAACACTTTTGAGTTACCTTCAGGGTTACTATATCTGTACTACCTTCCATGTTACTATACTGAAGTATTCCAGAAGCAGGCATGTAAAATGAACAGTGAAAGTCTACTCTAGCCTGGCCGTTATCAGTAAGGGGGCATTTTGCTAATGACAGGGAGAGAAGGAGGGGAAGGTAGGGGGGGGCTGTGAGGGGGGAATGGCCTTCTTCAAAAATGTTATATCTCTATTGTAATTACTGTGATAAGGTTAGTTCAGAATTAGGATGCTGTTTTCAGAAACGAGTATTTTTCAGTATCATTTAGTCTCTGGTGTTGATATGCTGAACCCATTTGCAGGCTTCTCTCTGGCTGCGTTTCTTATGTGCCCGTTGTCCATGGATATTCTGCTGAAATCAATGGAGCATCAGGAGGCACCCTATGCAGCACAGATGACACTAAAAATAAATTTCCATTAAAATTATTTCCTGTTTGAATCCTTTCCCTGCCCTTTAACTATCAATATGTATTTTAGCAGCATATTAGAAGACTGAGAAGGAGCACCCTGAACTGGGAGCAAGGGTTAGGCTGGCGAACGAATAGTGATAGCAACGGTGCTACTAATGACACTTTCCAAAGAAAATGGTGACTCTCTGTGTCGGAGATGAAACGTTTAAGGAAAAGAGGGAATGGCTGTCTTTGTAGAAACATGTTGTGTAATACGTGCGTAGATTGGCCGGAACTATGTAGCCGAATCCTTAGCTTAGACATTTAATGCACGTGAAAGCATTTTGCTTGGTGTATGTTTGTGGATGGCACGGTACGGCTGGTGGTGTTTTTAATCTGGTGTTACTGAGACTATCAGTAGCCATTAATTAATTGCCAAGTGCCAAGCTGAGAAAAAACTGCTATAGCTTGGCAGTTGGAGCGATCTGGAGATCTCCGTTCCCATTCCCGGAGGAGCATCCCTACCCAGCTCAGGGCATCCCACGCCCGGGCTGCGGGGCTCCCCGGCTGCTGTTCCTCACCCCGGTGTGGGCAGCGCGCGTGCTGCCTGCGTGGCTCCCGTGCCACGCAACACTAGCGGGCAGCACACCACGCGAGTCCGGCAGTGCGACCCGAAAGCCGTGGGAGCAGGCGGTGCCCAAAGGAGGCATCTCTGAACGTGCTTTTCTGTCTGTGGTCACTGAACTTCGTGGCCAGTGGCCGCTGCGTCTTCTCTCTGTGGCACCGAGTAAGGGACGTGGGTGACAGCGAAGGTATCATTGGTAACGGCTCGAAGTGAAGTTGGTTTTCACCAACGGTGAAAACAAACCTGTCAGCCCTGTTAAATGGCTTGCAGCTCCGCACTGGGGTTGTGTTCAGTGTGGCTGCATCTGGAAAAGTTTAGAAGATGGCTTTAATTTTGTTTGCCCTTGAGTAAACTTTTGTCACATCATATACCAATAAATCAAATTATTTGGGAAAACCTTGTGGGCTTTGAGGAGTACCTCATCCAGAAAGTTCCTCCAGGTCATGAACTGTGCAAGGTGCTGGTTACAGGAGCTGCTGGTTTGGACCTCAAATTTTTGTGTTTTTGCTTTGGAGTGTCTTAACAAATATGCTTCTCTCTCAGATGCGGGGGATGTTTGGGTTGAGGAAATAATCTCCTTCATCTATTTAATAAACATTGAAGTGACAAAAAAAACCAAAAAGCAATTAAGCTAAACATCTTGGGGGGGGGAGGGGGATTGGGGAGCAAAATAGATGGAGCTCTTTCCTTTCCCCCCAGAGTTTACTCTAGTTAAGAAGTTAAGATGTGCATAGGATCAAAGTCAGTTTGAATGTGCCACTCATTTAACCTTTGATTTTGATTGGAGCATGCCATTTGTCAATCTCTCAGTCTGGGACTCTTTTGGATTTCTAGTGGGAAAGACATTAATTCCATCTTTCACTTTAAAATTTAGAGAATGCAGAAAAAACATGATACTGAGCTTAATTATTCTAAGGTACAATTATTTGATTTTGTTTTAAAAGAAGTTCTTTCTTTTGAGTCATTGAAACTTTGAAAGTACTAAAAGAATCCATTTAAGCAGTAGGGGCTTGTAGATCAGAATACTTAGTTATTTCAAGGTGAATGTGTAGGTGTATGCAGTTAAATTACTTGTTTCACAATATGGTTTGAGATATTTCACAATCCTTCTTAATCAACGCTTCCTTTTCCTTTAACCTGTTATGAAATCAATGACACAAAGATTTCAAATTATGTTATTCTTCAAAGGAAACCCTGTTTCCTCAGTCTTCACCTGCCTGTCTTTTAAAAACATTGCATCAAACAATTGGCATTTTCAAAAATAAAATCACATAAGATGGGAGGTATCTCATAAGAGCCTTTCACAGCACAATATTTCAGAGCACTGAACAGAACCTCTTTAAGAACAAGCCACAGATTCTTTAGGCACTTGTTGGTACTGTGGGCTTTTCTTGCCATTGCTTTTTCTTTTTATACTGCCATTCACAAAAAATTCTTATTACCTCATAAGTATTTTTTTTTCCATTAGGACATGGGATTACTCATCAGAAAAGGAGAAACTAGGGTATATTGATATATACTTTTCATAGTGGAGTGGGCCATAAATTTTATGATACATACTGAGGGAAATAAAGAAAGAAAAGCAAATGGATGGACAGACAGGAAGGCAGAGATTAACAAGTCTTCCCAATATCCCTATTTAAGATATTTTTACTTAGAAGGCAGGGAGTAAGATTTAAGAGTGAGCCAGCAATCCTATTTATAGAAAGCCATTTTTAAATGCAAAGGCTCTGAGAAAGGGAGTCACCTCCATGCTAAACACCAGCCTCCCTGGAGCTTCATAGTAGTTGAGGGAGAGAGCAGCCCAGCGACCCGAGCTGAATCGCTGATGTGCCTCTGCTGAAGCTTCCAGAAGGACAGACCCTGCATGAGCGCAGGAGCATGGGCCACGGGTCAGCCTGAGAGCATGTCTGAAAATAGCAGCCAGCTGCATGTTGATGTGGCAGATAAAGATACACACAAGGAGCACCTGAGAAATTTTTTGCCTGGTTAACATTCAAAGCCCCTATGCGCACACCACCATGTGGGCTGAAGACCAGTTATCCTGCTCATGTGGCTCTTCATCTAGTGTGTTAGGGATATAGTTCCTTCTGAGGTTTTATATATATATATGTATATATTTATACACACACGTGTATGTAAAGCTATACAGCTGGTAATAGCTTAAAAGCTACTGTGTATGGAAAATCTGACACTTGCTTTGCCGTCCAAGTATACTGATGCTATTTTCTTCCAATTAATTACAGAGTAATCCCATGCAGAAGTCTTATGGTTTAAGATTTATGTTTGTACTAGACTAAAAATTATTCTTAGTAACTTGCTGCCTTCTAAAGTAATATTTGGAGTAAATTTTGGGGAGCCCTCTGAAGTTTTAAGAATATCAGAAACGTGGTTCTTGAAAGGACCAGAGATCTTTCAGTACAACTGGAATATAACTATGCTGCACTGTAGCTGTGAATAGTATCTACATAATCTACTCACAGTGATTCTATAGACAAGGCTGGAGGGCTGCTCTGTCTATATAAATACCTGTTGGCGTGAAATCCTCCCATGTGGTTTTGCAAATGAGTGGCTTATGCTAAGCCTGCACATGAAGGGTGTTTGGTCTCTCAGCCTGTTAGAGTGGCAGCCCTCCGTGGCCCCAGTTTATAGGTGCTGCAGAATTAAGAGACTTGATGGAAACTATCTCGGAAGAAAGAGTTTAAAACCCCTGGTGTGTTTTCAGTTCTGCTCCATGACAATATGTTGTTGTTCAGTAGAGTTTCCTAGAGGTTTAGTAGTTAGTATAGAGTTCAGATATCAAAAGTAAGTCTTTGACATGTGGATCTTGTTTAAGCCAACAGAGGAGGCTAGCTGATGTATGGAAGAATATGGAGGAACCCATATGTTGTTGTTACAGTGTGTACTGGACTGCACAAGTCACAGGGTAGCATCTGAGTGCACCAAAATGCTAGCTGGTTGTTTTTTCCAGATTGGAAAGGTGATGCATAAAATGCAAGCTCTGGATCTTGTTATTTCTCTTGAATGATTGTTTTTTCTTTCAGAAATTATTGTGGGTTTAGGGGGTTTTTTGGTGTTTTTTTGGGTGTTTTGAAAAGGGTGTTTTTTGTTGGTTTTTTTTTTTTGTGTGTGTGTGTTTTTTACAGTATTACCTTCTGATATCTTTGGGGAAAATATTGTGAATGCATAAAGTCAGTCTCTTGAAAACTAAAGAAGGTGAGCACGTGACATGCTGTTAGACCAGTCCTGGCTTGAGCTAAAGACAGAGGAAGTCCTTGACAAAGTCCTTTTCATTATGAAAAGCAGATTATAATGTCTCTTGAATGGAAGCTTGGTGGAAAAGGTGTCAGTCGAGCAAACCAGGCATTAGGTGGGCTTCAGCTTAAACGGAAAAGGCCTCCTGTGGTTCACCATCCAGAAAGTCCTGCACACGCTGCATATTCTCCAGCTGACTCTTGTCCCCCCAGTTAGGTGGCTTTTCTGTGGGCAGTTTAAAAGCCAGTTCACGTATTATTTCTAGACAGGTCAACCATAATTTGAGTTGCAACTGCAGTTGCAAAGCATAAAGCGAGGCATTTTCTATGTCATGATACGAAGGAGGTGATTTGGGAGGCTGTCACTGAAGTACCAGTTCTTTAGGTGTCTCTGTAGACATTTAATGTAGAGGTTTTTTGGCATAGTAAAGTGATTCCCAAATGTCTAGAGTAATGATTTGCGCTACACTAATTCATGTTTTAGCTGTATATATTTAGGAAGCTTTCCTTTGTACAATTCTTCCTAGTTCTGTGGTGTGACCTGAAGGTTTCTCTTCCACCATGACAACCTTTCCACAACCCTGTTGTGCAGGGTTTCCAGAAACCAGATTTTTATCATCGCAAGGGAAAAGGGGAGAAACACAGAGAGTAATGTTTGTCTCGCTGTGGGACTTGAGTGATGGGTGATGCTTGCCATGCTTTTTGATGTGTCAACAGTGGCTGGAGCTTTTTGTTCTCAGCTTTTTGTAAATATATATTTTTAAAAACTATTAAATGGATGCTAAAGGGAAAGGGAGGGAAGAGGCTATGAACAGGATTTTTAGCGGGGAGGGTAAGTGAGGAAAAAAGGTGAGCTTGAAACTACATGTGTATCTAGACATCACTGCAAGGCATGATAAGAAAAGGAAGGGCACTCAAAGAGAGCATGAAGCCCTGTGGGACAGCAGGAGGGCAGTCTCTGAAGGCTGAGTCGGAGCTGGACACCTTATGGCAGGAGGCTCTGAAGTCTCGGATTCACAATTTGCAATGCGGAACGCAATGTTGGGCCTGTTTGCTTGTGAGCAGGAGCCGTGGGTGGGGGAAAAAAACAGCGTGTGGCTTTGGGACTCCCCAGTGCTGGTCCCCGTGACTCCACCTTGGCTGCTGGTCTGTGCCAGGGAGGAAGCTGGTGCTCCGCGTGGATCCTGCTGCGCCTAGCCAGGAGGACCTCAAACTCCCAAGTGCCAGTGTCCTTCACCTGCCTGTATTCAGCTTTTTCTTTCATTTCTGTCTGCTCATGATATTTCATCTGAGATATAGGCTTAATTTGAAGCCTACAACTCCTCCTCTCTCCACCTTATTCTTAGTTATTTATATTTATTTTGATAGCAAAATTATTTCTCCTCTCCCTAAAAGCTGTTCCCTGAGGTAACAAATGGATTTGGGGAAATGAGAAGGATCAAGGACAGCAAGCAATGCTATGAATGTCAGCACAGCTGTAGGGAAGGATGCACGAGTCCCTTGTTTGAGTGAAGAAGGAAAGAACTGAGCTCCTTTATTGGGCAGTAGGGAGATAATTAATCCTTGGAAAAAGAGGCTGAGCTGTCAGGCTTTCAGAGAAGCACTGGCAGTTGTGATTTGTTGTTCAGCTGTTGGGAGCTAGAACTGGCAGGTTTGGTGCAATGGGGTCTGCTCAGCGCATGTGCCTGAACACCCAGCCTTGCTCCTGGGGCCCTCTCTGGGTGCACTCTCCCAGAAGCGCTGCTGTGTGGAGGAGGATGTCTCCAATGCACCAGGCTGCTGCCCCACCAGAGAGCAGCTCTTTGTCTGTACAATAAATTGGAGACCTGCTTGCTTAGCAAGTCCTGAGGAAGACTGTACAGATATGGTGGGTTATGTTTTAGCTTTTTTATCCTGGTCTAGAGTAAAAATCCTGTCCAAACTCCTTCCCTTCTTCATTGTTTTTTTGCCTTTAGCTAGTGTGTTCATGCTTGAGAAGGAGCAGTGCAGCTTTAGAGAGATGTGACTGTCCTGTTAAAGTGCTACATGCGCTCCAGCTGCGTTTGCTTCGCTAGTGACAGAGCTAGAGGCCTTTTTGAATGTCTTAACCGGTGGCACACGTGAAGGCAATGCAGAGGAAAAGAAATGCCTGTCTGAAGACACTGTAGCTATAGCAGTTCAATGCATATTTATTATATTCGAAAGTCAGTCCCTAGTGGATAAAAGCAATTACAGTATTCCTACCACATTTCAAAATGCTTTTCTATAGGAGAAAAGAATGCTGATTTTTAGTAATTGCAAAAGGAGCTAATGAGTTTTTAAAAACATTTTCCACAGCTAAACAAGTGTAGTCTGACTGCTACCTAATTTCAAGAAGTTCTGAGAACTTTTTTGATCAGTGCATTGTCTTTCTGTCTCAGCCATGTTCAAAGATAACGGCCTTATTTGACTACTACATAATGCACTTACTCTTCTTCCCCACATCATCTCTGCTACTTGCGGTCCCTGGTGTGGGCACACATTGGAGTAATTGGAGTAGGGGATTAAGGCTGGTTGATCACCTTAGCCTTGGCGTTTCCTAAGGCATGTGCATTTGGCCTTGTGCTCAGACAGGTTTTTTTGGAATAAGTAGTACATACTTAACAGCTAGGAAGTGGAAATGAAGGCATCATGCCATGGCACAGTGCTGGTACTCTTACAATTTTAGAAAGTGGAAGATACGGGGGAGCTGCTGTTCCGATACTAGCAGGAGACGCTGCCATTTGGCAGCTGCCCTCTCAAAGGGCATGAAGAGAAGAGAGACTTTGGGACAGGTTTGGGGGGGATGGTGGTTGTTGTGTTGTGTTCCATCGAATCTCTGACTGTGGTGCAGTCTCAAGTAGTGTTACCAGATCTAGGTCACACCCCTCTCACTTTGCCATATTGTAGTTTTGGTTAGGTGATGCAAAATCTCCTGGCTTTGCTTTTGAGTTTTTGCTCAGAAAGAAACAAGCAAGAAGTTAAAGCTAAATAGTAAAATAGCTCAAGATATTTAAAAAAAACAAACATGATTTTTTACTTTTTAATGAAATTACTTGAACTTTTTTATTAAGTGGACTCCATGAATGCTTGTATACGATGGTCGCTCTCTTTGAGCCAGGAATGCATGCAGTATGGTGGCTCTACCTTTATGCTAGTAAGAAACTCATTTGTTGTCTTTTATTAGTTTATCTTTCAGTCACTTTTCTTATTAAAAGTGTGGCAGTACTTTTAAGTGACATACTGTTTGCTGCTGGAGTCTTTTCTGGAATCATCACCTGCAGTGGAGAGTCATACGCTACGCTGGAGAGTTTCCAGACTGCGCATACAGATTGCAGGGTACGCAGTGTGGAGAAGTCCTGTGGTAAGCTGGCCCTATGCTGTAACTGGTTACCTTATTTTATTAATGTACAGTCATTCCAAGAAGCCCAAAGGATCATTAGTAATAGCTCCATGAGAGGGATGTAATCAATTTAAATTAGCTCACAGCATATCCTGTATGATCTGGCATCTTTAAAATGTAGGTAGGCAGCTCATCGTTTTGCTTCCTTACATCATAATGTGGGAAACTTTTTTCAAAGTCCAATCTTACCTATTAATGTTGAAGTTCATTACATTTAAATGTTTTTAGTGTTCAGAAGAATTATCCATTTGAAAAGCTAAAAACTTATTAAAAATAATTCAGTTACATCCTTTTGTACAAAAATTCAAACAAAAGACACCTCCTAACATCTCCCCTTAACACCTGGCTTCTCCCCTTCCTCCTTCCTCCCATACAATCTTCCAGACTTCCTTCTGTCAGTGCCTATCTTCCTGCCCACTCTCCAGACACAAGTGCCATTTTATCGTATGGTAAACATCAGGTGGTCTCTTCAGATTTCTGCTTTTGAAAAGTGGCATGATTTTACCAGGAAAGCTAGACAATATTACACAGAAAAGCTCCCTTGATATCTCTTGCTCTGCTATTTTTCCCCACCCTGAGCCAAAAAGCCCAGCTGATTTAGACTAATTACTTCAAATGCAGTTTGTAAAAGGACGCTAATACTTTGCTGTATCCCTGAAGGTCATCTAGGCGATCTATAGTTAAACATTCATGTGGGAGGCTCTGGGGGAAACAGTAAGGGATGATTATAATGGAAACATTGTGGGCTAAAATGTGTGCTCATGCTCAAGTCTTCTTACAACAAACCAGGGTAGTGTAGTGTTCCTGTGGTTTTACAGCTCTTCCTTAAATCTGAATAAACTAGATTTCAGACCCAGCTTCAATATCTTCAATGCTGGAGAACTGTATGGAATCTAGGACTGGAATTTTTAAACTGCTTCTTCAGCACTACCGCATCAATCTCTGTTGTGTTTTATTAAGGGCAAAAAAAATAAAATCTGTGCATGATCTTGTGTCATTGAAGTGTGCTGGGTGCCCAAGGTGTTTCTTCGTCTGTTCCTCTAGCAGCTTTTCCCCTCAAGTGATTATGCTAATTAGTGTTTGATCAGATGATTAAATTATAATTCGATTAATCCTATGTGCTAAACGCTCTGAATGCATTTCCATCGCCTGAATGCCTTGTGCTTAAGTGTTCCTGTTTGCAGCTTGATATGAGGCTCTTGCCTTTTCCCGTACCTAACGGATTTTCTGTATTAAAAACACTACAGTTCCTTTTGACATCGGGAAACAGAGGGAAGTGCTTTTTGTTTTCTTACTCTACTGAACAGAACCAGAAATATATAGGTTCCCCCTAGATGATCTGAATGTTCCTAAGGATTAAAAAAAAGAGGGGGAAAAAGGGTCCAAGCTTTTTTTTTCTTTTAATATACACGCACCTCACGTCCCATTCACAACTTACCAAGGCAAAAAATTGTGCTACAGCTAAACTGTCTATTTGTCTCCATTCCAAGTGGTAATTTCCCCAAATAATTCTCCCTTTTTCAAAGCTGAAATATATTTTGGTCCAGAAGACTCTCTTCTTTGCAGAATAAATTGTTTTCTCTGTGTGTGAGAGGGAGAGAGAAAGAGAGAGAAGGTTGTTTTTCCTCCTACTACCTGCTTTCCCCTACCTTTTCATCCAGGTTTATTTTTGCATGGCATCTGTAAGAGATAATCTCCAGCAAGGGTGTAGAACAGAGAACACACTGAATTTATAACCTTGGTGCTGCTAAGAGATTAATGCTTAACAGCAGCATTGCTTTCTTTGTCTTTGAGGTCCTGAATTATTACGTTATCTGATTTAATGTGACTAGGTTCTACATATTAGAGAAAAAGAAGAGCAACTATTAAAAAAACTTTTAAAAAGGAGGCACTTTGGCTTTGAATATTAAATACAAACAGGTGTTAGACAGCTAGACACGTTAACTGACTTCTCCATTTTTTTGGAGGTAAGCAGCAGTGTCTTCCTCTGTCTGAGACTATTTGGTAGTAATGAGTGGCCCGAGTTCAGAGAGAGGATGCTAAATTTAAATCCTTTGGTTTGGTTCCATTTTACAGTGCAAAAAAACCCCCATCATGGAACAGCTTCCCTCCCTCTCCCCCTCGCTCCCTCCCCTGAATTTATCTCAGGGGAAGGGTGAGACAGATTGAACACAGGGTTGCCAAGACCTGTCTAAGGGGATTTTGCTTTTCTGTACCTCAGGTGTGGGAAGGTAGAGCAAGGGAATAGGGATGTAAAGGATGTTTTCTCTTCCCTCTCCCTCCCTTTGTGTACCTTAAAAACTGTCAGAGATTCATAGAGCTCCTGTAACATCTTATTTCACTTCTTTCATACTGTCTAGGAAACAGTTTTTCCTGTGAGGTGACTGGCATGCTACAATCTATTACCAGCTATAAAACAACGTGGGGTAAATGAGTCTCCATTATTAAGGTCACAGAGGCCAAAAGCATCTTCACACTATTGGTCTTCAAAGTGTAGCTGTGTAGAGGGGATTGAATATTGAGAGCTCATCGAGCTTATGGTTTAAGAATATCTATCCTTGTCAATGAATTCAGCCTCATTCTTTATCAGGGACCCTACCCTCTGAGTCTCTCACCCTCAGCTCGCCAATTTACACTTTAGTCTCACTTAGTCAAGTGAGTATCTCAGGCAGTTGTCCCACTTGCTTACTCCCTCCAACCAGATTGTAGGCAGGTGTTTGCTCTGTAAACATCTGTCAGATTTAAGAAGTTACAACGTATGGCTGTCTACTCCTACATGACTGGGAGGGGTTGTTGGCCCTGCAGATTACTGCAAGAGTAGTGGTTTGTGTGAATGAACCCTTTCAGTTAGAGGCCAGATGAATGCAAACCCCCTGTTTTAAATGGTATCTGATACAGTTGTCTGTAAGCAGGACTGCTCACATGAATCACTCTGCTGTCATAGTTGTGTGGGGTAGAAACCTCCATCTGGAAAGCAGTGATGACTAGCTGGAGGCAGTAATGCCTTCAACCAATTCAGATAAATAGATCTGGAAGTAGGCTTGTGTCAACATTCTCATTTTAGAACTGAAAGAATTAGGCTAAGCTGAATTAAGGCTGTAATTCTAAATGAAAGTGCTAGCTTAGGATGCTGCTTAGCTCATTCTTTTTTAAGTTTAATTTCAGATTCATTTCCTGAGTATCCCCATGTGGACGGGTCCTCAGACTCTGGCTAGCCTTGGGTAAGCTACTTAAGTTTGTGACCTGACAATGTTACTGCAAAATAAGCTAAAACGCGTGTTGGAAGCGCATTAGATATTCCATGTGAACTAATTGTATGCCTGTTCTTTTGCTTTATAGCAAAAATTCTCTGTGTAGTCTTCCACAACAGACAGAGGTCAAGTTTGTAAAGGTGAGCTCAGAGTAGGGGAAGGATATCCAGGTAGGAAACTAGCAAAATGGCTGTGGAGGATGAGGTACTCCAAACTATTCCCTTTTAGGTCTTTAACTCACTTCTCTGTCTGTGTAATGGGGACACTTTCTATGCCCACATGGCAAGTGCTCTTCTGGATGAATATAAATATCCTTAGAACATCAAACTGCTAGATGTTGACGAATTCACATTCTGCAGCATGAATACCCTTTTGAAATGTCATCTCTGTGTTATTGCCTAGTCCTTGTTCTTTCCCTAGTAAGTACACATGCTGATAATCTAGCAGCAGAGGTCAGTACTGATTTGCATTGGAGAAGCAAATCTAAGCTAAGAAGGAAGGGGCAACCTCTCCAAACCTCCTGTACACAAAAATACAGCACCCTTCTCTGCTACCAGCATCACCTGCTTAAGTCATGTTTTCCTTCGATGTCTGCATATAAAATCTGGTAAGAGTAGGTAGGATGACACCTCCCAGGTCCACAAGATGAGCTGTTGCTATTTTAGGCATATAACCTCTTCCTAAAAATTTGAAGCAGAGCTCTTTGTGTATATGGACTCTGGTTAGTCTGACTTACCACCTTCATGTAGCTACAAACATATAAAGAAGGATTCTGAAGAGGGTCTGTTGTTGGGAGGCAGGGGGATGACACAGGACGACATGTAGTTAGGATCTCAGTTAAAGTCTCCTGAGTCTTGCACAGAAACTTCTCTTCCTTTTTAAACTTGGCATTGAATGTTTCCATACTCTTTGTTGCAGTCGCATGCTGAAACAACCCTTAGTACTAGCAAATTTGTGAGACTGTTGGTGTTCTGCCTGACACACTTATTATCCTTTTTGTGAAACAGTCACGCTTCCTTGACTGATTGTAATGGATGTAAACCTTTCACTCTCTCCACTTTTCTCCTTGACCTTTTCACTTTCTCAGTGTATTTGGGCTTGGCTGATTTGTTTGATTACAGCTGAGTGTGCTGATTTACAGTCAGTACCAGCTTGGTTGCTTCAGATCGGGTTGTCCTTCATAGCTGCTGGAATTGTGGTAGGCTGGTCAGGGCTGCACATGGTTGTGCCCAGAAGAGGGGAGAAGAGAAAGAGCAGGTCTGCAAGCTGGGGCGACTCCTTCCCTCTCATGAGACTTGAAGCCTGTGCCAACACTGGGGAGACCATCACCCTGAAATTTCTTCTTAGTACCGTTTATCCCACTTGCCAGCCTGCCTGTGTAACTAGTGTGCATCAAGCAAACTGCTAAAAGTTTTGGCTGCTAAAAACTCTTTTTTTTAATTTTTTTTCCCCCAGAAACTGTTGGACACTAAGTTATGTGGCATGCATAGGAAAATATTATCAAACCTCTCCTTGTCCTGTTTTTGCTTGCAAGTGCGGCTTGTATGAGGTGTAGCTTCAGGCTGCCCCCAGCTCCTATGAATGCGTAGTCTGCAAGAAGTACATGCAGTTAGAGTCCTGTCCAGTCTTACTCTCTGAAAACTTCCTGCACCTTGCAGGTGTCTCGGTTCTCTGCTGTTTTCAATAACTATTCTCTGTATATCTCAAGAAGAGAGAAGGACAGGAAGGTGTTAGAATGAGAAAATGGTCCTCTGGCACAAACCTGGATGTTTTGCTGCAAAAAAAAAGGGGGGGAGGGGGAAAAAAAAAAAAAAGCCTGCAGCTAATTCTTGGATTTGGGTGCATCAGCAGCTGACTACATTTGCCATGAATGACAATGAGTAATTCCTATTAACAACAGCTAAACAGAGCAGAAATAAGATTGTCGGACACACACACACACACAAACACCCCCCAACATAAACCATTGGATAACCCATATGCTATATTTTCAAAGTGAAATTAGTGAATCAAAATTATTTAGCTACTGTATGCACTTAAACTCTGGACAACCCATGTGTGGAAGATTTTATTGGCTGGAGGGCACAGAAATTTAAATTTTCCTGTGTTTTGCCTTTTCCTCTTGCATTAACAACAGCTAGTGCAGCACTAGCTCTCACATCAGGAGGGAAGTCTGATTTCCTCCTGCTGTCCTCCCCTGTCCTGCCCAGGGCTGTGCCTGGTGCCACCTCATAGCACTCATCGGTCCCAGCAAATTGGTTTGAAAGTTTGGACAGCAATTTATCTGTGTTTTAACTTCTTTTTCTCCTACCATTCCCTTTTCTGTTCTTTCACAGTCACACCAGAAATGTAAATATTCGGGGATGATCCATCCTCAGAGCTGACTAAAATTGAATAAGAAATTTTACTTTAGCTCTGCCAGAAAGAAGCTTGGATTCAAACACCTGGAGTGACTTACTTTTATTCCCTCTTGGAAAAACTGACTTAATGAAAATAAACGTGCCTCTACAAAGTCAATATTTCTTTCAAGTTCTGCCTGTGCTTTCATCAGCTCTGGGTGTGTATGTGGGAGAATGGTTAGAAAGAATATTCAGAAAGATGTTTTCTGGCAAAGAAAGAGATCACAGATCAGATCAATGAAATTTTCACAGAAAAGAGAATTGAAGTGATTTAATTTTTTCAGCCAGAAATCTTACATCTGGGACCAGTTATATTTTACTGGAAACTCTAGCAAATAAACGTCTTTGAGAAAATATCATAGAAAATAATTTTGTAAAACCTTAAAAACAAAGTCTGGCATGCAATTTTAAAATGAACATATGTACTTCTACAAAACCATTAACATGAGCGACTTTTGATCATTACAGACTATAATAAATGTGACTGTCCTAGAAAAGTGGTGTTTAATTAGTTGTGCTCTGGTACCTGATCATAGTGTGCATGTGTTTGAGAAGACATGTCCTTTCACAACTGAAGTTCTCAAGGGATAAGTCATGTTGACAACAACACATTAGCAAAATATTGAAAATGTACATCTTACTTGAATTATTTTTCCTTTTCTGTGTACCCAAACCATTTTAATCCTCTCATTTATGACACCCTAGCCAGTTTATTATATCTGATTAAAAATGGCTGCACCAGCCCTCAAACCCTGTGCAATTTGACCTAAAACACATGACGAATTGGCTCCTAAAAGATTCCATTAGTCCTGTTCTCCTCTGTTGTAGCCTTTCAGACATAACACAGTTGCTTCGCATGTGTTGGTTGGGAGCAGTTGGTGGTCATCTAGTGTGCACTTTGTTTATGCGTGTAAGTGATCTTTTGGGATTTATCCCAGGGTAAGAATGTTTTAACCACAATTAATGAACTCTGAGTACTGTGGCAAAATCAAGACTCGTTTCTGGCTGATGCTATGGCAGATGTTAACACCTGAAGGACATGCGTTCGTGCTTCTGGAAAGAGGTGCCTCTAAGTACTTCCCCG
>Ga0065711_1039665_pt1 | contig 17614 bp, 9 predicted proteins | sample Hoacrofraction12_FD_59098 | JGI IMG/M metagenome (GOLD analysis project Ga0065711, IMG submission 59098) | Hoatzin crop microbial communities from Cojedes, Venezuela - Epithelial fraction 12 v2 (version 2) | ecosystem: Host-associated > Birds > Digestive system > Esophagus > Crop | place...
GGGGGGGGGGGGGGAGTGTTGAAGAATTAACGAGATAACAGCAGTTAGCACCGATGAGATCCAAGTACTTTAAAGCTATTACGTTAGCCCTTCAAACAGTCCTGCATGGAAGACTAAGGGACAGAACGCATCTGTTTTACGTATCAAGAGACCAAGATTGAGAGATGAAATAACTCATGGCGAGATCACAGAGAAAGTCTCTAATCCAGATACAAGCCTTTCATCTTTCAGTCAAAAACCAAGGCTCACAGATTAGTCCTATGCATTTAATACACCTGCGGCCATCAGGCCGTGGACACCGCACAGGAAAAACTGATCCAGCCGGCGGCCCAGCCATCGCTATGGTCTTCTCCAGGAGGCCCTGCTCATGGCCAAGGACAGGCCACAGCTGGGAAGAATTGCTCTGGCAGCCCATTACTCACTCCACTCTCTCCCAAGCGTCCTTCAGACACAGGCATTTACATTTAGTCACCGTGCAGGATGAACATATGCACGTCGAGTTGCACAGGGCAGCTGTGTGTCGACTGTATGAAAAGCGCATGTCAGGCAAGGGCAGGAGAAGACACTACCACGGTCCTCAGATGCAGCAGAGCAGCCAGTACACCTGGCCAGCTGTGCCCTGAGCCACAGGGATGTTTTATGCTTCGGTGCAGATGTTTCCCAAGAGCAGCCAGGAACTGCCCATTTGGACCAAACATGCACACAAATACATACAATGTGTGGCCACTACTGTAAAAGTTTCTCACATTCTACAGATTTCCTTAAAGCAACTCCAAACATGCAAACCAAACTATGCTAAGCAACTTCAGCAATAGCTACATTTTCATATAATCTTTTCAACTTTACTCACTTTCAGACCATTGCTGAAGCCTAAGGAACCGCCATGACATTGTGATGCTAAGTGGTCATTTACCCCCATTGACTTTCACACATTAATGAAAAGAGTGCAATCTTGTGCAGGAAAAAAATGTCATCTTGACTTAGCAGCTTGGACCAAAATAGCTGGGGAAGAATCTCTAGTAGGACACCTGTTTTACTGCTCAACTTGAATGGAAATTAATAACATAAAGGAAAATTTTATTCCAAAATAAATTGCATCAACCATCCTTTTCAGACCCAAGGCAAATTTGGTGATCTAGAAGTAAAGAAAGAGGACAAGAAGTGAAGATAACCACAAAACTGATTCTTCACCCACTCTCGGCTCCAAGTGTTACGCAAAGTAAATTCATTAAAAATTTAACAACAAAACAACAAAAAAAACCCCAACACCAAAACCCCAAACCTGTTCCAGAGGAAAGCAAACTTCTTGCTGAAGAGGTAAAACAGCAACAAACCTTACATATGTTTCCATCACCTAGCCCTGAATTCCTTTATTTGTTAATTCTTCTATGCACTGCTTCCAATAATGAGAGTAATGACATTTTCAGTTTAGTCTTTCCATCCCTGACAGGTAAAATTCCTTTTTTATTAACTGCTTATTAGTAACTCTCACAGTGTAGTAGCTGCCAAGTGAGGGAACAATAGCTCCATCCTTTATAAAGTACACTTAAAAATATGAAAAGCACATTGTGCTTGAAGCAAAGCCTTTGCTTTTGTCACCTGAGGTCAAAATTTTTCCTTGGTGAAACTCCATTGACTTGGAATAAGTTTACACCAAAGGGAATCCAACTCAATGCCTTCATGTAATGAATGAAGCATGGCACAGAGTCTTTGTGTAAAATGTATTTTTTTTCACTCCAAATTAATCTCTCCTATGACTTACAGCCTGAGGGACTTTGGTTCGTTTTACTGTCACTAGTTACACAGGATGAAATTATTTCTCCTCTTTGAAAGGAACGTATCTGGTCTGTATATTCTCTCTGCACTACAAGACAATCACTAGTAAAACAACAGTGGTGATTCATGCAAATGTATTTCAGTGGAAAAAGCTTATAAAATAAACAGACTCGCAGAAATTCTACATTTTTTCACGTGAAAATAACAACTGGTTTTCTAATAGCACACGTTCCATTTCTTGTTGAGACACCCTAGGATCACACTTGAGAATGCTGGGTTTGGGGTGCTACAGCCCTTGGAGCTTAATTCTTCCTGTGGCAACGGATAAAATTGTGCTGTTTGATGCTTGCACATGCCCTGCTTGGTGCAAATGACAGAATTTACATTATTTTGCAGCAAAAGAAACAATCTAGCACAAAATAATGTTACCACTCTAGAAGCAAGGTAAGCAGGTTCATTGTATCAACAGCTGAGATCATTTTGATGGGAGAATAATTTCAAAACAAAGAAAAATTAAAGGGCAAATACATATTAGTTGGAAGAGTTCTTTTACCGACCACTTTACTCTGTAGACCCTTGAGATCAGACAAAACCACCATATTTAGTTAACAAAATATGCCCTTTTCACTTTATTAACAAGACAGATCAAGGGTTTGTGTTATTTTTAAGATAAATGACAGAGAAGCTAAGAAAGAGTTAATAGAGGATATAGTACAAAAAGGATATTAAAAGATCTACAGGCAAAATCCCAAATCCCAATTCCCTTCAGAAAACAAAAGAATTATTTTTAGCACAGTATTTATAAAATAATTATGTGACACGTAGAACTTGTTAAAGACAAGCTTTTCTTTAAGAAAAACTTAATAAATTTCCTTAGAAAGACAAGGATTAATGTCATTCACCGTTCCATGCCATAAAATTTTCCTGCAAAACTACTTTTCATCAGCTGAGTACTTCCCTCCAGAGACACCCAGCAATGCTGCCATTTGCCTGCATCTGAACAATTCAAGTACAGCATTATGGGCTTGGTATTTCTTAGCATTCCTTTGGCATCATCCAGAGTCAGTTTTAATCAAAGAAGCAGACTTTCACGTTTACTGATAAATGCTCTGGTTCAGCAAAGGACTTTGATCTATGCTCAGTTCTTTTGCTGAATCAGGACCCACAACCCGACATCCTACTGCTCCACGTGGGTGCAGAACTCTGCCGAAACGCAACTGTTTTTAGCTTCAGAGCCTTGCTGATACAGGAAAAATGCAGGCTGCTGAGTTCAAGCCATTCCAAGGCTGTGATACAATTACCTTTTCTAAAATATATAACCTTTCTCTGTATCCTGACACTCAAAGTTCTTCAGAATTTTTGTGTGGTTTTGGAAGATAAAAATACTATTTATACATAAACCACACAGAAATGGCACAGGATCTGACTCAACTGAGTTGGCTGAGACAGACAGAAGACCAGATTAAAAACCTGATTTACACAGGAATAGATCACCAAATGGCAGTACTGAAGAAACGTTAATTCAGAGAATCTACAAATTTAGTCTAGCTTCTGGGTTTTGATCAGTCTTTTTATTTAAATTGCTCAAACACATCATTTACTGCTTGAAATGTATTACTTACTTTTGTGTAAAATTAACTATCCATTTTTTTTATGTATATTTTGGCTTCTCAAAGTTATCTCACTGAGCTCACTGACCTGAAGTTAGGAATTCATTGTTTGGTTCCCTATCAGATGAATTTCTGATACATTTTTGATACTTCAAATCACCATCAAGATACTGAAAGGATAAAAAAAATAAACTAACTTCCACCTTTAAAAGCGAGTAGTGGTTCCTAATCAATATTTCTCAGAACAGAGATTATGATAGGCTCTCAAGAAAAGAGCATGGCCGTTCCCTTATGGCCCCTATAGGAGGGCTCCCAGCCCGTCCAGCCTTTTGGACCCAAAAGTAGTGGTTGATCTCATCCTCTGAAAGACTGACAATCCAGACCATAAAGGGATAGGACTGGGTGGCTTTTCAAAGGAGGCAGAAGTTGGGTTATTATGAGAAAGAACTAGAGGAACAGGGAGGTGGAGAGTGAAATCTCTATCCATTCCAAAGTTGCAACCAGTCTGCGCATTACTTCAGTCCTAATAATTCAAGAGCCAACCTCTGTCCCTTGGTTCTCATCCTCTAACCGCAATTTAAACAAACAAAAACCCCCACACCTCTAGTAAAAAATATTTTGAGGGAAAATAAAACTTACAATTTAATTACATCTGGGAAATATTCAAACACTGTTTAAAACAGAAGGAAATTTGTGAGCAATTCCCAGCATTTTTTTTTTTTTTCTAAAGATCACATCCTTCACCTTCCAGTGGAAGGACTTTCTATTATACTTTGAAGGATCCTATATTGCTTTTGGAAACACAGTGTTCAAGGTCAGAGGAAGTTCCTCTTTAAAAAAAAAAAGTTATCATGACAAGGCCTGTTTCTTCCGGTTGTTACGCTTATTAACATGGCAGCCATCACCACCATATCTGGGGGGCACAGATCCAAAAGATACATTCACTTACAAGTAGACAGCCTTATTGAAAATGAAGCACACATGCTCTGAACAACATAGGATTACTTATAAGAACAAGTATGCAGAAAGAGGAAAAAAAAAAAAGCTAGGATAACAATACAGTACAGAACTGGGGAATAAAGAGCTGTTGGAAGCAAACCATAGAGACATACCTAATGTCAGCAGACAAACCAGCAAGCTCAGTATTACAGAAAATGTGTAAATTCTTCAATATATCCAATTCTTACAGTCTCCATGAGCCTACCACAACCACAAAACTCTGTCACAAGGAGAGACGTGTCTACAAGCCAAGCACAGGCAACACCAAATGTCAGGGGGGTTGAGGGAAGGAGAACACAGCTGCATGGGCAAATTCTGGTTGGTATCAGAAGCCATGGCTGCGCTGCTTTGTCGGCAGCAGGACTGATTTGCACCACCAGAGGATCTACCCCAGAAGGCTGGAATGAGACCCTCGGTCAGTGCAGATCCACAGGCTGCATCACCCTTCCACCTTCTTTCCAGCTGAACAGTAAGATAGGGAAGAAAAAAGGAAAAAAAGGAAAAAAAAGAAATTCAAGTAAAAAAAAATTTCCCATTCCCTCATGCAAGAACCTATCTCATTGAAGGTTTGGCCCTCAGGGTCTAGGGCAGGTAGGCATTTCAGCTGTCCTCCAAGACATTTTATGAAGACATACATCATGAACGCAACTACACAAATTTGCCAGCAAGTAAAATAAATATGTTTCAGCCTTTGATTTAAGCCACATTAGTACAGAATATTTTTGCTCCCAAGACTACAAAGCCAGTCTTGCTTATGAGGTTATCCAAGGCTGTAGCGTGTGCAGTTCTGAGTGTTTGCACGGAGTTCCTACCGCGGGTTTCCAGACCTTAGTTTAAGCCCACTTCAAAAACATAATCCCTTCAGACAGGCAGGTAGTTTGCCAGCAATTCTCCTCTCCATCCTGCCTTGGACTTTCCATGGGGAAGAAAAACCTCAAGGTTTTCTTTGCAGTCTTTTTCTGTACAATTGAAGCTGCATAAATACGAGCTTACAAGAAATCTGTGTACATGCTAAAAGTAAATCAGATTCAGATACACATCTAGCTACGCATATCCAAGCAGTAAGAGGAGCCAGAGAAATTAATAAATATTCTTTGAATATTTATATAGACCATTTTCAAGGCAAAGTCATTGAGGTGTATTCTTTAAGCTATTAGCATGAAAAACATGCAGTTTTGTGGCTTAGGTTTGAATATGTATCTCTGTGCATCATGTCATCTAACTCAGGGTTTTTTTTGAGATATATTTAACACATTAGTACCTTAAAAAGCAAGAATGGAAAGAAAAAAAAAAACCCACAAAACACAGATTCTGCCCAGAAGATAACCTATATCTGAAAAGATAACAATGCCAAAGATACTGGCAAGTCAGCAACAAAGCCTAGACCAACAGCAGCAGTGTCAGCGTAGGACTGGCAAACAAACGCAAGGTGTGCTATCCCGCAGCAGCCCCACTACTCCAGAAGCAAAGAGGGAGCTGGAAAAAGGCTCAGTCCACAAATCTCCACACCCTAGGGAGGTGGCATGCTGCCCCCTGCCTCCCCCAGCCTTCACCACAGGCACGCAGGGATTATATTTATACTTCTGAGTTTTATTTATACTTCCCAGTTTTATTTATACTAGTATGTTAATGGTTCAAGCCTGAAAAAGCGCGGGTTCTGTACACTGGCAATTAAGAGCCAAGCCTGCAGTACCTTGGCCATCGTGCTGATGACAGCTCATGGGCATCTGCCACAGCTTTTTCTGCATGCCACTGGAATATGTTGCTTGCTCCCACCCATATTTCACCTATAGTCACTAACTCATTGCATTTAAAGTGAAATTGTTTGGGTTAACAGGACTCTGACTACTAACAGAAAAACGCTGCAAAAGCTCTACCTAAATAAGCTTCAGAGATATCCTTCCTCAATAGTAATTATATCTGCCTGAGAGCTCGCTCTCTCTCCTTCATCAGAGTCCATCAGTTCTTTACTGCTCTCCTCTTACTGTACTCATGATACTCTGTAAAGGACATTAACTAGCTGTTCTCATTAGGAATTTATCACAAAAATAAAAAGCTCGGAAGAAAACTAAAACCCACAGGACAGGCACAGCTAGAAACCACAATGACAGCACTTCCTCACCTCCCGCTAACAAACTGTGACCCCTTCTGCTCCCTTCAGCTATCTTCTTCCCATGCAGACAGCAGGAAGAATCAGTCTCCAAGAAACAACTCTGAAGCTAGCTCGGCTCGGAGCAGGGGGCTGGACTAGGTTTCCAGAGGTCCCTTCCAGCCAAAATCATTCCGTGACTCTACTTATGAATAAGCATCTGATCAAATCCAAGTCCATAGCGTTTTTTTAGGAGTTTGTTTCAAGAACAGCTGCCAGAAGAAAACACAGAATTGGGAAGTAAAACCAAAAAAAACACAATAAACTTTGAAACAGACACACTAAGGTTACTGAACACTGAATAACTTTCTAATAGTAGTGCTACGTTTGGTAACACTTTTAAATTAGCGGGCTTTAGTTAAAGCTGGCATTAGGAGGTAAGCTGACTTCTTAAGCAAGCAATCTCCTCAGCAGCAAAATGGAATTCTAGTTGTGATCAATTAAAACAGTTTTGATTTTCTACACTGGCACTTTCTTTTAAAGCAGAGTTTTACACATCTATAACGATTCAGATTTGCTCCAAGTAATCACTCTTCTCAGCCAAGAGCAGCATTCATACCCCCAGCTCAAGCCGCAGACACGTTCAGACACGCCTGTATTGCTGAAAGTTCATCTGTAATGAAACTGTTGCAAAATGTTAGCATCATGTCCCATTAAATAATCGAAGTTACTAATGTTGGATGGATGCCTTCAGGAGGTCAACCCCAGAGAAAGTCCCACAAGGCTTGAGGGCTTGAAACAACATAATTTTCCATCCTGCCCATGAAAGGAAGCCAAATTGTAACACATTTAATTGCTCAGCCCTGTCTCTTCCAAAGTTGGTCATCTTTTCCACAGTGAGGACATCTCGGATTTAAGCAAGCCATCTGTCCAGTGTCCACTTTTCCCACTACTTCATTTTGACTGACTGTATATCCACTTGGCCTCTTCTTCAACGACCCATGCCATATGCAAGGTGGACACATAAGAGGAGGCTTCCCCTTGTAACCACAGAAAGAACTCTGACAAACAAACATATTGAGAAGAATCACTTCAGCACTTGAAGAAACTACAATATAAGCTAGGTACTTGAACTCTACAGATTCTTCCTTTCTCTGTCACAAGTTATTGCAACACACCATTTTAAAAATCCCTATCTAGGACAAAACGTGGGATAGGAACAATCCCCATAAACGGCAATGCAACTTCCTAACCTCTGAGACTTTCAGGAACACTGACAACTGTTATTAAAAGGTGTTTGCCATCACTGTTGACACCTAACTTTAACACAGATTAGACAACTGTCAGGAATGACCAAGGTGAGGTTCAGCCCAACAGGGGAGGAAGGATGGACTCAGTGACCTATTACACACCTTCGTACTTATGTTTTTGGCAATTCTGTCATGAATTTGTTTTTATAAATTAAGTAATCAGAACTTAATTCCAGATTACACACCTTGAGCTGAGTTGGTAAGACCATTCAGCCCCTCTCTGTAGGGAGACCCTAGCTGAGGTGCTTTACCAGCACAACCCTGCACTCGCGGCAGTAATTCCAGCCTCTCGACACAGCTAACAGTTCAGCCTCAGCACCACGCTGGCAGAGCTACCCTGCTTCCACTCCCAAAGGCTTCCCTGGCAACCTCCCCCTTATTAATACACATGCACCATGCAATTCTCTTTTTAAATATAAATACATACATTACCAAAATGGTTCGTGTTACTGCTGCAGTTCTTTAATGATTTTTAAGAGGGAACATAGGTGCAAGAAGACTCTCTTACAGGAACAGCACTGTCTGTCACACTACCATATCAGCACTCATGATCACAATAGTTTTATATAAACCTATTTAATATAAACATAAATAGACATAAATATAAACTTCAGCTGACCTACATTTTTGCAGGATGAAAAGGTGGTTTTGATCAATAATTCTGAAGATATACAATAAGTTACACTGAATGCATCATTTACATCGTGCCACCTACCTGCAGCTGCAGAGCACAAAATCATCAAAGCAAACACTGAAGTCGCACAACCTGAAGACATTTCTGCAAATGCTGTATCTTCTCAAATCAACTCCCTTTGTAGCTCTTGATGTAGATTTACTTCCTTTGAAATTTGTGGTATGTTTTGAAATCTTCCAGAGTTCTAATTACCTACGGAAAGAAGTAAAAATATATTTTAATATAAATATAACTTACAGAAAAGTTACCAGATACTTAAAATTGCCTCTCCTGTAACAAGAGAAACAATTCTTTCTTAAAGAACTGCTAGAGTAGTACAATTTCTATCGCCAGACACCCCAGGCAGTGATAGCTTAGTCCCCTTTCCTCCCTGTATTTCAGCACTTCTTTGCAGCTGTTGCTCTTTCATATTCTCCATTGCCCAAGCTGTGATCTACTTGGCAGTGAAATCCCAGGGTCCTTTCTGTCAGCTAATACTGAGGTCCTGCTGAAGCCTGCTACTGATACTCATAGCCTCAGACATGTTTATTTTAAGTGTTCAGACCTTCTCTGGGACATACAAACTGTTGTTTATTTACCTGCTGCTACCTTTATTATACCATGTAGAAACGTTTCACATGTGCTGTAGCTGGTTTACGAGTAACATGATAAATTTAACTCATCATTTCTCAGTATTACAAATTCTGAAAACTTTTCAAGGCCACTTGACGCTAAATATAAGGCCGTTCAGAATACTTCTTTTAAGAGATTTCAAGACCTGATATACCAGGCCAGAACCACAACTTAAATGTGCTATACAAGTAAATGACGATACAACGGACACCTGCCGGCATTAAAAAACAGAAAGTTGGTATCTTATTCAATCAAATAAATATCTTAGCTACTTTACTTCGCTACCAGCCTTCAGGAGCAGAAGATGACAGATGGTGCCTTCACAACCACACACTCACCACAAAGCAATGCAAGCTATTACAAACAACCAACACCGGGCTAAGTGATAGCAAAACGCTGAGTCAGGACCAAAATCTAAACCGTGACAACACGAATACCATTTAAAAGGTTCTTGCTGACATTAAGATGGAATGAAATTCAAAGTCAGAGAAAACCAGGGCTAGGCTCTGCTGCACAGAATGTGCCATGCTGTGCACGACCAAAAGTCTGCAGAAGGAAAACCTGCACCTAGACCAGCACTTCAGGATACCTGCTGAGAGCACTTCTCCAGCTACAAGGAAAACACCAGAAACTTCTCTGGGGAATTTCTCCACGGGTTATTCCACAGAGACAGTGCTGCCCCGTGCGCAGGGAGCCATGGCTACCCACCAAGAAAGGACTGTCGGTGCCTGAGGCCAGGACCAAGGCCCCCAGCAAAGCCTTGGCTCAGCACCCAGCTCTCAGCACCTTTGACGGGTCTCAGCAGGGTCCCAGATCCCCCAGCAGAGCCCAGGAGCGGCTCCGCAGGCTGTGCGAGCACCCAGACACTGCCACGCTTGTGTGGGATGGAAGTGCATGGGGCAAGGAATGAGCTGGGTATCCGTCACGACAGGGGGTTTCACGCAGTTCACCTTCAAGCTCAGCATCCCATGGAAGAAGCACATTCGCTTTTGTTTCCTGTTTACTTTTGGCACGCAGTATTTCAGGTTGAAATCCCGTAACTGGTTCTTTCCCTTGTGTACCTCCTCATTGCCTCCCTTGCAGTGGCTTAGAAACATTAGAAACAGTAGCGAATGAAGGAAACCCCTAAAGAAATGGTAAGTCTAGTAACCTTTATCTGCTACCTACCAGTGCTCCGTCTGGGGAAAAGGAGTTTATTCTTGGCTCTGAAGAGGTACACGTGTCACTTTGCACAGTGTAAACAAGATCAAGGTATCTTTTTATCTGCTATTGACAAAGTTATGTATAATTAACATATTATTAGATATCCCAGACTGAAGATTCTTTTCCATCAGAATTAAATTACATGAGACTGCCACTGCCTATGAAAATACTTAGTCATAATAACCTAAAACCTTGGCCTCAAAAATTAAGAACCTGTGAGACTACCCTGGGATGCTTAAAATAGCCTTAGCCACAAAAAAACCCAAAGTGCATTTTTGTTATTTTCCATGCACTGTCCTTTTTAAAACTGGCCCTGAACTTAAGAATATGGATTAATTAATCTAGGAGAAAAAATGTCCTGAGAAATAAACAAATACCTACTTATATAACATTCGTGTAACAACATCAGTTTTGTACAATTTTGCTTACTCTATCTTAAAACACATCACTGTTACTGAGGTTGAATGTTTCATCGCTTACAGATTCTCTGGCACAAACTCTTCTTTTCACTGTTTGCTAGGATCCATGCATTTAAAACAGCGTTGGGTCAGACCACAACACCATCACACAACACAACCGAGGTAACAAGACACTGCAATGAATTTCTGTTGTTAATACAAGACAAACAACACAGCCTCACAAAGCAGCACGAGCCCACCCTAAAACCCCAAACAAGCATGATTTACCTAAAGATTTCTTCTACAACATTTTGTAGAAGATGGGTTCATCTTCAGGCAAACAAAAAAGTTCTGGAGAAGGATGAACGCACACACACACAAAACCAATGCTGGAGACAGCTCAAAACAGGAAAAGCACAGAAAATGATGGCTTCCTGGGGCCATTTACAAGGCTTGTAAAAATTATTCATCCTGAACCTACTGGAAGCGTTCAGTGAGTTCTCAGATACCTCTCATCTCCCCCTGGAGCGTAAGGTTACACAGCTAAACCCTCAAATCCCTGAGGGATACTGGGCTTTGTGGTAAATTAGGGCCAACCTTTATTAAACAGAAATAATAAATTGTTGACAAGAGTGTTGGACAATCCTTTAACACAGAAATTTTTGAACATGAAAATCCAAATCAAATAGGTTTAGTGCCAAAATAGCAAGTCATTAAGAATTTATGACAGATATTGAACATCATTTGGGAAGTCAAATGTAACCTGGAATCATTTGTTGCTACTTCTCTAGATGAAAAGAAACCTAAACCTACTCAATGAGAGTATTTGGTTGCTAACTCAAGTTTTAAATGCTGCCATAAAGAAAAATGATGAAATACAGCAAACCATGAGGTTTCTAGCCAGTGTTAGCTATAAAAGACCAACATAATGTCCTGCAAGACATCGTATGTGCAAGCAGGCAATGAATAAGCATTGTGAAACTTCAAATGGCTATACACCAGTAACTCACCAACAACACCACACATAAGAGAAACCAGAAGAGCAACTACAGCGCATACACTCAGTAATACACTAAATCGGAAAACACAAGACACTCCTTAGATCACTTCCATAAGCACAAACCTCTCCTTCTTCAGTGACATTTTCATAAGGCACACAGTTGTGCAGAAATAGGGAGCACAGGGAAAGAACTGCAGATAAAGCGATGCTGCTGAGAGCAGCTGAGCATCCCATTCTGTGCCAACCACCCGAGTATGTTAGAAGGCCAAGTTTTGATCTGACTTTGATTTGGAAAAGATGATTTACAAGGGAGAGAGAATACTTACATATTTGCGTCTGTACGTAAAACCGAAAGAGTGATTTGATTCCTGCTGCAACCCACTGACCAATAACCTTTACAAGGTATCACTTGGAGCAGGCAGCACTCAGTCGAAAAGCCCTAGGCTTCTGCTCCTATTCTGCCAGCTCCTGAAGGGTGAATGAGGGAGACTTAACAGAAGATTAGGAAGAGCTTTCCAAAGAAAGGGCTCGCTTGAAGATATGCATTCACAAACTTAAAAACAGAGGGCAAGTTTCAAACCTTGAAAGACAATGTGAAAAGGTGACAAACCAACAGCGAGTTTCATGAATTTAGGACAGATGATATCCAAACTGCCAGCTACACAGCAGCAATTCAAGTCAAAAAGCACAGACAAAAATGCTACTAAGAATTCATTTAAGAATAAATCTACTCTGCAGGCAATTTGACAGTATTTTGGAAAATCTGGTCATCCTCACTTGTGACAGAAGTCAGCCATGAAGCTATTATCTGACCATCTGACAGTACCAAAGAGAAACACATAGGAAAACACGTGAGAAAAATTCAGCCGTAGTGCAAAACATGCCAGATTTTACTTCAGTGTGAAACCTGCTGTCACTAGAAGAATATGTGAAACCTGCAAACTAGGAAAAGTTGAGGCAGTCGACAGAACAGGGGAACCTTTCCTCTGAAATAAAAGAAAGCTGTGCAAAGCAATCAGGAACCTAAACTATTTATCCAAGAAGTAAACACAACTGCTAGTCAATTTGAGATTCAAAAGAAATTTCCGAGAGAATCATCTCTTCCTTTGGGGTATATCCGGGTAGCTATTTTTGTAACTGAGGTCATGAAAGGGCATATTAAAAGTATAACCAAAAAATCCCAATGAGGAAGAGAAGATGACATGAGAGCTTCAGATTTACTAAACATACCGTTTCCATGCCAATGCTTTATACTACTACAAGCTGCAAGAAAGGCTGGCAAAAGACAGCATCTGCAGCCGGAGCCACTGAAGACTCCGATTAAGAGCGACGGGCTGCTGGGGTCATTTTCACTGAAGTTTGCTGTTGTAAAGGCCACCAGTCCTGATAAAAGTGAGGGTCTAAAAAGCACAAAAGAGCCTGTTTCATTGAGAACTATCATTCTGCAGATGCAATCAGGAATGAGTGCTACTGGGAACCTCAGGAAGAATCTTACAACGACCAGATTTTATCAGGTTTGAAAGAAGACTAGGGGAGTGGAAGGGGGAGAGAACACATTTTGAAGTACCTGAGGACAAGTAGAGGAGGAAGTATGAGGCTGTAACTTGGGTTTAAAGTAAGAGCCTCTAATGTCTGTGAGAATTTTAATGCATAAAGCTTAGCTAGAACCAGTGAAAAATACGATGCTTTTGGAGGACACTGGGACGCGAAGGACAGATCTCATTGCTACTCTAAGCTAGAGGACAACAAACACTCCTTAACTCAATGGCATTTAAAAGAATCTGACTTTATTAGAACCAGCAGCAGTAAAGACAAAACACAAATCACTTCAGTACACTACTGTTAACTCTCTACCTTTCAATAACCGAAATTCTATTGTTTGGTTTTTTGTGTTTTTTGTTTGTTTGTTTGGTTTTTTTTAAGAAATCTGCTACTGGTCTTCCTCCGAATTCCAGTCTTTCGTGGATTTTTTAAAGCTCTCCTTTGAACTACAAGGTCACCTTTAATACTACAACACAACCAAAGAATTCAGAAGTTAGAAGCATGTTTGAACTACAAGGTCACCTTTAATACTACAACACAACCAAAGAATTCAGAAGTTAGAAGCATGCTGCTTATTCTTAAAAACCACACCTTTCCACTAAGGATTTCCCAGCCCTCACTGGGAGACACCAGGACATAAGGCTCTGTGATCTATGGATGGCTTATTACTGAGAAATCACATTCTGCGCTCTTCTGCCACTGGCAGAAAGATGTCCATGCCCATGCCTGCTTACTGCTCTCCAAAAAGGGGACAGGACTCTGCTCTGAAGTGCTGGAAGAACTACAAATTAAAATGACCAAGTTTAAGCCCTAAGATGAAGCTCTGTCTTCAGAACATTTGAGCACCTTTCTACTCAGACTGTTTCTGTACTCCTAGCAAAAAACCTATTACATACTACTCTTCTTGAGATCAGTGGTCTCCATAGCTTCAAATTTTACCCACTTTTCTGGCAAATCTATTTTTGCCTGCTTTTTCAAAGCTTCTCCGCACAGCCTGATCTAGCAATATATATGCCTGCAGGCGGCCACAGCCACAGATCTGGGGGTGTTACTGTTTCCTACGAAAGGCTTCTATAGCATAGGAATTTGCCACATTTATTGCTGAACTGGATTCTTATTGCTTTATTTTCCCTTTTTATTTCTGTTCCCTTAAGCCTTTTCCCCAATAGTCACCATCTGTTTCTTTAATCACCACCTACCTTCCCCATACAAGTTCTTCCCTTGCCTTAACTCTGTCCTCCTTGTTGTCTAACCTTTTCCTTTATTGCCTGAAGAATAACTTCCACTTCCCCTCCTCCTTATCAACACGGACTCTGGTAATCCCCTCCTCTTTCCATACACAGTGCCAGAGGCTGCACAGCTCTCTACAACACTGCTAACAAACACTACCAAAGTGAGCCAAAAATCCTCCTCCTCTAAGTCACATCACAAGTCCCACCGAGGTGAATGGGGATACTTGAGCGAAGCCAGCGGGATCTGTCCCTTTGTGTTGTTTTGCCATAGCAACGTGAACCCAAGTTTCTAGGCCATCCAAGAAGGCCTTCACAGCCAAAGCTTTTTCACTTTTTGTTTGTTTGTTTTACTCATGGCAACCATTTAACTTATTTAACCAGTTTTTCTCCCATTTGTCCCCGTTGGTTCCCTATGGGAATGCAATGAATACGTGCATTCCATGCATTCACTAAAAAACGCAATCATTTCTAATCAAGTACACCCAAGCTCAATTAAAAAAATCACAAATGGTTAACTACGCAAGCAGTTCTATAAACTTAGGAATAGGACAGTTTTTGAAAGCGTTAATTTATAAACCTCCCCCTATTAAATATGCATTTCAGCAGATTTGTTTTTTATTAGAGGACATTTATCCTCTGTCATTTCTGTGTGACTTGCACACATACAAGTCAGAAAGCTGACTAACAGGGCTAGCAAATATCAATGTGGAATTGAAAATCTGTAAGTATTTTTTTAATGCTTATGTCCAAGGCATATACATGAAGTTCCATCATTCAGAACTCAAAACAGTAACTTATTCATACACAGATTCTGTTTTAGAAACACCAAAGTGATTTCATTTTCAGGGAATATATGAACAGTAATAAAACTAAAAATCCTGACATATCAAAAATCCAGGGAAAAAGTAACTCTGATGTCCTGCAGTTCACATGCTGCTGTGCTTGTAACGGGACATTTCAACAAGTCACAGTTAAAGGCTATGGGAACTGGACAAGTGCCAAGGGAAGATGTTTTATGCCATTTAGCAATTGTGCCCCTCTACTCCATGTGACTTTTGTTTTAACATTTTGTTTATTTATTTTCTTATTAATGTACTACAATGTAGCCTGCCAAATTACAGGAAGCCACAAAATACGCACGAATGAGTCCATAAAAGATGTGAAACCATTACATCTTTTTAGTAACAGTTTACCGAGGCTGGTTTTGTTACCCGACACGTATTTTGCCCACAGCTGGCATGAAGCTCTGATTTGGATGAGAGTGTCTATTCTCAGCATCCTTTCATAACCAGCTTTCCCTTCAGCTTCCCAACATTTTTTTTTTTAATCACCTGACTTGAACTGCTGTGAGTTTAGATCAGAAAAGTAAAGACACAACACCAGACACTGTGGAAGTTTCAGCTGAATAATCATTGCACAATACAGCACAAAAGAGACAGTTTACAGGAACAGGACAAAAATCATTCTGCTGTACGCTCCCAGGACCTCCCCCCCCAACACCGGGAGGTACGCAGGCAGCTGAATCTTGACAGGCCGAGGGGCAAGGTTTTGCTTCCCGAGTGTAAACAAGAGAACGGCCTCATAGGGGCTCAGGATGTAGGAGGGTCTCAGTAGGTGGAAGGGAAGGAAGTGCATTCGGGAGTCTTTCAGTGGAAGGAGTACACAAGGCTCTTCCACAAGAAGGAGACTGGAACTGATTCCTTTTTGAGAGCAGCAGAAATTCCTAGAGGTTCCCAAATCTCTATGGAAGGGAGGGCATGTGGCACAGAAGACAGAGTTTAACAAGACCGGCACTCTACGTGTTACTTGACTACCAAACCAGAACTTTTCTACTTTAACATAGAGCCCTTAGGGACATCCTACATCAGAACATCTCTAAGGCGAGTGGAGAAAGTAAGATGTTGGGATGCTGCACAGTTCTCATGCTACAGCGGCTCGAGCAATGTGCAATCTAGTACCAGGTTCAGCCATGTCTTTTCTGTGCAACTCGCAGTTAGTCTATTCCTTCACAAGCAAAAAACTCCCAACAGGACCGCGACACGGCCACAGCAGTCCCCCAACAACACCTGCCTAGAAAGACAACACTACTTTAAGCAGTTCTGCTTCCGTCTTCTAGTCAGAAGATGGATGAAAACTCCCACTGCTCTTCTCACAGAATGCCAGTGGCACAGTTACATGCCATCTTCCTGATGAACTTCCAGGTAGCAGAAGGAGGAAAAAAGCAGAGACTTCGAGACATACATACATAAAGACTGGGTTAAAGTTTTCATGGCAGCCCAAGAAATCTATGAGTCTCAAATCTATTTAAGTAAAACTCAGGTTCCCAATGAACTCAACCAGTAATATCTCACCACAACTAACAGGAACCAGGCTCATGTTTTTTAAATGGGATGTGCTGCTTCTGCAAAGCTTACCCTGAAACAAAACCAGTTCTAGCGCATAGGAATCTTCTGGCTGAACAAGAAGACCATAATTTGTATGAAACAAATCTCTACAACCTTTCCTCCTCATAGTTAAATTTCTTTGGCCTAATTATTTAATTTTTTTATGGTTTCTAATTGGAAACAGAATAGGCTTCCTGGCACTGGACTATCTTACTCTTCACAAACACAGTAGCAGCCAACAATCTCACACAAATTTCATTTATCTTAAGTTTTACTTGGCTCAGTTTCTAATTGCACACCTAAACTAAACAGATAACAGTTCTAATGTACTTATCAAGACAGATATAACCCTAGGGAAGGCATCTCCTTGTGGAGAAGCAGCCACAGCAGGTTTGAAGGTTACCAACAACTCAGCAAGGCTTCCTCCACTCAGGGTAAAAGATTTCAGCACATAATCTGTCAATGAATGCTTGATACTGTTATTTTTTCAAGAGTAAACTGCAAAACCGTAGAACTGCATCTAGAAGTCTTCTAGCTGGAACCTTCCTACCAGGAAAAAAGCTAAATCAATCTGTTGGATTTAAAATCTCGAAGTGACCTCCATACATTTAGAAAAGTGGGTTTGAAACCATGGCCTCTAAATACCTGAAAATCTCTGGGTAAATTGAGAGAAACTCACAAGTGCTAGCAATGAAAAGCAAGACCATGGCATTAAGCATAAATTCGCTACATAAGGATGCAATCCTCTTTTGGGGGGGGGGGGGG
>Ga0065711_1039666_pt1 | contig 17614 bp, 8 predicted proteins | sample Hoacrofraction12_FD_59098 | JGI IMG/M metagenome (GOLD analysis project Ga0065711, IMG submission 59098) | Hoatzin crop microbial communities from Cojedes, Venezuela - Epithelial fraction 12 v2 (version 2) | ecosystem: Host-associated > Birds > Digestive system > Esophagus > Crop | place...
CCTTCTTTTCCTCCCCTTGCTTGTTGATGGCCTTCAGGATAAGCTGCTCCATCACCTTTCCTGGGATGGAGGTGAGGCTGACCGGCCTGTAGTTCCCTGGGTCCTCCTTCTTGCCCTTTTTGAAGATTGGTGTCATATGAGTACTTAACTTCACACATAGCGCTGCTGACAAAATAGTCTGTAGAGAGTGAGCCTGAAATGTATACAGAAGTTCTTCACCTCAGCTGGGTGTTGAAGGTTGTGTTTTATGAGTACAGTACATTAATTGATAGATATGAGGTAGCAATCAAAATGTAAATAGAACTTGGTTTACATTAGTGCCCAAGTTTGCTGTATAGATATATTATATATGCTTTTAGGAAGCTGGACTCAATTTCAAAGCATATCTTTAATTCATGAATTGTTAAAATGAATTCCATTTGTGGTTTAAAAAATATTGTGATTAAAAAATTATGCTTTTTCTGAGCTGAATCAACTTCATAGTTTCACATTATTCCTGTATTGAAAGCTGAACCAGAAAGGAGCCTTCTTGTTTGTTCCAAAAGCATTGCTAGCATTTTAATATTGTAAAATAATGTTCCGTTGACTGATTTTCACAGTTACAGCTGCACCTTCATTAGATTCTAAAAAGCCCAACTTAGATTAAAGGCAATATTTCATTATTGGTATTGATATATGTTTCACGTATTTAAAGGACCATATTTTGAGGCACATGTTGTAATGTACTGTTTCTAGTTATGCATTTATGGCTTGTGTATGATAGCTATACAGTGGGATAACACTTCTAAGCTGCTCTGCCTTCCACTAACAGTGAATAGAGGAAAAGGCACATATATTGATAGCGATGATTTTTACCCTTATCCTTCTGTTCAGCTGTCCTAGACGTCTCATTCTTTTGGGTGTACAAAATGAAGTCGTGTGCAGAATCTTAGATAAAGTTTCTTCTCCCTGTATGACCTGATAATGCCAGTGCTTGCTGTATGTGATTGAGCACGTTGCTACACTTTCTCACAGCAATGATAGTTTGACGTGAGCAGTCTCAACACAGAGATGAGTCAGTGAGTGGCCAATTCTCATCTCTGATGGAAGGTGCTCTTGAGGATATCTTTTATGTGATGAGGTACATACACCTCCAATTCAGGAGGCAATTAGATGGCCATCTGGATTATGCCCTTTTATTCTAAGACAGCAATCAGTTAATAACGCATCTACTAACATGAGAGAGATACATACCCTTTCCCCTCATTTGCAGCCTGTATCACGTGTGTTATTCAAAACCAAATATTTACATTCAAATCAATGCATGAGCCTTAAATACATTACTGGAATATTTACTATCTGATATCTTTTGTTTCTGGAACCTAACTGACCACTACCAAAATAATTTTTAAATGCTGAACTTTTCTCAAAAGTCATGTGGGAAAACTTTAAATAACAAAATGCTTAATTGTTTTGTAGCTAAGCATGCTGTTACTAATGGCTACATTTAGTGATGGAGACTATAAAGTGTAAATCATACCAGTGTTTCCCATGGCAGAGCAAGCTGCAACCGTGATCTGACAGTGCCCTCTGACCTCTCTAAGGAAGGCATAGTGGGAGTTATGTGAGGACATTATGCTTGATTAGTCTCTCCCTAGTTTGCCTGGGTGGGAAGATAATTGAAAACACAATGGACTTTGGAAATTGAAGGTTCTGAAATGCACTTTGCAAACACATGTGATTTTAAATCTATAAGGTGTCATCTGTATCAGCAGTGGACATTGTCTTCATTACATAAATACAATTCTTCTGCTAATACAGTGCAAATAGGGCTTAGCAGCATCTGCAGCTATTGTAATCCACACTTCAAACAGCAGTATCCGTTTTATATTCTTAAATTCTGAGAATTAAATAGGAGCTTGGAACAGAAGAACTGATTGTCTGGTTGATTTCACATTCTCTGATTAATATAATTCAATAAATAAAGAAGTTGAATTTTGTCCTCTAAATAATGTTACCAAAAAAACTAACAGTGTAGCTTATACTTGATGAGAATTGGGAATTGGCAAAAGAAGGAATTTGGTTTAGCTGTTTTAATACAATGCATCTATAAGCTAGCACCAAGACTATTATTCTGGATGTTTTCTGGTCTGTTGAGTCCTAATGTAGCTAATCTCCAACAGATAGTGCTGCCCAGGGTTCCTGTAAAACAATCATCTGCAAACATATTTATTAACCTTTGTTATTTAGTTTTCTGCGAAGTGCAGGCCACCCTGCTGAACAGTCTGCAGCATTTATTTACAATGCTGACTCCTATTAGATATCATTAGGTACATAATAATTATAATAATTATGTGCATTGCTTAGGCTACCCTGCTAAATAACAACCACTTTTACTCAGAAGTCATAATTGCAGCAGCTAGACTTAAAATGAAATCTAATTAGATTTCAGTTCACCCCCTTTCACACATAATCTATATCTACTGTATAGCTATGAAATCCGTCCATCAAAGATTTATTCATTTAGCCTGAAAAAGTATTATGTCTGTGGTCTGTAAGGTAGAAGTTATAAAACAGTGAACATTTTGTAAAAACAAACAGAATTGTTACAGTAGAACTTCAGGGGTTTTGTATGACTTGTCGAAGAAGGCATAATGCTTTTTCACAGAGCTGTTTCAGCGGTAAACACATTGGGTTTTTGCAGCCATAGCTGCATTAATGAACATAATAATTCTGTAACTTGGTAGTGGGATATAACCTTAAAATTAACTGTTACAAGTTTCCTGAGTTTTGCAAATTTGAACCTGATCTTAACATGAAGCTATACTCTTCCTTGTGAGAAATTAAGAAAGCCTGCAATCTTTTGAGCAAGGAAAGGTGGAAACACAAACTTACAAGGTGAAGGAAGTATGGAAGTGAAGTAATCTTTAAAACTACACGATGATTCATCTACTAAACCTATTGTCTTTTAAAGGACAGAGCCAAGAGTTAGCTGATACCTTCTCAACGTTAACCATTTTCCCTGGCATATGACCCCATGTGCATATCCATACAGTCTTTTTGCAGGGCAATAGCTAGTACTGGCCTTATTCAACCCATCACCATGGAGCATTTTACTGTATAAGAAGTCTCATTAAATGATTTCAGTTTTAAAGCCTTGTATGCACCCAGGAAGGCAAATGGAGGGAGTGGAGAGGTCAAGGAAAAAACATCAGGAGCAGATTCAGTTCTGATGATCTAACAGGTTAGGAGAAGTGCAGATAAGAATGGTCTACAGATTACTTTTTTCCACCAGGGTTTTGGAGAAGGGAGCAGGTTCTTTAAAAGCTGCTGTAAGTGAATTTATTTGAGTACCCATAACAAGTTGTTCATCAGCAGCTTTTTGCAAGGTCATCTAATATAACTGGAACTGATTATTCGTGCAGTAAAAACTGTGTGCGTTTGAAAAGTGCAGACTCTACTGCTTAGTAGAAGCTATGCTAATTGGGACATTAAGTAGATGGTCCAGTGTGGGAATGAGGGTAGGTGTATTCATACCAGTCCTGAGGATGTTTCTAGTCTGAAAAATATTTAGGATGTTCTGCTGAGGCAGGAGGCTGGCCCGTGGGGGCCTCAGTCTCTCCTGGAGTTCCTCAGTCTCCACTTCTTATTCCAGTCCCACTGCAAAGCCACCTGATACTTCCCAAACACCAAGCTGCTTTCACATGGCCATGTCCAATTCCAAAGCCATTTCTGCCCCTTTCCACAAAGCTGCTGTGCTCCTTTCAGCTCACTCTGCCATTCTGCCATGGATTTCCACCCACTTCACAGAAGTAAGTGTGAGGTTTTAAAGCCTGTTTAAAAAAAAGTTTAAAAAAAAGTTTTAAAACTTTAAATCCTGTCTTTGGAGACTGCCTGAATTTGGCAGCCTCTAGACTCTGCAGGTGCTGTGGTGACATTTTATAAGGGCCAAGGTTTAGACTGGCCTGCCTTGATTGCTGTGCTGTGTTGTGTGCCTTGTGAGTCATCTTCAGGTAGCTCCTGCTCAGTAGAGGGAACTTGTAGTTTTCCACTTTTGTATGCAAAACTGTTTAGGCCCGTGGTTTCCTTAGTTGCCTGACAGTATTGACTTGTGTGTCGTTACAGTTAGACTGCTACTAGTGCAATTCTAGCCTGTAACCATTAATTCTAGGCTGTGATGTCTATACCACCCTTATCGGGGTGTAATAACCTATCCTTCCTTACCCCTTCCAAGAGAGGTGCTGAAAAGGTTGCGGCTGATCAGTCTATGGGCAGCGTTGTGTACTTATCTCCTGGGAAACCATTCAGTCTATGTTTTCGCTGTAACTACTGTCATCTACAGTAACGATAACACATTTTACTTAAAGCTACATTGTTTGATTCCTTATAGGAATCCTGTTGCAGTGATAGTAAGGTTAGTATGGCTGATCTAAAAGACAATTACTTTATTTCTATAGCTACGATGGAAATAAAGGGCCATATGAGCACACACAAACACATACATGTATACAGACATATACACGTTCTCTGAGAGACTGCCTTTGAAAGTTTTCAGCTAGAATTTTAGAACCTTTCCCCCTGGAATATCACTGAAACAACAACATCAACCCTTCGTGTAAGATTTCCATTTCTGTGCTTTATTCTGATTGGCGAATTCTCTCATCCCTTAGTGATTCTGAGCATGCATACGTATTTCATGCATGTGTATATCCACAGGCATTTCATTTCTCAGTGTGCTGATTGAGAAGTATTCATCCAGACAAAGATGGGTGACAGACACCAGATATTAGGGAGGGTGCAAAAGTAAATCTGCTTCAGGAGTTTTGGAATAGTTAACCAATGGACTTTGAATTCTTTGAAAGTTCAGCTTATTATTACTCTGCAGGGCAATGCTGTGCACTGATACCTTTGTTCTGGTGGCAGCAGCAATACCTTCTTTTTTTCTTTTAGCTGATCAATTAGAAGTTACGTGCATCTGAGGTTACCTGAAAAGGTTATGTGGACTGGAAGAGAAATTAATATTATAGGCTGACATGGATCAAATTCTTGTGATAGCTGTAACTGTCAGATTTACCCGTCCATGTCTAAATAAGGCAGACATTTGACTTTCAAGACCACCTGAAAACCACTGACATTTGTGGATCTTTGAAATATGTTTTTCTGAATCCTTAGTTATTTTATTGTGGACAATGATGTTCCGAATACAGCTACACGACCGGAAGAGGCTGCCCAGACATGTATGGAATCTGTCTGTGCAGGTTTTCAAGACTCAGCTACAGAAAGACATGGCTGCTCTAGTGCTAACAGCAGTCCTTGCCTGAGTGGAAGGTTGGACTAACTGACCTTCAGTGTTTCCTTCCAGCTAACACTCCTATGACTCTGTCATTGTCTGGAAAGTAATGTGGATGGTTTTGCATGGAGTATAACTCCTGTAAATTGACTTGAAAGCTTCAAATCTGCATACAAATGTTTTGACGTTAGTCTTGAGTTTTGTGAGATAAAAGTTAGTTAGAAACAGAATACTGAAAAGATCTGAATTTTGGCCATGAGGTGTCAGAGTAAGAGTTTCTGAATTATGGAAGATCTGCACTAATCACTTAACCTGAGCTGACTTGCAACTTCAGTGCTGGCCTTTCCTGGTTGTATTTTGGGATTACTTGTTTGTTTGCTTGGTTTGGGAACTCCCAGTCAAGAAAGGATCAGGAATACATTGATTTCAAAAGTATAGAGGGATATTCTTGACACAAGGGAAATTATTTAGGTAGAAATACACTTAAAACAAGCAATACCATGTTATACGGTGATTCTTAAATTACACTTTAATGAATATACTTGTCAGCAGGGAAACTGATTAGGTATCAAATATACATTATGATGCAATATTGAATACACAGACAAGTAACAATTTTTAATTTCTAATAAGCAATTAAAGATTATAATTGCTTGTTGTCCTGGGTTCAGCTGGGATAGAGTCAGTTTTCACAAGAAGCTGATTGGGCTGACCCAAACAGCCAATCAAATGGGACATTCTATACCATGTGATGGCACGCTCAGTATTTAAGTGGGAAGCTGGCTGCAGGAGGGGCTTTTGCTACTCAGGAGCAAGCTGAGCTTTGGGTGGTGAGAACATTGCATGTTGTCTGTGCTTTTTATCAGTATTATTGATTGTTGTCGTCTCCCTTTGCCATTCTGTTAAACTGTTCTTAGCCCAGCCCACAAGTTTTTGCCTTTTTACTTCTGATTCTCCTCCCCATCCCACTGGGGAGGAGGAAAGAGTGAGAGAGTAACTGCGTGGTTCTTTAGTGCATATTGAGGCAAAACCACAACTAATAATAATAAATTTGACCAAAGTTGTTACTGAACAGTAGTGGGAAGTCTTGCATGACTAGCAAATTGGAATAGCAGATAATAACTTATTTAGGAAAGTCTAAATGGATGAAAAGGAAGAGGATTGCAGTCTATTTTTACTTTAGTGGGTTTACTTGTTTCAGTGTCATTCATGATCTGGAAATGTATGGTCTCATGTAGAAAAGGATCTTGCGATAGGTGACTTCTATAAATAGGAGAACCAAGCACTTGGTTAGCATATGTAGTTGAAATAAATATGTTATCAAGATTAGAAACTTACATGGTGTCCATAAATAATAATAGTACTAATAGTAAGGATGTAAATTAGGTAAAGGTTTTCTGTTTTTAAAGGAAACATTCATAGTTTAAGAATGCTTGAACTCTTTTGCTAAATGTTTAGAAATCATGAGCAAAGAAGCAATAGGATTTTAGATGTGGTTTGTTGCTGTTGTTTGGAGAGAAGGTGAAAATAATTACTAAAAGATGTATGGAGATAAGTAACAATGATATTGTATACAGAAATAAAACCGAAGAAAGGATAGATGTCTGTTGATGATTATAACTAGGAACTGTAAGAACCATTTTAAGTTCTTATTTTTAAAATGCTAAGAACAAAAGAACCTCAGTGAGTGGTTTTACTGTGCTATCTGGATATAATGAAATTGGGTATAATTTTAAAATATGGTACAAATGTTCACTAAACTTCTGTCTTTGGGAAAAGCTGCTCCATGCTTTTCTATTGTATGATACTTTCAATAAATTATGGTTGCTACAGTTTACCTAACAGAAATCTAGAGGATTATTTTATGTATCCGCATTGATTAAGGAATCTTCAATCTAGAAATAAATAAAAATCAAATTGAGTAATTGAAATCTGAAATTAGACAAGCTCAGGTGGTACAAAAGGCAGGTTTCCAAAAGGGAGACAGTAAGCACTGATTACAGGAGCTGTCTAACACTGAAAACATGGAGAGCAGAAGGTGAATATTTTAAAATGTCCTAGTTCAACCCAAGCTAAGGACATTCTCGTACAGCATCTGGCCTGTGTTGTGCAGGTAATTGAAATGTTTCATGAAGAGCGCAAGTTTAAGACTGTCTTTGTGAAGGCCCAAAGCTTTCAGTATAAGCCTATGCAGACTCAGGGAGGCACCTGGAAGCGTCTAGGAGCAGTGCCTGCCATTGCAGATGCCATCATTCCTGAGCCAGCAGTGCTACAGAGGGAATTTAAAGCCTCTGGTATGGTCAAATCCATACACTCAAATACTCCATCGCACAAACCTGAGGTGGTTTTATTTTTTATTTAAAGTTGGGGCTTTTTTCTGAGCACAGATACCCTCCTCCTTCACCTCCCCATAATTTTCAAGGTTCCTTGACATTTTGATCTCTTACATTTTTGAATTACAGATCTTCTCCATATGGTTTAGGACTCCTAGGTGGTGGCATAGAAAAGAGTGAACCTGGTCTAGCTGGCATGGCTACAACCAGCATGAGAGGCTGCTGAGTCAGCAGGAGACAGTTACAAAAACACTTCTGAGGGAAACCACAGCATTAGGCAATGCTGTGAAAAAGAAGAAAAAGGAAGGACGGGAACAATCTCTTAAAAATAAAGTGACAGGCACTAGTCTTGCTTAAAAGTGGAGTGAATCAGGCTGCTGAAGTGAGCAGTGTAAATAAGTGATAGTGATAATAAGAGAGTGATAGTGTAAATAAGGTCAGAATTGGGTCCAGCATCAGACTTGTAGGGTGTCAGTGAGACCCCTGAGAGAGACAGTTTTCACTTCTTTCACAACCAGCATAATTTAAGGTGACTACATTCAGCGGCAATTCTTAATAGAAAAAAAGTCTGGGTAAATCCCTCTGTATGTTGCTGTGTGCAGAGAGAGTGCTGCTTCCTGATCTTCAGCCACATTCTGGTAGCTTTACTTGTTAAATATTGTGCTGCTTAGCTTAAGTGAGCAGCAGCAGAGCATGGCACTTTGTGGAGAGGAGTGCTGGACAAGCAGTCCTGCGAGCTTCCACGGACAAATGTTGAAAAGGGAAGAAATTGCAAGGCTGAATATGTTTTTGTACTTTCTGATACGTTGTTTCTATATCATGAAACTCTGACCATGATTTCTATACATCTCAAAATAATTCAATTTTAATAAGGGCAAGTTGGGGCAAACTATTTCAGGAATGCAAAATGTCGTTGATGGGATGTGAATAAATACATGATAAGCCTGGGAGCTCAGAGGGGCAGTGCTCTCGCTTTCATCTTAGTTCTGTGTCAATGTCTAAATAAAAGAGTCAGGAATGGGAATGTTTTTATAGAAGTATGTTAAGAGTAGAAACCTAATAAGAATATGTTTAGAAATCTACTCAACTGTCTTAACAACACTATTTTTTTTTCCTGTTCCTGTGTTAAATCAACCTAAAATTTTGTAGTTCACTTGCTTATAGAAGTAAGATAAATACCGGAACAGGCCCTGTCACAAGGACGTTTGTCTTGATTTTAGCAGCAGTAGAATCAGCTTCGAGTGAACAACTTCTAGTCTTACATGTTGCATTGCCCCAGGGCTGCCTCAATCCCGGGAACTTGTTTTGAACTATGTCTGGAAATTATTGAATGCATTTTTGGATACTCCTCCATTGAATTATATGCGTCTTCTATGGACTGAATAGTGAAAAGGCAGAATATTATCCCTGTATTTTTGTGTTAATTAACTGTGTAGCTTGATGGCTTACAGAATGTCTTTTTCCACAAATTTGGTTAAATTTAGTTGTGTTAAATATTAAAAAGGCAGAGGCAAACCATGAGTCAAATGCAGTTAAAAACTCGAATTAATATCATCACCACACCATACTCCGTTTTATACAAATTAGTGAAGTACATTCAAAGAGGGAAAATTTTCTTGTTTTTTAGAATTGGTCCCTGATATCTGGCACCGATCTATTTCACATCAGTGAAGTACATATCTTGCTCACAATATTCATAAAATCTCTGATAAGATATTTTTTCTTTAGTAGAATAATTGTGGAGGAATACTCTGGTCACTAGATAAATATTGGGGTTGTGATTTGTCAAACTAAAATGTTACCAAATGAGATAAAAGTTTCAGCTGCTTTTATTTTCTGTTCACCTCTGCATATGTTAAAGCAACGATAGAAGCAACTCGCATCAAAATGTAGTACTTGCTCAGGCAGTTATAAGGTACACTGCACCTAATAAAAAACATGGGCAAAAACGCCTATTAATTTTTATGCCTGCACTGTGACAATTCCATTTCTCCTCGTATTATTAATTAAAAGTGCCGTGATAGTTTTACTTCTTTTCTTTAGTGTGATGTGACCATAGGTGAGTAGTGATGCCTACAGGAACATAGGATTCTGCAAATCCATCTATTTTTACAAGTGTGGGTACATAAGATCTTATGTGTTTAAGCTTAGAAACATTTTTTAAAGTTGATATAAATCATCCTACAGCAGACATTCTGAGATATGTCCCTCACTTAAAACCCTTGGCAATCCACAAACCACACATGCTAGAAGCGAACAATTATAGCAGTTGGGAAATTGGATGCTTTTTCTCTTTTAAAGATATGTAACTGATCAGTATCATTTTTTCCCACAACAGTGACTGGGAGCAGATGAAATATATCCACCTTCTGTCCTCTCTTATACACACTAAGACCTCAAGACACCACAATATTTGCAAGCTCATGCTCCAGTTAAGTGGACCATGCTGCCACATAGTGGAAGTCTGATACACTCTGTCTTCACCCATTTTATTAAGTTGCACAAATATAAAGATGAAATAATGGGGCTTGCTCATTTATGTAATAATTAACGGCACATTTACACTCCTAGCATATCACTTTTAATGTTTACTATTTGATCAAGTATGATGGATGCCTTGTGGTTGCAGATTCAGATTAGCATAATTTCATCACCAAGGGACCCATGAAAAGGTTCAATTATAGAGCAATCTCATTAATACCAGGGCTTGTTAAACTAATAGAAATAGACATCCCAACAGCTCTGATATGTATACATGTGCTTGGAATATAATTAATGGAAAAGTAACCCATACCTGAAACAAGCTTGCATGATATGATTACATGCTGTACTAGCCTGACTGAGACAAATGCTGTTACAATATAGAGAATGTTTTGTTAGATCTGCTCAGAGAAAAAAATGTCAGCAAAAATACAGGCAACCTCTTTACCAAAATGTTAAGAAAAGATTTAGCCTTTGTTGTTAAGTGATACACAGTGCCTTTTTTTTTTTTTTAACCTTTTGATGAGAATCTATTTAACTCAAGCTGTGCTTTGATAGGATAGCATGAGAAACGGTACTCCCCCTCCCTCCTTTACTGTTAGCCGCTTAATTTTTAAGCAGCCATTTTTCTAAAACTTGAAACGGGAAAATTTACCTCCAAACAAGAACTGTGGTAAGGAAGTTGTAGAAGTCTGTCTTATTGTAGCTGTGAATGTGGGTGGGCAGCCAGCTCTTTCTTCGGAGGAGCACAAACCAAATTTTCCAGGAAGAAGAATAGAAAACTACTGCAACTGGCACCTGCCATTCATGCATGACAGGAAGGAGTTTGAAGTCCAAGCAATAATCTTACTCTTGCAGATTTTCTAGTGACAGACAAACCCTTTCCCTCAGTATTCTCGTAAGTTAAATACAATAATACTGAAGCTGTGTGGAAAACATTTCTCCCCAAAGAAAATTTTTCTGTGTCAAGGCAGAGTTCTCAACTTTTTTCATGAAAAAAAATAGTTTGTATAATGATTGCCATGTTACCATTTACTTACAAATGCACCTCATTTGCATTCTGTGATATATCACCGTATCAGACCAATGACGTTGTGACGACATTCTGCTTTGAATGGCTCAACGCATTGAATGCCTTCCGTAGCCAGTTGAGAACTTAGCACTAGCTGTCTTCCTCTCATTTGAACTGAGGACCTATTCTAAACATTCAATATAAAACATTTCTTTGACAAATCATAGTATTCTGGCCAAATATTTTATAAAAGATGCCTTGCTAGTACTTATAATACCTGTCTTCTTAGGAGAGTTGTGCACTAAAAGCTGAATGACCAGTCTCGCGAGCTCTGGACTCACCACAGCTTTGGTCTGTGTGCCGCAGACTACTGACTGTATGGAAAGAGAGGCCCATTGCTTTCACAGCACTCTTCAGCAGCATCAGATCCAGGGATATGCAGTAGGAAAGAGTATAAAAATCATTTGGGACAGGCTGGATGTAAGTTACTGTCTTTTTCATAGGATCATAGTATCAGGTTAGAAAATGCAGATGCTTCATCCTCGAATCACTCAAATTTGGTAACAGTGAAGGACATCTGGAACCAGTTTGATAGTTACCTCTTGCTCTCATTGCAGGGAGCAAGATGGGATGTCCATCCATGTGATATCCAAATAACCAATCTTTAATTTGAGAAATGGTGAATATGCTAAGATCTTGCATATTCAGGGAAGGCTTGTTCAGAATTCACTAAAGTGTAAATTTGTTAGTTCCATCCAAAGAAGCCCCATGAGCCCATTCTTATTTGACTTAGTTTATACTGCTTAGTAAGAGGTTTCAAAAAAAACCATGAAAAGCCACTCTCAAGCAAGAATAAGAGTGTCAACAGAGTCATGCATCCAAGTAAACTTTCTCTTTCAGGCAAAGCCTCGTGGCACAAGAACTTTGGCTCTCAATAGAGGAAAAACTTCCAGATTTTGACACAATCCTTCTCATTATTTCTCCAATCCAAATGGCTTTAGTTCAGCCTTGCTAGAAAGCCAAAACTGCTCAAGAGAACCATGACTAAATGTCATTTAGTTTGAACAAATGTCATTTAGTTTGAACCTGTGTGAAAAGCGGTGTTGCATGATCATTCTAAACACAAGGTTGTGAGCTCTGAGCTCTATCACTGCTCTTCATGTGCCTTGTGTAAAGCTTTATTTATTTTCCCTGCCTTCCAGTGATGTTGATGATTCAGGTCCTCATGCTGAAGCCATTGCTTATGATATATAGTGGCTTTAGGCACTTTGAAAAAAAAAAAAAAAGAAAAAGAGCAAAACCCCTATGTTAATCTAGGAATAATCACTCTCTAGCACTAGGAATAGTTCTCTGTATCCTAGACTGTAGTAGGACTGACTCTTGTTGATGGGATTTTTTTCTTCACTGACTTCACCAACTGAAATTAGCTTTGCATCGTGCACTTTGTATGATATCTGATGTTCCTACAATCGAGCTCTTAATCAGTGCTTGTAAAAATCTTGCATGTCTGCAGAATGCTGTAGAAATGGTAAACTGCCGCAGAGAGTGGAAATAAGTATTGTGAGCACGGACAGCGTCTGAGGCAAGAACTTTTTGGCAACCAAAACTAGCTCCAGTAAAATGGGTCCTGTTCAGAATACAAGAACTCTCTAACAATTCATTGTTGAATCCCTCATTTCCTTTGTAGACCTAAATTTTGCTTAAATCAATTTTGTATGCTGATATGTATATGCTCTGATTCCATCACATGATCTTATTAAATCTGCAATGCTGCATTTTTTATCACTTCTGCTAGTAGATTTTTCTGCAGTTTTAAGCAAAATAACATAATTCCAAAAATACTTGAAGGCTGATGAATGACTCATACTGTAATTCACTGAACACTATAAAATATTCAGTGACTCAGAGTCCTAGCACAAACCAAAGGTCCAAAAAGACTCTATTGTTCACAATACAGAGGTACAAAATCTGAAGACTTCTGAATCAGGCACTAGAAGCTATTCCTACTTTTGCTGTTGTCACTTGTCAAAATTCCAGCTAATCCCTGTGTGGATTTTTAAAAGTGTAATGGAACCTAATAATTTTATAATGAGAAACAGTGTGTTTGCTAGATTAAGTTTAATTTGTAATGTTGATCAGTTTTGTGCAAGAGTGTAATGATCTAGAGTGCAGAAATATGTGACACTGGAACCTGGAAACAGTTTTCAAAGCATAAAGCAGCTGTGTTACATAGTTCTGCTACTTAGAATTACAATAGCAGTGCAGCTCACTTTCTGAATGATTCAGCTTTTGCGTTTTGAACACCAAAAGCTTTTATTCTTTAGGGAAAACTGATCCCTGCATAGTCCAATGATCATATCCTTGGCTGAGTGGATTAAGTAGGAAATGACTTAGAATACCCTGATCAAGAACTAAGAATATTTGAGGAACAAAGCTTGCTCGGGCATATTTCCCATCTGAAAATGGTACTTCTCTATGGATTATGTGCACTAATGTCAGTTACATGTATGGGTATCTTTATTCAATTTCATTATTCCTAATCTGCTTTTAATCGAATATCACTTTGTACTAACATATATCTATTGATGTGACTAGACCAACATCCATGTAATGGTGCTGTAAAGGAACAAAGAATCACTCTGTCATATTTAAAAATTTTATATTTACTTTTGTACACAATGGCCTTCTGAGGTGTGGCCTTTCATATACACAGTGTTGACGGATAATGTCCTTTCTGAAATCACATTATCACACTGGTTAGTAAATCCAGAGACAGTTCAGCTGGTGTTTAGGTGGTGATAACATTTGGTTTGGGCTGTGGTTTTGATAATGAAATAAAACGGGTATTGAGTGTCATGTGGCTGTTTGTTCTGCCTTGGAAGTAGCTTTGGAGAAGAGCAGGTGCATCAAAATACCTTTTTAAGAGGACTGAGCATAAATGGGATTTGAGGATTTCATTGGAGGACTGAGTTTCTGTTTAAATGTAGTCTCTGGAGCAGATAGAAAATGGTAGAATATGAGATTAAGGTAGGTATCACAGGAAACCGTAGAACTATAATACTCTGTTACTGCACCCAGTAGAGTTAGAAACGTCAGTCTAATAGAGGAGGCATATTTCTTATGTGTAGATTTTTAAAATAAAATATCAGCAGCCTTGTGCAGATGACTTTTACATGAATCCATAAGCATTGATACATTCCTTGCCAAGGTGCAATATCATTGATCACAACTGGGGCTCATTGTTATTAAGGTTTCAACAACATTTGTATTAACAAGTCACCTTTGTGTCGTAAAAAGGCAGAGGGCTGATAGGCATTAAGAAAACAGCTGCATCATAGCGAGCAGCCAAGAGCACAATGGGTGTCAATAGGAGGTAAAACTACTCCCGCTGAGACAAGTGAAGAAGAAAAATGAAACAGGAGGATTTGTTCCAGCAGCCCTGTCTAATTGTTTATTCCCTTCTCATTCCATCCTAGTCACTTAAGGGCTACAGCTTCTGTCATGTAAGAGGAAAAAAAAAACAAAGCTTGAGCTGTTTGGGGTTTCTCTTGCTGCAAATGAGTGGAATTTGGGTGCTGGGAAGCTGTGGGCAGGGTGATGGCGTGTTACCTTTTCCTGATTAGCTACCAGGCATTTACTTCAGATAAGTGCTATGTGAGCGTATGACCTCACAAGTGGCCCCAACCAACACTAGTAGTCTACTTTAGAGAGGAGATTAGATTCCACTAATGGTGTCACAGCATGAAATAAGATGCAGCATATTAACTGGGAGAAAGGGAGCAGGAGGTGGGAGAGAACCAAGGGGGCAAAAAAACTTGGAATGGAAAAGGGCAGCTTAAAGGTACTGAAGAACTCAGTGATAGCATAAGATATCTGTAGCTCCTGGATACAAACGGATTTTGCAGGCTTCTTGTGTGGAAATAGGCAATTTAAAAGAGTATGGGTACTGACTTTGCTTCACGGCAGCTAGCAGCCACCAGCTTGGCTGTGCTGGGTGTGTGTGGCCAGCGCAGGAAAGCCAACGCACCCCTCTGTCATAGTGGAGCTCACGTGAGCGGTGCAGAGCTTGCCTCCAGCAGCGGACCTTGCCATGCTGTGGGCAGCCGCACCCTACTGGATTCATTATATTGGTTCTCATAGCAGGAAACTAAAACATTGTTACTGGGAAGTTTCATTCAAATGCAAGCTGACTTGGGACTAGACCCCACAGAGGCATCCGCCTCTCCTTTGCAGTTACATGACAAGCTGTAAAAATGCAAATTTTTTCATCACTGGTACCATTGAATCTACTGTGCTTCCTGGGAAGAACAGATCAGGCATTTCCCAAAATCTGCAGTAGGCTCTTTTACAACTATGAGATGCATTTCATAAACAGAGCAAACAAAACAGTTGAAGTCAAAAGCTTGCTGTCAGGTGAAATATACCTGATAAATCACATTGTATTATCGCTATCATTTCATCCACTTCAGCTGGAAGAACTGAAGCAAATTTTAACAAATTGGCCAACAATGGTTCAAATATTCTTTCGTTGTTCTAAAATTAGTAAAATCTGGCCACAAAACTTCTGCTCTAGTTTATAGGTTTTCTGAATTTTTGGAGCTCACCACATTTGTGCTGACCACATTTCCTAGTGGGCTGAGGTTACGTGATTGACTCATGCTTGTTTCTCAGATTTTGCTATACTTATCAAATTTGGTCTAGCAAATGAACACACTGAAAAAATACTGCTCTGATACGTATTCATGTACAGGTATCCATGCTCACTTTCAGTTCTGTAATACTGCCTTTAGAATCCGCTTTTATGCACTAGGAATCAACAACAAACTATACATTGGATATTCTGTTTGCCAGCTGTCTTAACCTTACGTGCAAAAACAGTGGGTAGAATCTGATTTATTAAAAAGAAATCTTGAAACATGGTAAGGAATTTTTCAGCTTATGAAAGGTATATGTGGTTTTGCAGTCTAAGCACAATTTAAGGTCCAGAAATAGTTTAATAGGCTAGCATGAGAGGATCTTTTTCTGGCTACTGATTTTACTGTTGTTTACAAGCTGATTAACAACACTCTGGCTTTGAATATTAGGGTGCTGGACTTCTCACCACAAGACATGTTCATCTGCTCTGGAAGCACTTATGTATAATGGTGCAGTGGTGCTGCTGATCTGGGTAGGGATCCAAGAGTCATCTGACCCTTCTGCAACTTGTATTTTCAGGGAGGTGAAAAGTATAGTTGGTGGGCTAAAGCACAGATGCCGATTTCTGTTCCTTTCTCCCACATATATATATTGACATATAGATACTACATATACATGTTTGTAGATGTATGTATGAAACTGTAAAATGATAAATAATCACATAACAGATGTTTTTGAAAGAGCACATTAAGAGCACTGACTAATGTCAGGTTGGATCTGAGACGGAGCAGGTGACCTAAATGCATCCCATGCCCACATGCATCTGATGAAAACATTCCTGTCTTCGGAAGGATGAGTAGTTGAACCTCTGGTTGTTCTTTGCAAGCTGAACTTGGAATACACCCTCTCTGGAGATGATATCAGTCAGACGCCTTAGCCCAGAGAATTCACTTCTGTCTGCACAAAAATTTGTGAAGTAATTTGAAGTTATCAAACTATTTTCATTAGAAACATGCCTCCTTCTGCAGGATGATGCACCATTTCCACCTCAGTTAAAGAATCTGTGATTTTTTGTAGCCAATACTATTGAGAAGTTCGTTGTATTTGATGGTATATTTAATTGCTGCTGGTGGAACACAGGACAGTTTCACATGCCTACAGCAGCCACCATCTTGGCTGGTCTGTGTGCTTTAATGTATCTCATACCTAGGCTTTGTAGGATTCATGGACCTGGCATCCATAGGCGCAAATTCCCTGAGGAGCACATGTTGGTAGCTGCACTCAGATACCAGAAATTAATTCAGGGCTTCAGTTTCTTTTGTCCTGTCACATGATTCATAAGGTGTGATCAAGAAGGAGAATGATCTGAGCTCGGTGATGCAAACCCTGTTGGGGGGAGGGAGCTTTGGATTTGCATGATCTAGTCCTGCGGCGTAGGCACTTTATCCACTGACTCCCAGTGAGGGAAAAAAAAAAAAACAAAAAAAGCAGAATCAGTTCCTGCAGCAGAACCAGAACTCAAATCCAGAGGTGCTCTGCAGAGTGGCACCTTTGCGAGCTAGCTCCTGCTGTCTGGTAGCCAACCAGCCTTCCCCCGAGGGACACTGAGCACTCTCAGGCCAAGGTGGGGAATGGTCAGATTTTGCACTTGGTGGGTGAATGCTTCAGCTACTGGACTGTGGTATAAAACAGAGTCAGGAGCACAATGCAGTCTTGCAGCTGTCATTGCAGAAATTATCACAGAATATCACAGAATAGTAGGGGTTGGAAGGGACCTCTGTGGGTCATCTAGTCCAACCCCTCTGACGAAGCAGGGTCACCTACAGCAGGCTGCACAGGACCTTGTCCAGGCGGGTCTTGAATATCTCCAGAGACGGAGACTCC
>Ga0065711_1039667_pt1 | contig 17613 bp, 9 predicted proteins | sample Hoacrofraction12_FD_59098 | JGI IMG/M metagenome (GOLD analysis project Ga0065711, IMG submission 59098) | Hoatzin crop microbial communities from Cojedes, Venezuela - Epithelial fraction 12 v2 (version 2) | ecosystem: Host-associated > Birds > Digestive system > Esophagus > Crop | place...
TTTTTTTTTTTTTTTTTTTTTTTTTTTTAGATGTACAGGTAGTGTGAGAGCTTTTAAATCGATACTGAAGATGTAATAATAATGTATGTGTTCCAGACTTTAAATTCAGAAGGCCTAACCATAAATCTTGGCACTTGTTTCCTTTGCTAAAGGACATCTCTTCGTATCTGGAAACTCTAGATAAAAGCTATTGACAACTTCAAATTTACTGTTCTATTTTGTATTTTGATTCAACTCATTACAATACTTAACTTGCAAATAGTAGTTCTTAGGCTGGAGTGTTGTAACAACCTACAAAAAATGTGAATGCTCATCATGAACTTGTTTCAGGTGTCACTTTAGATGTTGGGGGGGGGGGATTTGCTGATTTTGGTTTAACTATTGAGCCACCGAATGTTACAGACTGAATAACACTCTCTTCTTCATTCAGTATTCTGGAGTTGGATTGGGCCTTCTCAGTTCCTGAAAGCAAGCTCTTGTTCTCCATTAATTCAATTAGTTAAAAGAGTATTTCAATTTTTCAGTTATTAAAAAGAATGATTTACCAGTTACTGCTCAGCATATACTTGTAGTCACATGTTAGTTAACTCTCAGACCACCTCTGTTTTTATTAAGCCGATATAAAATTACTTCAGTTTTGGAACTTTTAGGTTAAAAGAGAGACTCTTTGCTTCTTCCTGTTTTCTGAAAAGCTTATTATAGTTGATACATCAAATGCAGACTGTCGTGGAGATTTAACTGTTTGCGATTTAGAAGGTATATTGGGAAGCTCTTGAATAGAACTGAAGAGCAAGTTCTAATAAGGCTGTAACTTTTTTTATGCTTTAAAATTCTCAAAAAAAATAGAAATTGGTAAATACCACCAATGGATTTCTAGGCAAGCTTTAGATTCGTTGAGATCATATCTGTGCTGAGATTGAGAAGGACTGTTTTGAGTTTCAGTCAGGAGTGACCTGTTGTTAAAGCTCAGTTACTAAGCTTTGAGACATACATATGTACATTTATATATAAAAAATATTTTTTCGTATCTATAGAAACGTATATTAAACCAGTATTCATTCATTTTGAGTTTGTTTTTCCTTAGGCGGGTAAGCACCAGGAATATGAACAGAAACTACTGCAAGAATTATACAAACTAAACCCCAACTTTCTCCAGTTATCTACGGGTACAGTTGACAAGAACAAGAACAAAGTGACAGCACTGCAGAGGTATGATGCGTAAGTACTGGTACTGGACTGCCTGGCTATACTTTATTTCTATTTATTCCCAAAGAAAGCTTTTTTTATTCCTATAGTGTCCCCTAAGTTGCCTGATCTTTTTAGTGCTTATTATATGATGAAATCTGATAGCGGTTTTCTCCGTGCAGAAAGAGACCACTCTGCACCACTTTGTCATAGTACAAAGTGAGTGTGACTTAGTAAAGGAGTGTTTTTCTGCTGTGTGCATTTGGATCACTAGTTCAGAATGAGGTATTCTTATTCTGAAAGAAGACCTTGTATTTTGTATTTGCATAAACACATAATATTTATTGAAGACCAGATGTCAGCTTTGTTGGTATGATGTCATGATGAATGCAGTCTGTACTCTCACAACTGAGACACCTTATAGTCTTGATACGTGTTGTTTTTTTTTATTGTGGTTTCTTTACATCATGATTTATAGTGCAGTACTTACATTAGGTGTAAGGACCTTGGAAATTGAAAGCAAGATAAGTTTTTTCCTTTGTGTGAGTAAGAATTCACAAGATGTGAATAAAAGATTTCTTGCTTTCATCTAGTAAATTTAAATGATGTGTTTTTCACTATGTTGTAATTGCAGATATGACTTTCTACTGCTTGTTAAAATAGTATTCTGTTGAAGTAGCTTATTCAGTAAGTTACAAAAAGACTTCTGTCCATATGAGTACATAGTCATACAAAGACAAGTGAAAGCCTAAAGGTTGTCAGTCCTGATGTGAATTGTCCACTCAAATGTCATATTTAAGACAAAGAAATAAAAACTGTTAACAATTTCTTCCACTCCTTTTTGTAGGATTTTCATAATGAGATGGACAGAGTGGAATGTAAAATTGTGCTTCTTACACACCTTGGCCTTGTAATTGGGGGTTGTGTTGTGTGCCAGTTTATCCACTACTTAATTTTTCAGACAATAATTTGCCACTGGCAGCACAACTGCACAACAGGTTAAGCAAGAAAGTGGGTACAGTATCTAAAATACTGCCAATGGAGTTTGAATAAGCAGAATATAATTCTGAGAACTGGTATCGCAGCTGGTGTACTGGGATTTTCTTTAACTTCTGGAGAAAATGTCATATGCTCTTTGACTGCAAGTGGTCACGAACTCTAGTAGGATCTTTTCTTAAATACTGTGACATTTTTTATTTCTTGGGCACTGGTTCAATATTGACTTGGAAGGTAGAGTGCAGCGAGTAAAGCAAATCCACCACTTCCTGTATTTGGTTATTGATTGTTTTATATTCAAAATCTGAACTAATCTTAATTTGAAACCTAATTGGATCCCAGCAGAACAAATGATAGTAGCGAGGAAAGAATGCTCTATATGAAACTGCAGCACGCTTTTAAGCCTGAATTGGAGCTTGACCAAGATGTGGTGCTAACTTGTTGGCACTTGCAGAAAAAAATGTCATGTTGCTCTAAAGGCAAGAAGTGGTCTGGAGGGAATTTTTCTTGTCAGCTGAACGGCATTATCACAACACAGACTCTGTTCTTTCCTGATGGCTAGGCACCCACCACCTTTTGGGTTGCAAGGTGAATTTCTTCTTGCAGCTGGGACTTTGAAATGTTTCTTCAAGTCCCATCTCATCAGTACGAAATGTAGCTTGTGAGCTGGTGAATGTGTGGTGTTCTCCTTCACAGCTTTCTACCCAATGGGGTTCTCAGTTTTGTCTGATTCATTGATACGATATTAATATTTCTGGCAGTTTGTCAGAAATTGTGACAATTTTATGGTTGTTCTTGTGTTTCTGGGATTTCTGTTTCACTCTGGAATTGAACAGAAGTTGAGTTCTAAATAGTAGGTGTTTAATTACAAATATCCAGTAGTAGAAAACAGTTTCTTAAACTGTGCATAAATGCTTTTTCACAATTGTGTTCTAATTTGAAACGTCCTACTCGCAGACCTTTTTTCTTGCTGCTGAAGGCAAATGTTAAAATCACCCAGTGCCACTTTGTGTATGTGGTGTTTGGTACTCATCTCTTGGTATGTCACTTGATAGTCATGGTAACTGCATTCTCTTACTGTTAGAGGTATATTCCACATTTAAAACAGATCAAGCTCTTTTTTTCCCTTTTTTCCTCCTGATTTTTTCCTGAAGAACTGAAGTGAATGCATTTTTATGCTACACATGGAAACACTTGTTAAGCACTTGCTGGTCTTGTAGACGACAGCCCTTTAGAAGCATGCAGCTTTGAACTTAACCAAAACACCAAAAAAACCCCACACCCCAAAACACAGAACAGTTTCTTTCTCTGTGCCTCTCTCCTTGGATGCAAAACTGACTTTTTATCTGTGAGATTTTAATTCGCTTTAGTACAGAGGTGGCTTTGCACTGCAGAGGACGTAAATTTTGATATTTAAAATAAATTTGATTATGGATTTTGTAAGGGTGAGGGTATAAATGACTGACATTGCAGTGATGAGTATGTGTCTTCGTTCTTTGATGTTCAATATCTCATAAACTAACTGATTTCAAAAGTGTACAAAGCAAAGATGAGATCTCTAAATCAGATCAAGGCTCTCATCTGTGTACGTCATTTTATAAGTGTATGAGAAAAAAAAGAGGTAGAATAGCAAATCTTAGGAATACTAACTGAGATTTGATGGTAGCTAATAGTGCCAATTTTGTCTGAATAGGAGTAGGAAACACTTGTGTTGCTGTAAGTGGCTATAGGAGTTTCCGGATTCTGACTGTGAACTTACTAAATTGACCTAGAGATACAGAGTAAATATTGGACCATGTAATAAGAACGTATTAAGGAAAGGGGACATCAGGAGGAACATATGTATTTAAAAAAATTTTTTTTTTAAAGCTTCTTCCTATGAAGACAGCACTTGGACACTAAAAACAGCATGCTAACTGAAGTAAATGAAAATCTAAAGTTAATGCAAAAGAACTGGAGAACACAAAGTCAAATCTTCTATAGTGAGATTGTAGGGTTAGTGGATGAGACTGTATTTGAATGCATTCAGTTAAAGATGACTTTCCAGCTTGCTTCAACTTGTGTAAAATGTAACTATTTTCAGCAAAACCTTGGGCTTTGAGTCCTCTCTTGAACTTTTCAGATCTAATGTGCACACTAAAATGAGATGAAATGTTGCTTTGTACAAGGGAAGTAATTACAGCTTTAAACTAGAAATGAAGGGAGAAGTAACTCGAATGAACAGTGTGTTGATCTGACTGGTCTCATGGTCTGTTAGTAAAGCTGTGGACCCCTGTGTAGACGTAAAACACAAACTTCATCTGTTGGGGCCAGGCTTTATAGGGCCTGGAATATAAAACACTTATTTAAAAAAAAAAAAAAAAATCATGATTTACAGAACTTACAAATACTGGCGAGATAAAGCAAATAATTTTAAATGAGGTGTGTGTAGGTCTGGATACTTGAAGCTGTCAATGGCTTTTGGTGGGTTTTTTTGTTTTGCTTTTTTATTATTACTTTTTTCTTCTTCCCTAAATGAATGAGTTTGGACTTCAGCGTTGGCAGAGCAGCTATGTATTCAGTGAAGAAAACAGGATTACCCCCAGTTTTCTCTCTCCCCTCTCTACCCCACTAATTCTTTTTTTATGTCATCACCATTTAAAATCTGAGAAATAATACACAGATAAATCTATTCTTATGGATTATCTGGCACAAGGATTCATTTCCCCAGTGCTTACAATTTTTAAAAACACTTTCTTCATAACTTGAACTCTTCTTTTTTTTTTTTTTTTACTCTTGCCTTTTTCCAGACCGAACAGTAATAACAAAGATGCCTGGCCATCATTACAGAGTTCAAGTAAATCAGCCAACGGTTTAACAATGGAACACAGGAAAACGCCTCCTATATTAGAAAATGGCACAGACCCAGAACACATGACTCCAGATGGTGCAGACTCAGATTTCGGGTAATTGTGCTGCCTTTTATACTTCAGCTAGCTTGCTTTCTCTCTCACTGATTTGGTGTGGAGGGAACGATTCTCCAGTCTCTCTCTGGTTGGAGAGCTGGATTCAAATCCTGATCAGGTCACAAAAAGCTGGGCTTAGCCTAGCCCGTGTCAAAAAGACTGATTGGCAGATTGTGCAGGAGAGCCCTTACAAGAAGTTAGTAAGTGATGGTACAGGTAAGGGCTGAGGGGAACTGAATAACTAGGGGTTCAACAGCTTACATGATCCCAGCCAGAGCTAAGCCCTTCATTTCTATACAGAAGCTTTCACAGAAGTAGCACACTGCTTGGTACACATAAGGAGGCTTGTCACTTGGAAGAGCTTCAGTGGGAGGAAGCTAAACGTTAGGGCTGAATATCTCTTGTCTCTTTACAATGATGTTCCAGAAACACAACTGCAGAGGTTAGCGTTCCCTGATTATCACTCAGTAACAGGAGCAACAGAGCAGCAGGTTTGACTGAGGCTTCTTTGTGCAGAAGTAGTAATTTGTCTGCTTGCAATAACTTTTTTTATTGCTAATCAGCGTTTTTCCTCTTTTGGTGCCCTTCTTGAATAGTACTGGTGTCTTCTTCCATCAGAAGTATCACTTGCAGTTGCAATAGTAGTCTCCAGTCATGCAGTTTTGTTTTTTATAGACCCCCTTATTTAATGTTAGTTGGGCTCATTCAGAGGTTAGATGGGAAAATAACAAGGTAAACCCTAATATTTCAAGAAGTGGTGTTGCCAATTAGGTAGCCAATCTTCGTTTTAAATCAATATTGAACCAATGCATTAACATTGTGAATGCTGTTGAAATTACTTGCTCGTAAGGCTTAATAACAGTCCCCGTTGAGGTGTGGTCTGAGATGGTGTTGTCTGAGATGCTGTGCTTGTGTTGCAGTAGTGACGTGCAGCTTCCTTATCTTTTCTGAAAAGAATGGGCTAACCGTAGGTAAAAATATTCTAGCCAGTGCATAATGAATCTTGTTCATTTGTGAGGGCTGGAAGCCGGTGTTAGAGTTAAAGGCTTCTTAGGCAGATTCAAGTCTAATAAACACTTTCAGCGCTTAGACTGTCATTAAAAGTTGTCTGTCTTACACATAGCTTTGTAAACTGAAGGATTATGACTTCATCAGCAGCTTTGGGAAAAGGATTTGGCTGGAATATCAGGTCTACAATCAGAGTGACTGTGGTGTAGTGAAGAGTCTACAGCAAACTTGTGCTATAGGTATTCAGAAATTACTAACTCAGGGCAGTTTGTTCTAAATGGAAGAACCTTATACATGCCGCTCAAGCGCTGGGTAGAAAGTATTTGTAAATCTTCACTGGAGTAATGCTTGTTTGCAAGTATGTTCTTTTGCTTTTTCTTTTATAGTCATAAATGTTTCAGTTATCTTGTTGAGATACTGCCTCAATCCAGTGTTGTTCTGCACAAAAATTGTTTTTATTGATGGATTGCTGTTATACAGTTTATTTAGAATGAAGAACAATTAATTCTGCTGGGTTTTGACTCTAGTTATTCACGGAGAACAGATATGGGGGGAAGTGATCTTCCAAATTTTTGACCTTGATGTGTGGCTTTATGCAGTATTTAAACTTTGCAGCAGCAAGGGATGTTTGAAAACAAGATGTAGCTAGAATCTGAAGTCTGCACCCAGTTAAAATAATTATATATGTATTTGTCTTGTGCTGCCACATTATGGCCAGAATTTGACTTGTATCACATTCTGGCCTCTTAATGGAACTGAAATTCATGTTCGTACTTCTGGTCCTTGTTTGTAGGACCAGTGTTTTGGGCTGTGCAGCCTGATGCTTGCGCATCTTCTCTTACAGGTAGATTAAATTTAGAATCCTCAATCCTGAGATGTGCCATTTCAGCCAAGTTATATTAATTCCCAGTGAATAGCTTTCCGAGGTGGTTTTCTGCTGTATCTTACCTTTTATTCTCTTTTATGTTTGTTGGCAGGGTTTTTATGCTGTATCTTTTCCTGCAGCGTTCCTCTTCTGTTGTCTCAAAACTCAAGTCATCTTACCTTGGAGCAAACTTCTGCTGGTTAAAGCTTGAAGGCTGGCAGGAGGCTTAACTTGCCATCAAGACTAAATAGTTAATCTTTCCTCTCTCCACAGATTTATTTAGGACTTGTGTGGGAACTGACAACGTAGGTATTTGGAAAACGAATCTGTTCCCAAGTTTCTCTCCAGTAGTAGTCAGTGCCATCTATGCTACTACAGAATACTGCCATAGTACAAGGGTCCTGTTTTTTTGAATGGCATAGAGTTACTAGGAATATGTTTAAAACTTTCCTTTTCCTTAACAGGGCAATCAACAAGCAGAGTGGAGAGTGGTGTGAAGAAGTATTACAATATATGGCAAATTATTGTAATGCTTATGACTTCAAAAAAGCAGTCTCATAAATAATAAATGGACTTTTTTCCTTCTTAATTCCAAATTAATTTTGCTTTATTTCAAGGCTTTTCTACAGCTACAAAAGCAAATGTTGATTTTTAGGTTAAATACTTGAGTGTCTTATTGTCTCTTTTCCCCTCCCACTTTTGCAGCCCTATCGACAAACCTTCAGATTCCCTCAGTATAGGAAACGGTGACAGCTCCCAGCAGGTAAGACATAAAGATAAATGCTGTGAAAGTAAGAATTGAGTTTGAGGGCTTAGTACAACTTGTAATTGGAGAAGCAAGTACTTTCTGAAGTGTATAATAATTCTAAACCTAAAAAATGCTACTACTAAGTTATTTTTATTTTTTACCTTGTACGGAGCTATATATATATATAAACTAACCTAATTGCAGCCAAAAGTTCTGAGGAAATTTTTCAACTCTATTAGTGAAGAGTGTTTTATATATAGACACCCATGTCCTAATTGTTTCTCTTCCTCTTTTGCCTGTAGATGACAAACAGTGACACACCTTCACCACCGCCTGGTTTAGCAAAATCCAATCCAGTCATACCCATCAGTTCATCTAATCACAGTGCACGGTCTCCTTTTGAAGGGGCCGTAACAGAATCACAGTCGCTCTTCTCTGACAACTTCCGGCACCCTAACCCCATCCCTAGTGGGCTTCCTCCATTCCCCAGCTCTCCACAGACTTCAAATGACTGGCCCACAGCACCAGAACCACAGAGCCTCTTCACATCAGGTATGTACACAGGTTATATGGCTGCGTATTGCTTGATTTTGCAACTGATGTCTAAAACTGTGTAGAACCAAAAACTCTGGGTCTTGCTCCATACTGTTTTTCCCCCTTCACGAATGATTAAAATTTGTTGCTTAACTACAGATAAATTCCACTGGCTTCTTCTAGAAGAAACTTTACAAACTTCTCCAGCTGCATGGCTAAATTATCAGTGTGCTTATTTTAGATTTTTCTTAGCCATGTGCCGGTCTAAATAGTAGGATGTGACATGTATGTTTAATGTCACGGGTTTTTATTGACAGTGGGGAAAATATTTAGTGTCAGTACATGTTGGTGTAATAATCTGTTATAATCTGTAATTCTAACATCAGAAGCTGTGCAGTGGAATTCAGAATTTTCTGTAGTACCCTGTATAGTTATCTGAAGGTGCCTAATTTTTCTCTTTCCAAAGTGAGATTACATGCATTCAGAGAAGATAAAAATACGGTTAATGGCATCAACTGAAAGATACCTGTATTTTCCAGGTACTTTCCTATGAAATACCGCTTCGTATGAATGAAACATTGTTTTAGGTGTATTTAGATAGTCTTGGGAATTGTTAGCACTATTTAAGAGTTCACAAATTATAAATTTGAAGCAGTTGTTGGAAAACTAAATGAAAAAATATACTTTGGGACACAGTTAGTTTACTTAGTGATGAATCTTCTTCGGATGTTTATCTGACTTCCGGATGTCACAGTCGTGTTTGTAAACAATATTTATTGCCAAGGAAATTACCTGATGCTCAAGTACTACAGGCACCAATTTTGTGAGGATTAAATAGCAGTGAGAGACAATTTCCAGGTAGTAGAGATCTTGTTCGTTTCATAATTAATGTAAAATGTATGGTTGCTATTTAAATAAAAATATAACGTCAAATTTTTGTCTGTCTAGCAATTCTTTTTTATCTGTTGTCATGGATTTTTGAAGTGAAAATAGAAGTGTAGATTTCTTTTCTATGAGGATACTGGGCTTAATTTTAACTCCTTAAAGCCGCAGATCAGGTTCCCTACCAGCAGAGGGAGTTAATGTTGTGAGTGATACTGCATCTGAGTATGTTGTACTCATCAGTTTGTATTACGCCTTTTTTGGGGAAAAATACTGTGAAACTAGACCCAGTGTTCACTGAACCTGAAAAAGAAATGAAATGAAATAGTAGTTGAAAATGCAGGGAGATTCTGATAAACCTTTTTTACAACACTGCCTCAAAATATTTAACAATATCTTGTAATGTAGTTACATATTTCCTTTTGTTTTATCGAGGCGTCTACTCAAGAATTTGGCTTTTTTTTTTTTCATCAGTGGGTTTTTTTTTAACCACTGCTCAGAGGTTCCCCTTTGTGAGGGATCGTCTCCTCCCCACCTTTCTTGCACAGCAGAGCTGAAGCACGGCATTAATACTGAAAGCAAAATACTGAACTGTATAACAACCTTATTTAAGCTCTGCATGGTTACACTTCCCTCAAGCAATATGGGTGTAAAGCAGGTTCTAAGCAAGTGTTTCTTAGTCTCTTTCTACCTGGTGCTATTACTGAAAATACTTATTTGACAAGGCTTTTCCGTCGTTTTGCAGTAAAAGTACTATTTGCTGGTTCTCCTGCTTCACTGTAAGTAGAAATCTATGACAATTTGATCTGAAAATGGCATTCTAAGCTGATGAATAAAGTGTCTTTGGGGAGCGTATATAGAAGTATTACATGAAAGATAACTGGCAGCATAGATTCAGATACACTGAGGCTGAAATTCTTGTATGGATAAATACTTACTAATTCTTGCTCTGAATCCTGTTCCTCTCCGGCAGAAACTATACCAGTATCCTCCTCCACAGACTGGCAAGCGGCTTTTGGGTTTGGTTCCTCCAAACAGCAAGAGGACGACTTAGGGTTTGACCCCTTTGACATCACCCGCAAAGCCTTAGCAGACCTGATTGAGAAGGAACTGTCAGTCCAAGACCAGCCTTCCCTCTCACCCACAACTCTTCAGAACCCTACCCCACACACTACAGCTGCCAAAGGGCCAGGCTCTGGATTCCTGCATCCTGCTGCACCTGCAAATGCCAACTCTCTCAGTAGCACCTTTCCAGTCATGCCACAGAGGTTCCCACAGTTTCAACAACATCGAGCAGTTTACAACTCCTTCAGTTTTCCAGGCCAAGCAGCTCGCTATCCTTGGATGGCCTTCCCACGCAATAGCATCATGCACTTGAACCACACAGCAAATCCCACCTCAAACAGTAATTTCTTGGACTTGAATCTCCCACCACAACACAGCACAGGTCTGGGAGGGATCCCTATATCAGGTAGGTGAATCGGGACAGCCGTGAATATGACTTAATTCATGCTTTCAGCTTCTCTGAGCCAGGACAGGAAAAGGGAATAGCCAGCTACAAGTGGTGGAGTGGTGTCTCTTGACTGTCATACTAGGTTTATGAACAGAGGGAGGAATATTGTTTTAAATAGGCCCTTTTCATTTGAAAAACCTTATTTGGATGTTTAGCCTTGTAATATTGAGCTTTATAAGGAAGGTGGAGTATTCTGTGCCCGCTTAATTTTGTGCCAAAGCAGATTGGTATTTTGGTTCTTCAGTCTTGCCAGACTGGCTTTCCTTAAGAGTAGGCCCTGGAAGCGCATTGTGACTTCCACGTCGACAGGCAGGTGCTGACCGGAGTTCTTAAAATTGTGCAAAAAGTTGTAATGATTGTAGTTTGTTCCAGATGTCTTGGCTGGGTTGTTCCCTCTTGCGCATAACCAAATGGCTGCACAATAAAATATCCAGTGCTGTTCATTTCTGTACTTCACATGGCATTAATATTATGCTAATCTTTCACTGAATGGATGCTTGCAATGTGTGTAAGAAAATTCATCCTCATTGTAAGGATTGTAATGTTGGAGGAAAATAAATGCAGTCAGGCCAGTTCAGGCTGGCCTGAATGGATTGATAGGCTCTTGCAGCAATGTACAATTAAGGAGCTAGTTGTAACAATAATTGTCTTGATTAAAAATTAACTCCTGGAGTTTGAAGTCCTTCCATACTTCCAGTTTAGCTTGGCCCAAACAGGTTCCCTTTTCCTCACAGGGGGAAAAAAATTGTATGAAGTGCATAGTGAACCGCAGGTAGAAAGTCTCTGCAAGCTCTTTGTAGGCTTGAGATGGAAAAAACTGCTGCTTGGGATGTTGCCAGGTTTATTTTCTTTTCATGGGTTTTGAGATGTACTAGCTATAGTATAAGGAAGTGACCTAGACCTAGTGACCTAGTCACTGCATGTTTTTGATGCTCTAGTACAAGAGATAATTTTGGCTGTTAGCTTCTTTGTACTTTGTCCTCTTTGAAGGCTTGTTGAAGCTCCAGTAGTGCTGTAGGGTCCTTAAGCTGATTCATAGCATAAGCACTTGGTCCAGGCTACAAATGCAAGTAGTTCAAAACTCTTTATACTGGCAGTGGCAAAGTTGCTTTTGTTTTTGTTTTTTTTTTTTAGACTAAAATGACTGATACTGGTTACACTGAAGTGTAAAAAAAAAATCATGTGATGTCAAAATGTGGCATCCATAGCACTTTCTCCTAAACTACACAGAGCTTCCAGGAACATTGCAAGACATCAAGTTTTGCCTTTACCCCTAAGTTCTAAAAATTGCTAGTTCAAGGGGCCAGTAACAAGACTATTGTCTGGACTAGGGGGACTAAAAAAATCCTTTAGTGCTGAAAAAGATCTGTTTGTAGTACAGTTTGATTCTAGGTTTGCAAAAGTATTCTTTAAATTGCATTACTTTAATTGCCTTCAGCAGGCTGAAAGTGGACCTCTTCTGTTGTAGAAGACTCAGATCCTTGGTACGACTCCTGAAGAGCCAGTTGTGTGGTGCTGGTTGATGCACAGCCCATGTCATGTACTTCCCCCATATGTTTTAAGGCAACAGAGTTGCTATTTAAGTATATCCTTTTTTGCCTGCAACTGCTAGAACCAATTAATCTCAAAATATTTTTGGCAGATACAGTGCTAAGAACAGAAAATAAACATCTGCTGTAGTCTCTATGGAAAGTTCCCTTGACTTAGTCTTAATCTCTTGTTGGAGAAAACATTGTTAGCTGCCTCGCTGACAATTAGATAGCAGCAGTTGCCGCAGTGCAAACGCTTCTCAGCTGATCTACATGTCAGCTTCGATCTGTCTTGAAAGAAGAATCATTTGCTCAAACACAGATTTACTCCTTTTCCTGTTGTCAGAAATCAGCTGAAGTCTCAGGTAGTTCTGGTTTTGTTTGTTGGGTTATGGATTTGTAGTATTTGTGTGCTATTTAGTGCCTAGGGTTTTCTTTGGTGATCTGACTGCTTCAGAAGTACAAATAATGTGAAAGTCAGGACATGTCCTCATATCTCTTTTTCGTGTGCTGACTTAATAGTTCCCAATTTATTGATTATTCTGACTTTTCAAATCCATATCTGGTGTATAGGTCTCTCAGCAAATTCCTTTTATGTTCTTTGTAAAACAATTCCTGTTCTTTATGCTTACTTTTAATTTATCAGTAGCAGATATATAATTACAGAATTTTCCTCGTTTCCTCATTTGATTTACAGATACAGCTGTCTGGTGGGGTTAGGGGAGGAAAGTGGTGTACAAGTACGGAGAAATCATAGCGATGGGACTTTATTGCAGTGCTTTGTAACAGACTCTAGCTGACCTGCTAGAAATGTGGTGGGTATCATAACTGCCGTTTAGCAGTGTGGAGAGATTGGTTGTATACCTGAAGCTCCCTTTTGTTAGCTCTTTTGTTAGTCTGTATTGGGGTGTTTTAGTAAACACCCCCAATTCAGCTATTTCAGATGTAACAGCAAAAGAAACCTAGTGCAGGTGAAACCTCACATTCTGTCTTCTAGCAGAGACCTTCAGTAGCTTTCAGAGATGCATGTTTCCTAAGGTCCTCGATCACAATTTTTTACAGGACTATAAATTCCTAAAGCAGATGATACTGGACCAGTCATTTAAAAAAAAAAACAAAACCAGACACATTTATTTATTTTGTGTATTTGCCTGCTCTATTTAATCAACCCTTTTCAACTTTTCTATTTCACTTACATGAAAACAAGCAGATTTAAAAACTTTTTATAACTTCATGTGAAGTTAGTATACTATTTTCTAGGCTTTCTAAATCCAATGTTAGTTCACTTCACCAAGTGTGCTTGTGGTTTGGAGGCTTATATGAAGAAAACAATCTCTTTAAAGCTGCTGCGGCTTCTGTTTTAGGTAGGCATTAGTGTTCATATGAATTTGAAATGTTTGTGTGACATGGTAAATGTAATATTCTGAAGCTACCTTTTGTTTAGTTGAGAATCAGAGCTGTGCTGTATTTGTAATCCCACAGCTCCAAGTAGGGCTGTTTTGTGATGTGAACCAGACTTAAAATGGAGGGACACGGGCACTAACTACATTTTATAAGCTCTCATTTTAAAATAATTTCTATATAAAATTTGTAGCCTGTTTTTCAGGGGAAGTAGTATTTATTAAACTCATTCTTCAGTTTCCAGTGAAATGGCACAATGACACGTGATTGACTTCATAATGTTATTATGCATATACCTGAAATGTGTCATACTCGTCAGGCATACATTTGTCCCCAACCCATATTTACATGAACTTTTTGACTGACTAATTCACAAACTAGGATTTTTTTTCTCCCCCCGCTGTATGATTTTGCAAACTGTAGCAGATGTTACATGTTCTCATTGTAAGGGACAATTTAGGCTTGTTGCTGTTCTGTGGCGTGGGATGGATTAGATGATTTATTGTGTAATTGTAACTGTGCCTCAGGAGAAAAATTCAGTGACTTCTTATTCATGGACAGCATAATTGTTGCTAAAAGCAGTCTTACCCTAGATTGTGTGCAAGCTGTCCCAATAATATGGGACAGCATCTATGCTTTATTCTGCACATAATGCCAAAGGAAAGATCTAATGACAGCAATGTGGGTGGGTGGGTGCCTTTATTTTTATGTTACTTTAGGATAACGGGAAACTCTGTAATTTGATAACTAATACGCTATCATCTGTGCTACCCTACTGTCCGGTGGTGTATTCTAACATAATAGGTATATTACTGGATGATAAAGTAGGACTCAGATTAACAGAGTGTATAGAAGTTTTACTTCTGGAATTCACAGAGTGGCTGGTCGTCGTTGATTTTATTACACAGAAAAAGTCTAAGAACAAAATCACACAGTTAAAAGTATGAGTATAAAGCTGTTAATAGTCTGCCTTTCCTGTCAGGTCTATGCAAGATGAAGTACTTGACATTTTGAAACACTGGCTGTTACTTCATTTATTAATTTCATGATTACCTTGAACATAATTCCAAATGAGACAAAATTTAATTGTAAGAACTTGCAGATTTAATAGCAGTGAGATAGTTTGAAATTTGAACTGTTCCAAGACTGATGCTACACAATAGTGTGTATATATTCTTCCCACATAAATCGCTGAAACCCCTTGAGTTGGAAGGGACCCACAAGGATCGAGTCCAACCCCCAACTCCACACAGGGCAGCCTAAAAATCAAACCATACATCTCGGAGCATTGTCCAAATGCTTCTTGAACAGACAGGCAATTTATGTATATCATGCAAATGTTTGAAATCTAAGAGGAAATAGTCAAGTGGAAACAGACAGATAGGAAGCACAAAGGATTAAACCCCATTTAGGGTAGGGGAAGAAAAAAGTTTTAGCTGTTGTCCTTGAAGATAACCACTGTAAAATCATCAAGTTATTTTAGCCATGAAGCCAATTGATGTGGAGATTGCAGTAGACTTCTGTGAACTGTTGCTGAAACTTCAAAATGCAGGGCTTGAATGTCAGAAGTCTTTGTAGTTGAATATAATTGACAAATCAAAATTTTGTTCTCTCCAGATGTTTTTGTTTTGATGTTGTGGCTTATATCTCTTGAAAATGCACAGCCTAATTAATGGAATTATGTTTAAAGATGAGATTGAGGCAATAAATAGGTGGACAGTGCTGTATAGTTTGGGTGCCATCCAGCAGTCTTTGTGGTAGTGGTGTTGCATTCCTTACCAGGATGCTGAGTAGTGTGGACATTTTTGAGTCTTACCGGCGTTTAGGTTTTTGTGAAGCAGTAGCTGGTAGCAGGGACAGCAAAGCAATGAGGGTTATATTAATAAGGTCCAACTTCTTCCCACTTATTTTAGGCACTGAGCTCTTCCATATCTGAACAACTTAGTGTTGCACCTTCTCCCACTTTAAATTTTCTGGCCTCTTTGCCCCCAGCTATTGAACTTGTCTTGGACATCAAATCCTTTCTTGCCTAATGCTACCTTTTGGACAACATTTTACTAAAACAAGGAAAGATACCTGTATGTTGGCTATGATCATATTGTATAAAAGGCTTTATTAAGACCACAGAGAAGGGTGAGATATCAGAATTAGTGTTGACATGCTCTGCCTTTAATACTGAGAGTCCCTGTCTTGACTTGGTATTTTTCTCAGAATGTAACCTCATTTCCATTTGGGGGTACACATTTCGTATTTGATCTTTGTCCTTTCGACTTTGTCTCCTCTTGTTAGGCTGATTCTTAATAGTTGATTCTGTCTCCCAAATAAAGAAAAATATTGCTTGGTTTATACAGTCGTGGAAGCAAAAAAATCAAATTTGCAGTATAGCAGCTGACACTTTTCTATGGTCTCATGATAATAATTTGGTATGGGGTTTTGGGGGGTTCTGCTTCTGTGCTTTTTAAAAGAGGGTCTGGCCTCTGTGGTATGATTGTTGAATTCAACATGTAAAACTTAAATTCTCCAAATGCTGCGTACCAAATGCATTTAATCCCATACCCTAGCAACAGGCCATGTGATTTACAGTGCTGCCTCACATCCCTTTATTTGGATGTGGTGGTTGAAAGAGCATTTTGCTATACTTTTCCTCTCAACCTGACAATATGTGAATGGTTTAATGCCTGTTTTAAGTATTGATGGCCTTACTCTTAACAGCAAGAGATGCATTAGTCTTTTAATTTTCTATCTTAATGCTTTAAAGAAGACTGCTTGCTCACTTCAGATGGTCTTCCTTGACGTTTGGCTTCCAGCAGCAGCTGGGCAGAAAGCATGGCAGCTGAATGTCTTTTCTGTGCCCCTGGTTAGATCTATGACAGTCTATAGCTGAAGTTTTTCTCTGATTCGGTGTGAAGATTGAAAATAGGAAATCTGTGGCACCTCCAAAGGCCTGTATCTTTCCAGAGTGCAGAGCAGCTCCTCTCAGAAATGGATGTGTTACCCTGGTATCAAGGTCACTCCTCATTTAAAAATAGAGACCTGAACACTGCTTTGAAATTGTAAAACTAGAAGTATTGCTTTTGCTGACCCTTGCATAGACCCTGTGTATCCTGTTTTCCTCAACAAAAATGTCTGTTCTTAGTGCAGCCTTTGCCACTGAATATTTTGTTGTCAGTCCTTATGCTTGCTGCATCCCATTTCTTTCCATGGTGGTTCTCAGGCCTCCATCCCCCTTCTTTAGGAGGTGCTTTGTGTCTGTGTGTATCCCTCACCCCTGAAATTCATTCTCCTTTTATTTCCCATCATAACTTACTTTCTGTTTCACTGGTGAGTAGGTGCAGTGTTCAGCACAATATGGAACAAATTCAATTTGAAAATAAACTTTTGGCTTCCTCGCTTCTGTTGCTCTGGAGGTGCATTAATAATACACCCAGCGTGGTGCTGCTAAGTTTGATATAGAGTAAATGGAAGTGGGATTTGGGATTAATTTGCAAAATGTTAAATCAGTGCCAACATTGAAGTCACACTGTTTGAAATCTGCTATGGATATTCCTTGTCCTACCTCTGTCTTGTCCCTTAACTCTCATACGCTTCCTCCATGTACTACTGAGGCCTGCCTTCCTTAGTGTAATCCTGCCACCATCTCTGAGAGAACTTCGTCCACAGCACCTGTCCTTTAAGTCTTGCTACTTCTCTGTCTGTTCCAAAATCTCATCTCACACACCCACCCTTTCCTCCCAATGCCTTTCAGTGCTAATATTGCAACTGTTTTCAAAGCCGTGTGGAATTTTTTTCTTATGATTGTATAGGAGATATTCACAGAATATCACAGAATAGTAGGGGTTGGAAGGGACCTCTGTGGGTCATCTAGTCCAACCCCCCTGCCAAAGCAGGCTGCACAGGACCTTGTCCAGGTGGGTCTTGAATATCTCCAGAGAAGGAGACTCCACAACCTCCCTGGGCAGCCTGTTCCAGTGCTCCGTCACCCTCAGAGGGAAGAAATTCTTCCTCAT
>Ga0065711_1007266_pt1 | contig 17612 bp, 10 predicted proteins | sample Hoacrofraction12_FD_59098 | JGI IMG/M metagenome (GOLD analysis project Ga0065711, IMG submission 59098) | Hoatzin crop microbial communities from Cojedes, Venezuela - Epithelial fraction 12 v2 (version 2) | ecosystem: Host-associated > Birds > Digestive system > Esophagus > Crop | place...
CTAGATGACCCACAGAGGTCCCTTCCAACCCCTACTATTCTGTGATTCTGTGATTCTGTGATTTGTTAGTTTACTGCCCATTTGCAACTCCAAAGAGAGGACTTCTGAATTCAGAAAGCAGTACGAAGCAATGGGAGTCAAATGAGCTCCGGGAGCAATCTGGGCTTTTTTGTATTGTCTTTCCCCGCAAACTCTCTCTTCGCTAAGCTGCTGCATAATTTTTCTGCACACGGAAAACAACTGGAAAGTTTCACCTCAGAGACAATTGCCATTGAAGCGGTAGGTGAAGAGATTCCTAGCAATCTATGTAATACCTCTCCTTCCCAGGGGATCAGATTCTTCCTTGCATCTTGCATCCATTACGGTGTCAGCCGTCACGTGGCAAGGCTAATACTGGTTGTAGTACCAGAGTGCATTACTGCAGATGGAGGCTGCCTGAAAAAGCAGCAAAGCCTGCCCGCTGGTGCGTGCCACAGCATTTAACAGAAGGGACATGCAAATTTCGCAGGGGAGGGCTTTGAATACTTCCTTAGAGCCATGACAAAGAAAAAGAAGCTGTTAAAACAGGGCAGAAATTGGCCCTTTTCTGTAACATCTGATTGCAAGCTCTGCACGTGGAGACTTTGATGGATGCAGCACAGAGAAGTCACGTGGAGCTGAGTGTGTTGTACTCCAACCCTCCTCGCAAGCCTCTGCTACCTACAATGAATCTTAGGCTCGGGAACAGAGTCCTCAGTCTGGAGTCACAGTCCCAGACAGCTGAACGCTTTGGGAAGCTGACACGTGCCTCGGCTTGGGAGACTGCCAGCTCTTTGATGCAGCAGCGCTCACAGAAGCTGACTGCAAAGCATGTGGAGGAGGGAAGGGGTGGAGGAGCCCTTAATTTGGCTGCCAACTTCCAAAGCGCTCACTCGCTCGGGAGGTTATGTGACAGCTGTGATTGAAGCAAGCGTGGGAGGATGCAACTGCAGGAAAGGGAAGCTCTCAGGCTGGGCTGGGTTTTTCAAAATGAAAGCCAGAGCGGCATTTGCTGCAATGAGAACTTGGCTGTGGGTCAGGCACCTCTATTAATGCAAGGCTTTCCATGAGGAGAGCCACAGCAATGGCCTAGTTTAACGCATACAGAAGACAACTATTGAGCCATTCAGCAGACACCACGCACAGTACATCAAAAAAGAAGCCTGGATTCAAAGGAACCTGCTGATCAGGGCCAACACCCAGCCAGGCAGCAAAGAAATACCAGAAGGAGCTGAAAACACAGCTGTGAAAGCTAGCGCTTGCAAAAGACTCTCCTCCAAGCCAAGGCAGGAGAGGAGGAGACAGAAGAGAAGATGGTGACCAACCCCATGCCTGAAACAAGCCCTGCTCCTTAGCAAAACTCAATGAAAGCTTAGGGCACCAATCCCACTGATGCCTCAGATAAACAAGAAAAGGCTCTCAGACACAGAAAGGCTGTTAAAAACAAGCTCAGGACAAGAGACTACATGCCATTCTCTGCTCTTCCAACATCTTCACCTCCTATGCAAAGGCCACAGATACTCCGGGAATGAATGCTGACTTGAAATGTCTCTCACTGTGCTTTCTTCAGTGGTCCAAGAGATGATATCAGCCTGCCTTCCTGAACTGGCTTTTCACTCACACTCACACACTCATCTGTCCCTGCACCTTAGCTGGGAAGCTGTTAAAACAGATACTAGTGCACGGACTTAGCTGTGCCCTCCACCACTTGTGAGTAGTACCTGTCAGGAAAGCGTCAGTTCATTCCTTCTCTCCATGTGTCCAGCTCTGACCCCACAGCCAACATGGGGGTAGCAAGAGGGGGCATGGAGCTGTGCAGCCGAAGCCAGCTCCTGGATTCTGCATCCCTGAGGTGGCCACTGGCAGGTCTGAGACAGGGTCAGAAAGGTGTACCTAATTTGGGGATCAAAAAGTAGTGCTTTTTCCCAGAAACAGAAAAAAGAGGTCTCCTTGCTTCCAGAATCAAGTTAGTACCTGTGAAGTACTGGGTTCATCACACTGCATCTCTCCATTTATCAGGGGCCAGCCCATAGAAAGCAAAATGCCCTGGCATGAGCCTGTGTGTGTACAGTCAGCAGCAGGAGGGCAAAACTTCCACTCCACGACTATCACGGAAGCCTCATGCTGCGATGAAGACATATGGTATGACAGCATCTCATCTAACTTTGGACATCTATGATGAGGTTTCTCTACCCCCCCGTGACTAACTATGATGTCTTTACATATGAGAAAAAACAGATTTAAGTCATCTTAGGGTAGGCATATAAAGTACATCCACAGCTGTGCCGCTATGATCCGTTTCTCTTCTGTTACTATAAACAGAGTGTCAAAGTTTAAAATCAGGTGAGATAAATCCTATATCTACTGACTCTAGATGGGACTGGAACCCCACTGAATGACATTGGGAAAATCCTCACAGAGAACCCAATGCTATGGTCACTACTGGATCAGATTCCTTTTGAACTGCCAAAGGAAAGGGCTGCTTTCCTTTTCCAGTAACTTCTCACATTGCTGGGCTTTTAAATTGATCCTTTAGCACCTCAAAGCTGAGCAATCCCTTTGGGACAATGTGCAAAGTTTATTATACAGGAAGCAAAGCAGACAAATTCTAACAATGCAGCCCAGGACTTTTCTGAAATGTTACAAATATTGTCCTTGCTTTCTGATCTTGCAGCCCAACACCCTCATCCAGGAAGCCCCAAATCTGAAGTCGCAAACTCCCCCTTGCCATACCCCACTGATGGAGGGAGCGCGCAGATTCCATACCTTCAATGGGTTTGGGTACAAAATGTGATGAGGGTTTGGTTTTTTTCACTCGGTTTCCCTTCATAATTTGACCTTCTTTATTGAGTCCCAGGAACCACGCTCGTCCAGATTCTTGCTGCCGGTACAGCGTGGAAGAATAAATAACGTAGTAGTTTTCAAAGACAGATTCCTTAAATTTGCACTCTGGTGTGAAAACATCCTGCAGTGAGAGAGAGAGAGAAGAAAAAGCAATGGAAGGAATTAATCACTAATCTTCTAAATTAGGCATCACTGAGTGATACATGACAGTCACACACTGCAGTTAGTTTAACAATAGAAAAGAACAGGCATCAGCGATACCAGCTCCCAGCAATAACACACATCTAGAAAACTCCCTACTGAAAGGGAAGGCTCTCCATCCTTCCCCGGCAGAGGTGTTGTTTGCAAAACAGCCTACAGTGAACAGGCATGAGAACTGTGCAGGAAAAGTCAGAAATTTGCCAGGATTTAGACTGAAATACTAAGCAAAATAAAAAGAGCTGAGAAGAAGAGACAGTCTTGCTGCTCATCTGCTGTTCCCAATGCCATCCCCTAGCTTTGTTCTTACCTTCCCTGTGACGGACGAGAAATGTGCAATGGTCGTTGTCTAAAATATTGAGGTTTCTTCAACTTCATATGGGCAAAGGGCAGTTTATCAGGGGCTTTTCAGTGGATTCAGAGAAATGGGAGTACAAAAGCAAGTAAACAAATTATTTATTTTCAAAAGCAACAGGAGGAAATGCTTGCACAAAGCCAGGAAATCTTTCAATAAAGAGAAGTAATTTTAAAGATTTCTGACACAAGAATTTCTTCAGATACTGAGAACTGGTCCCACACCTGCCCAGGAACAGAGGACACATAGGTCTGTCCCAGACATCCCCCGAGCCTATGACGGCTGTGGGGTTGGAGGTGCCTTTGCCACTTGTGCTGGCTTTGCATAAAGTCTCAAGGAGGAAACTACACTCAGCTATGGACCAAAACTTGTCATGTCCCAGTAACTTTCCAAGATTTTAACAACAGGGAAATATTAAACCTCTTTTAAAAGAGCTGGCTGGCCAGAGGACTCTGTGGCAGTGGGCTCCCAAACCTTCACAGAGTCAGATATTGTTGTTGCTGGTGGTTTTTTTCTTCCCAGACTCTGATTTTGAGCACAAAATTAATCCTGGCCAAATAAATTCTCCCACTGGGTTCCTTAAAGCTATGACATTCTTGCAAAAAAAGCTCAAGCCACAATGATTATGCATTTTCTGAAGAAAATCTTTTGACAACAAAATCCCTTCTTGTAGGAACCAGACAAGGTATCTCGGAGCCCCGTGAGTGAAGGCAGGTGCTGCCACAGGCGAGTGATGCTCTCTCCCAAGCCCCTACCACTCAGAAGTCTTTGGGAACTTCTGCAGCCTTGCTAATGGAAAACCCATGACCAACATCTGAGCAAAGCATCTGGAGTAATGCCACATATTTGCTGCAGACCTCATTTAAGAGTCAACATTTTGGATATTCAGCAACACTCAGGTACGTGTTCCCAAGTGCTTTTGGGGGTTATATAAAGCATTGCTGCTCTGACAATAAATCCAATATGCAACAGACCTACGGAACCAGGCAGGCTTGAAGCCACAGAATATAAAGCACAGCAGAAAGCGCAGAGCTGTGCTTGCTGCACACGTGAAGTTTGCATCAATCACTAATGTCACACAGACAAAATCACCGTCAGCCCAGTGGGTCATTCTGCCCTATCTGAGAGAGTCTTCCTTGCTGGAGAAACAAATATTTTAAGAGAGTGAAACAAGTTAAGAGAGATCTAAATGACTTAGAGCACTTTAAAACAGTGTTTGAAGTAGCTTCCCAAAAGATTAGTGTTTAAGCGCTCCTTAAATCTGCTCTTTATCTCCAGGCTTCGCCTTGCCTCGGAAGATGCAGCTCACCCGGGAGCTGGACAGTTTGCAGCGGCTGCCTGTGACCGGCTGGTTCGGGGGCTCTCCTTGGCATCAGGCCCAGCCAGACAGCAAACACCACGATGGAGAGCATCTCTGAAACTAAACTGAACAACTCAATTCCCTTTCCCAAGCCTTTGTTAGCCCATTCATAAAAATTTATCAGGAAAATTCCCTTTAAGGGGATTGAAAAGTTCGTAAGCTGTGAAGGATAGCTACCAAGTTCACCAAAACATGGAATTTACTATGTATGAGATATCTGGATTTTCAACATCTGTTTTAATTTCAGCATGGAACAAAGACCATTGTTTTTATTTTCAATGAAGGAGAAATATAAAAGGTAATGCAGTTGAAAAAATTGAAATGTTGGAAAAAAAAAACCTGCATTTTATTTAAAAGCTATTGAAAATCAACATTTCAGTTAGAATAAAGAAAAACTAGTGATTTCCTTTAAATGTTTAAGTTCCCCCCCAAGCAAACAAAACTGTCCCATTGCTTCTATGAGTTGGCTGACTGATTCCTCATCCCCCACAATTCAGTTGAAATAGCACTTCAGGACACTGACCATGGCAACACCACCACGAAACATCCCAGCTCTGTCCATTTGGAAGTTTAGAAAACCCACAGATTTGACAGCTAAGCTCTAGCTAAATAATGCCATTTTTATTCATGTTTCTTCTTACGTACATCACCTTGTCAGCAACAGCCAGTGTCCCACTGTGCCATGTAGGGACAAACACACACCGGGACGCTCTTCATGCTACCATTGAATTGACATGCCACAGGGTCTTCACAGGTTTGAGCACCCGAAATCTTTGGTGCGGGCACTACCACATGCAGATCGGTCACAAAGAGCAAGCAGATGGAGAAGGGAAAATCAGTTGACCAGAAAGGAGATGGGACAGAGAAGCAGGACACAGGCCACTCTCCCAAGCACCTCCTGGGGTTATCTGGAGTGTCCCCTAAATCTATTTAACATGCAAGCCCTTACGTTTTTCTTCACTGATATCTTCTTGGTGGCCAGCGTCAAGCCTTCAGCTATATAGTGTCACTTGGTTTCTGCACGTGCCTCTTGCTGATAGCTTTGGGGCTACCAATACCAAAAGGTTCTTGGGATATTAATGGCAGAAGCTCCATTCAAGCTTTACTGTCAAAAGTAATTGTGGCAATTATGCCGAATCAGGTGGGAACTGCTGTTTCTGTTGTCTTGGGCTGAGAAGAGCTGGGAAGAAAGAGGAAGGTGCAGGTGAGCTTAACAGGCTTCACTCTAACAAAGAAGTTCTTAGCGGACACTGCTGCAGAGACTGAAATCTGAGATAACTGAAGATATTTTTGGAAAATCACTGATCTATTGGCCAGACCTCTGGGGAATGCAAGCTTTTTGGTTTGTTTGTTTTGTTTTTTAAGATTAATTCAGTGTTGATGAAATGCGCTTGATGGAGAGACCTAGAGTCCAATACTTTCTCTTCATCCCACAGATACAGAGTGGGTAGAGCCAGCAACGGGATCCTCAGGCTGTGTCCTCCACGTGCTTTTGACAGGACATAAGGACATCCTCCTCCAGAGGTAATGGTGTGCTCAGCCCTGGAGTCGGGAGCCCCCGCTTCACTCTCTCACTTGGTGCAGGGACCTTCTGAAGCAGGTTTATAACGAACCCCACTCAATTGTTTTCCCAACTCTTTGCTTGACAGGAATAGCATGACCAGGTACAAGACAGTGAGAGGACAGATGGCTTAATCTTTTAATCACCAGTCTTTTTTCAGTCTTTAAACAAAGAAATAAATCATGACTCTATTTTCTGTACAAACTCCATGGAGCTCCTGGTTTCCTGTCAGCACCATCATGAACTCGGCTCACTCAGAAAATCCATCATTCTCCTCTTTAAAGAATATGCTTGTTATTTGGAGAAAAAAAAGGAAATTATTCTGGTTTTATCTTCATGAGAAATATGTGTCTATGCTTAAATTACTTTTGCATATGAAGTAAATAAATACATTTATTTGTTTCCTATTTGGAGACTTAGAGCCTGAGGTATTTTGTTAAATGTCTATGGATATTACTGAAAGTGGTTTGAAAAAGCAGATCTTTTTTTAATTGTTAAACTAAAAATCTGCATGAAATATTTGCTAAAGAAATGTAAGTAATTTACACGTAAAATGATTAGCATCTGCCCGCAACTTGTTTTCTGTATCTCAATACAATCCTTTCAACAAAAGGCAGTTCCAGTAAGAAAAGTAATTAGATTTGCTTTGCAAACTAAACATAGGTCTGGTTTGTGCTAACTCTGGTTTTACTGGAAATTGCATAGTCTAGAAAAAAGAATGGTAGCTATCACACAGAAAATTAGGGAGACTACAGTTAATGACACTTGGAATCACAATAGTGAGCTAAATGAATGCAACTGCCATTTAGGGGGCACTCAGTGTGTCAGACCTGCTCAGGGAGGGTATAAGATATCATCAATTGCCCCAAAAGCTATTCCTGGTTTAGAAAAACAAGATGTTTCATTTATCCTTGATCCCAGTAGTGTCTCTTGCCATCTGTAGATGGAAATGTGGATGGGACTTCCAGGCACAAGCCAGTCTCTGTATCACCTGGGCCAGTCTGGTCCTTCAGGGACGTGTTGGAAATGTCTGTCCCCATCTCTCCCCACTGCAGCACAGGCTGGGGGTGATTTGTGAAAGGACAGATCTTTTTTTCCAATCTACCTCACCTTTCATCTGCCCTGATCAGGTAAATCTAACCCAGCCTCTTGGCCTTGAACATAATAAGCTTGACTGGACTCTCCTTTGCACTTCTGTAAAGCTGGAGAAGCTCCACAGACATCGGTGGAGAAGCATCACCGTCAAACCTGTGGACGTGAGGCTGCAGGGTCTTCATGGAATGCACTGCCATCCTCAGATGGCAGCTCAGCTCCTTCAAAAAATGACTATCCCATGGTACCACAGCCCCAGTTGCTGGAACAGTGCTGCCAGAGCAGTGGACAGCCCTGGTGCTGCTCTGACCAAGAAAAAGCAGTGCCAGCCTGTAGCAGGCTGGGAGCATCACTGCCACTGGCACGCCGAGCATCCTCAGCTGGGAGGTACAAAGAAGGGGTCCCACTGTAAGCAACAGCATAGTGCTCCTGGGTACTGATCATGAGAACAAACAATTTGCTTCCTCGTTTGTTCACACCAAGCTCTGACTGGCGCAGAAACCCCTGATGTCCCCAGACCACAGCACAAATGGTGACTGATTTCCAAGTGCAATGCTCAGGGACAGCCAGGAAGCCAGCAGAAGACTGTCACTAGCTGTTGTATCCAAACCCAGCTGCTCATTCAGCGTCCCCCTAGACTGGGCCACTTCTTTGTATTGCTTGCCATTTCCCTACAAACATTCTCAAAATTGCCAGATAAATAAAGATCTATTTTTTTCTCAAGATCTCCTTTTATTATAACCCAAAGGAGAATAGCAAATATATACATCCACATGCAAACCTAATGACTTAATAAATTTTGTCACTGAAACTAGCAGCAATAAAAGAAAAAGCCCATTCTGCAAGTAGTTTGTACCACGATTTAGGAAAAGGATGTTAATTATGAGTGGTGAAATATCTAACTAACACACTCCCAGAGTAACACTTTTCCTTTGTTTACAGCACTTACGGGTTTCTCTTTTATGTTCTGCACAATTACTGAGCCAGATCTTCAGATGGGATAAAAGCACTAAACTGCACCAAAGTCTATGGCATGGCAAGGCTTTCTTCCCAGAGAATCTCGCTCAGGATACTTAGTGATGTTAGTGTTAAAACTTGGAGCTCATCAAGTCATTTAAAACATATTAAATAAGAATCATGAATATGATCACAGCTATTAACAGTGGCATTTCATTGTGGTGGCAGAGGCAGACCATGGAACGGCTGGATCTTGTTCACGGTGTCTGTCTAAGCACTGCTCCATCCCAGGGGAAAGGATGGCACTGCAGAAGAGCATCTGCTTTACAGTAAGCCCATTCTACATTCCCCACTGACCTCAGGCAGAGCAGGGTTTAATCAACACCCCTCTGATGCCAACAGCACCGAGAAGTTCAGTATTGGTATCAATGTGCATAGACCTGTGTCAGACACCAGATTCTTGAAGACATCTGCGCTCCCAGATGAAATGCAAATGCCCAACTCGTCTTTAAATCTGTGGAAGTTCAGAGACTAAACACACCTTTCAATATCTAAGAATTTGTGACCACAGCCCTCATACTGTAGAACGTGATCCTGGCATACTCTTATTTCCAGGACAGGTCTTGAACCACGTAGGTCCTGTTCACAGGATAAGCCCTGGGCAGACCACAGCAGCAGTCCCACAGGCAATGAAGGTTTGTGTACAGCCCAATCCAGTCCAGCGTCCTTCCGCCTCAGCGTAGCTTCTCGCATGACCTAGGGCTGCATCTGTCTGGAAATGCTTTAAAATAATTGTAGCTGAGCTCTCTCTTGGCATGTGATCAAGAACCGCAAATGTGCATCCAAACTTTCCATCTTATCACATCTTTGTCCAGATGGCAGGTGATATTCTACTGTTCACACTCCACTTTTCCTCCCCCTTCTAGCTCCTTAAGAGACTGGTGACAAGTTTTCTTGGTGGCCTTTTAGAAGTAGGAGAGAGCACATACGTTTTAAAATAACAAGCTGCTACATGGGAGTGTACAGCCCTGCTGCAGAGCAGAGATTCACTTGATGAGACAACATGGTATCTGCAAGCATTCTGACTCCGCCTGGACCATCTGTGGGTTGGAGGGAGCACATTTTCAAATAAATCACCATCCATGTAGGCCTGTTCCCCAGCTCTGGGAGCTGAGAAGCAGCATTAGCAAGCAATCTAACTTACTGCCTCTGAAAAATATAACTAGAGGGCTATCTGCCTCGGCTTTTGTGGGAACTCTCTGTGCTCAAGGTTCATACTTGTTCAGTTGGGTTCACTTTAGAACACCCAAGCAAGAGGTGGAGTGCAGTCTGGTAAATCTTGCAAGCTGACCCAATATTCCTGGAGAGGCAAAAAAAATCAAGTGCTGGATGAGCGTCTATAATTAAGTTGGAGATCTTTATATATGGACACAAGCTGTCCTAAAGCACCTTTCCCTGTTCAAGGACTGATTAAATCATCCATGTGACCACAGAGGAAGTTTGTGAATGCTGGAGACAAGGGTGTGATTGCAGCGTGGACGTGCCCAAGTTAAACCTGCAGCAGCAAGGACGTCTACCTGGGCACAAAGCAGAGTACTGGCAAAACCTGTGGCAGGTTCTGCAAGACACGCCGAGCTCCATTCTGTGCTGGCTAACTGTTTACTGAGATCAAAACAAACTCGTATAAATCCACACGAGCTACAGTCTCACATATGGCTACAAAACAGATAAACCCAGTGAGTTTTGGGGATCCAAATTCAGACCTGTACATTCCACCATATCTCAGTATTGTGTTGTTCTGCTCTCAGTTCTTGGCCTGTCCACCGTGCAAGCACATTTTTACCAAGTACTTCATAAAGATAAAAATGCCCAAATTCACTGCATTGGCCTTTGGAAAGCTGCTCCTGCAATCCTGATAGGAACATAGCTTTCAACTTAACCAGTGCTGACAAGAACATAACTCGGGACTAGTCTTCAAGCCAGGCTGCTCACTACCATACCTCCCTGAAGAGTCCCAGTAGGCTGGGGGAGACAACAGGCTCCGGGAGTAAGATCTGGGTACCAACGACTGCGCAGCTGTGTGTACAGTGTTACCTGAGGAAGGCTGCGCTTCGAGCAGCTCATGATGGGGCACACAGAGCAAGTGACATATTTTGTCTTTTGCTTCAGTTTTTCTTAATGACGTAACCCAACTTTGAATTTGTGGTTGGATGGCATAAATTTTCATCCCTTCTTTGTAAAATATAAAGTATACATGAGTTTTAATTGATTGATTTGTTCTTTAATTTTGGATCTTATTTCAAGCTGGAATTTTAAAGCCTTTTCAAATTTTGAGTTGTTATGAACTGGAGTAGCGATGGCAGTGTAACTCATGCACATGGCACCTGGCCCATCCAGTTCAGCATCACTCTTCTAGGAAAGCAACTGCTTCCTGCGAAGGGGATTTTCTGGCAGCATTGTCTCTGGTATTGCATTCCTGGCAGTCTGGAATCTGGTGAAACCCCAGGGTAATTTCTAACATGGGCATCCCAACTCTTCCATTGTCTTCTCTACATTCTACATTCTGTTTTTCTGACAAAGTGTCTGAAATTGGTAACAATGTTATGAATTCTCCTTACTTCAAAACAGTATCCAGAAATACATCATTGCATTCAGAGATAATGATCGTGAGACAAGATGGGACAAGATGAAGATATGTTAGTTGCACACAAGAAAAACAGATTTCCTAAATTAGCATCGTACTGCCTCATCTGTTAAAGCCTGAAATAACTATGAAGAAAAATAACAATGCAAGAACCCTAGAAACACAGCCAGATGGGATGCTTTGAACCTGTGATGTCTCTATGGAGCCAGAGAGTTTCTTGAGCCTGAGCACAGGGTACAATAAATTGATTCATGGCCTTCGGTTACTTTAGTGATATTGCTATTTTTATTACGGTTGATACTAACAACAACAATGTGTAAACTAAAATAATGATTATACATTTATAAACATGACACTATTTTTTTCTTATATTCAAAAGAACCCACTTAGCAGAAAATTAGCAGAGAATATTCGATTTATCATGCTATTATTTACGTTAAAATTATCCTCATAAGCTCAAACCAGAGTACAAACGCTTTGAGTATTTAATAAAAATGCCCTCATCATGACAGCAGTACAGGGAAGACCTCTTTCTTTCTACATTATTCTGCTGAGAACCTGAGCACCGAAAGACCAACCAGCCTGCCAGGGGTTCTGTAAAACAAGAGGTGTCAGAGCTAGGAGAGAAACTTCTTTCCCTCGGTTTCCAGTTCAGTTTCTTAGGCAGAAGCCCTCTCTTTCTGACAGAAATGAAATAATGTAGTTAAGCAATGTCCAGGAGAAGGGAACTGTGAGCGAGTCCCAGTCCTTGTAAGGTAGAGCCTCTGGTGTTTTAGCACACAGACCACAGCGTCCCTGTTCTTACCCAGCAGTACAGCCCTGCACGAAACAAGCGCGGGTCCCAAGAAAGAAAATGGCCTTAGCCCAATTTGCTGTGTAGTTCATTTTCTGAAGTAACATGTCACATGGGCAGAAGACAAGAGGACTTGCCAAGGAGCTCACCAGACCTATTACAATCGTAAGCTGCTAATGTACTGAGATAGTCTCTTTGCTTTGACTCTTGAATTCAAACTACGAGACTGGGTGAAAACACACCATCTCCGACACTCTCCCTATCTTTCCTGATGCTGAAAAGATCTCTCCTGCATTAAACCAATTTCAGAGCTGTCATGACCAGGGCTGGAAATTCAATTTCTTTGCTGCTAAAATTTCCATCCTGAAAATGAGTGGTGCTAGATTATTAATATTTTGACAGCTTGCTGACAGGTTGGCTACAACTCACCAATTAACAGCAAGTCCTGTGGTCTAAAGCATCAGCTAAGGCTGGGGTGAGCTGGTGTTGGACAGGCAGGATCTTAAAACCAAGACAAAATGTTCTAAAGTGTGACAATTTACGTGGCTTTTCCCTCCGCCTTGTACCAGCTGCTGTGGTGCCTACACAGAGAAAAGCAAAGGTTCACAGCATATTCTTGGGTGGAGGCCAGCTCTGTTGTCCACTGGGAGAGCCAAATGAAACCCACCGAGATCTGTGCCTGAAAGCCTGGGTTTCAGCAATGTTTCTGCTGACAAAGTCAGCAAAAAAAGTCAATGGTGCTTCCTTAAAATCTGCCAGGGTGACCCTCAGGTGTCTGCACCACCTCTGCTGGGGGCTGCTTTACTGCAGCCAAGCAAGCCACATGCCCAACACTTCAGACCTCTCTTCTCATCATCCCAAATACCAGGTGAAGGTGGGTATGTGCTATAAAAGAATACCCTGAAGAGGGGTTGCAGGGACATTTTTGTTCATCTTGAGCATTATTTACTGCCAGTGGAGAGAGCTTGTTGGTGAACAACTGTCATGTAACTGAGGCATTGGATTTTAATTCCTGAGAGCAGGCTCCTCTGCTGGTTCTGACTCCTCCAGGCTCTGTGTCCTTAAGCCAGACACTTTGGGCTAGCGTCCTATCTAATATTCTTTAAATTGCTCATTGTGTATGAAGAGCCTGTCTTTGGTTGTATACAACAGAGGAATATTCAGCCCGCAGAATGAATGAGCCTCCAGCTCATCAAAACATTTTTGGGAGAAAAAGAGAGGAGAAAGGAAGTGTTTGGCATGAAGTGCAGACAGCCCTTTGTTCATTTATTCTCTGAGAATTCAGAAAATCAGCCAAGTCTGCTGTGATAGAAGTCCCATCCACTTATTGACCACAGCAGCTCTGCATAGCCTGAAAGAGCTGACAAATCTCGCAGCCCAAAACAACTTCGCTGAGAAGACTGGGCTTATTTATACCTTGAACGATTTCCACGATATGTATGTGCTGACAACCCGACTTGTTCTTTTTCTGTTAGTTTCCTTTTGATGTGAAATAACCCATAGACAATGCACAAACACTGAACAGACCTGAACTATGCCACAGCTTAGATCTGACTGTTCCAGCTTATGCAGCCAAGTGACCCATTGTAGCTGATGCTTTGCTTCCCAGGAATTAGACAGATGGTAGTATATCACCAGGGATTTTGCAGGAGTGGCTGTAGTGAAATTATTCACTCTGTTGCACACTTTGCTAGAGAACTCAGATTAGCTTTGGCATCTGATCCTGTTCAGAAGCCAACTAATGACTGCAACTTCCAATCTAAGACAATATAGTCACTCTAGAGAGAGTAATTTAATATACTAACTCTATTTGGCACAATGCACAGTAAAGCAGGAGACCATTTTATTGTGTAACTAGTATACAGAAGAATGTGCAACTGTCTTAAATTATATGACCCAAAATACAGCAACAAAGCAATCCAGAGTTAAAAATTGCCATTTCCTATTTGTAGCTACTTATTGCAGCATGCAGTCTCAGTGAGGTCCAGGGTTTACAATCAGATCTGTAGACATTTGATTTTGTCTTACAGAGGCTGTGTCTACAACGCAGGATTGAATGCGTAGAGTGAAACTGGTGGTGGCAAGGGCCGGACACTCGCACTGTACACATTTCAGGACGGGTTCATTCTGGTCTAGCTGCCACCTGGTCTCATGGTCCAAATATCTGGCAGTTTAGGGGCACTACCGGAGGGCACCCTTCAGTTTAGATCATGCAAAAGGAATCTAGTTTGCACAGCCTAAGATCGCTCTGTTGTGCAAACTGCAGAGCTGTATGTGAGGGTGATCGAAGGGATTTCTCCAATCCAGTTCGATTGCTCCTCCAGTTCAGTCCTGGTCTGAACTAAAACACTAATCCCAGAGATGGCTGGGATAGTTGGCTTACTGCAATAGGGTATAATAAAGTAGGCATGTGATGGATGTGAAATGTCAGCTACCTGCTGCACATTGGTGATCCTTAAAAGGAGCTGAGGGCCCCGTGTGCACTCTGATCTAAACACACACTGGAAAGCAGGGTTGCGAGCAGCCTGCTGTAACCTGGGTGGTGGCTGTACATGAGATCCTCTTCTCCTGCCATGCCGAGCTTGCACTCCAGTTTTTTCCTTTATGATCTGAAATGCCTCACAGCCACACTGGATATAGGAACAAGAAGCCTTCCAAAATGCACTCAGCACCAGCATCCACAAAGATAAACAGCTACATTAGCAATAATAACAAAAAAGGTCAGTTGTGAAACCTGCCCATTTGAACCTCAGTACCTTGCTTGGAGAAAGCCTGGAGTTTACTATGTGTTGCAGCTGGATCCTTCACTGAAAACATTTTTCTTAGCATGACAAATTTTAAAGAAATCTTGTTCTTGTATTGTATCAAACATGTTGAGAGGGGGAAGGAAGCCTCAGGGCTGTCCTGACTACATCACTGAAGAAAGAATGTGGCATTACTGCTTTCTTTTGTGCTACTCCAGAACAGGGGGAGAAAAATAAAGAGAACAAAAAAAACCCATGAAAGAGAAACCATTTGCTCATGGACATAACAGTTCTTTCTTACTAACCACAATATTTCATAGTTATCATTTGTTTTCGTCAGTGCGAGGTCTTGAATCATTAGTGTGGCAACAAGAGCAGAATTGGATCCTCTAAGAATCACTAAAGCTGGAATACACATTCTGTTCAAGGAATAAACACTGATTCATGAGTGTTTCAATTAAAATGGATACGATCACTTTCATAACAAGGGAAACGGAGAAGATTAGAAGTCCTGTGGGAATATAACTTCTGGTGGTAGGAGAAAAAGACAGAAAGATAACCTGTCTCAAAGTGTCTGATTTAACCCAACCAAAGGCAGGGATTTCATGCAAGCAAAACTCTGTTATCTGACAATGTATTCATTCTAACGGACCTGAACAGTCACTTCTGTGCCTATAGTCTATGGTGTTGGGGTCAGTGACAGGCACAGTGTCCCACCCTTTCCAAATCTGTCACACAGGGCAACGAAGAGCATGGCTATGAACACCTGTCAGGATATTTCACAACACAAAAGCATTTGGAAGGTGAAAACCTGTGAAGCAGAAATTCAATCAGGCAAGTGGAAGAATGCTTAAAAGTCATTGGACTTTATTTACTAGTTTTACATTACTGCATCTCTTCTGACCTAACCAAAGCATATTAGCAAACTGCTAATACACCCAGAAACACATGCAATAAGCCTGTGCACTTAGAGGAATACAGAGAAAGTAAGAGCACAATGGGGATCATTTTACTTGGAAAAGTTCAGTAAAAAAATATGAGGCATGAGAGGCACAAAAGAAAAATAATGAGAGCTGTGAGATTTTGCTTTTTAAGCTGTTCATAAAAAAATAAGCTTTCAACTAACAAGGATGCTTTAAAAAGCACACTTTCTAAATTTAACTTTGATATTGAAAAGTCTCAGGTTTTGTTCTTTTGTTTTTTTTTAGCATAAATTTGATAAAAAAATGAGGCGTGATAATCCTGGTGCTACACATTTTCAAAAGCTATTTTCTAGCTCTAGTCTCTTCAGAGGGTGCAGATAACATTTGCATGGATACAAAGCCCTTGCGGAAAGAATGTTCCTTAAGGGCAGAGCTGGCTGTAGGATTTAATATGGTAGGGACTGAGATTCAAAATCAGCAGCATTCACATTAATAGCCATTAAATTATTTATTCATATCAGGCTCTGGAAGCCTGTAGAAAGACTAGGTTGTTCTGAAGGGCTCAACTTTCATAAACTTCGTTGCATGACTTAGTTTCAGCTACCATTCTGAGGGATGTACATTTATTTTTACAAGTCCTGATGTACACTAAAGCCTTTTGTTCCTTCTTTCCCCAATTTAGTGAATGGGGAAAAAAAAGTCTGTGCACCCAGTAATGTCCGTATCCAGCAGGCAGCTGCTGTGTTACAGCACAGTCCATGCTCCACAACACAGCAGGACGGGGAGCATGCAGTGTGGAAGAGGCTCCCTGAATTTTTTGATCCAGTCCTTGCTATGGCACAACACCAGTTCTCAATTAACTCCATTTATAACCCTCCGATTTTTTTCCCCCACAACTCATACTACAAAGCTCTTTTGGAAGCCAGCTGCTCCATGACAAATCTTCTGCTTTCCAGCCAAAATCTAGCCCAAAGCCCCTAGTGACACAGGTATCGGGTTCAGGGGTCTCGAGGGACTGCCATGGAAAGGCTGCAAGGAAGGCAAGTGGGCTTTTCAAACAAACCGACCGCCTGCACCCACCAGCAAGCCTAGCATGGTGCTGCTGCTGGACACCTCATGACCATGGGAAAAGCCGTCCATGACATCTTGCCTATGAGACCAAAGCCACAAGCAGCAGGGCCGCAAAAACCAACCTGAGCTGCAAAAGACACCAACATGGTGGTATTCTACATGAAAGAGTTCTCAGCCCTTTTTCCCCGGCTTGTGTCCTGAGCCCTACTGCTGACCTTGATCCATTTAATTATCTCCATTACCAAATTACACTGTAGCAGACTGTAATTACGCAATCAAGTAATGAGCTATGGTTTTGCTCTTGGTCTTGTATGCAAAGCCACCTTTGAAGAGGGCGATAAAAGAAGCGATTATTATAAAAGGACAGCGCAGACCCATGTACCAATTACTGGCCATGATGCAGGAGACAATGTCTGCTGGCAACACTGATCCATCAGCTGCTGTTCCCGGGCAGCTGGCAACCTTCTCCACGCCGCAGACTCACAGCCAGCGCTGTGGGTTTCATCCCGACACCAGACGTACGCTCACAACAGGCATGCTGTGTGACAGGGCGGTGTTCCTGAGGATACTAATTTCTCCAGCGACTCATCTCTGTTTCAGACATGCGTATTAAAACTGACTGCAAAAGAGCTGTACTGAGCCAGACCAGTGGTCTGGCAGTGGCCAGCAGCAGCACCTACGGAAAGGTGTAAAACTAGGGCAAACTTGTAGTGAAAGGTCCTCCTTGCTCCCAGCGGTGGGAAGCTTGTGCCTGCTGGATCCAGGGGCTTAGGGAAAGTATCCAGCTTCCCATGGGAATGCGCAAGCGTGGCAGGCGTTGTGCATTCAGAGCAGGGTGTGGGAGCTAGCGTAGCTCCCCAAGGAGATGCAAGAAGGGTCTGAGCCAGGAGAGGCCTGAGAAATGCGATGGGAGGGAGGTTTCCAGATAGCTTGGAAGAGCAGCTCCAGGCTTGCGCTTTGCTGCCCAGCTTGGGGTATGGGAGGCTGTGCCCCTCTCAGGTCTCTGCCCATGGAGATTTCACCTGTGTCACGCCAGATTTTTTTTTTTTTTT
>Ga0065711_1039668_pt1 | contig 17612 bp, 29 predicted proteins | sample Hoacrofraction12_FD_59098 | JGI IMG/M metagenome (GOLD analysis project Ga0065711, IMG submission 59098) | Hoatzin crop microbial communities from Cojedes, Venezuela - Epithelial fraction 12 v2 (version 2) | ecosystem: Host-associated > Birds > Digestive system > Esophagus > Crop | place...
CCCCCCCCGAGCCTCTTTAGTCACATTACAAGCATTGAATTTAAAAAACAAAACAAAACTGCACCAAAAAAAGAGGAAAAACCACGCACATGCAAAATGCGGAAGGTTTTCGGCAGAGGCTGGTGTCCTGCCCCGCCGCGGGCGTGGGAATGGGCCAGGCAGGCTGTGGGAGTGAAGGGGTGCTGACCCCAGCCCCGCAGCGCGGGGACGGAAGGATCCGGCCCTTTCACCGCCCTGCTCCCGGCAGGGAGCATCCTTCCCCATCCCAGGGGGAAAACACAGGGATGATTCCCAGCTGCTGGCTGAGCCTGCGCTCTGCCCTCCCATGCAGGGGTGCTGGAGTAAGGAGGGGACCCGGGGCTGCAGCGGGGCTTGCTTTGCAGCTCAGCCACGTCTCTGCTCAAACACGGGGGAATTCGCCCACCCAGCCCTGTCCTCACCTCCCCGGGAGAAGGGTACTCGTGCTGCGATGCAGCAGCATCTCCATTGCTCAACCAACATCCCCCTCCTGCAGCAGTCTCCACAGCTCGTTACTCCATTCCTCCCATTTTTAAAAGAATTATTTAAAAACCTGGGGCTGTGGGATGAGCGTGGACTACCTGGGCTTTCTTGATTACCTTCAGACCATCACTGGAGGAGGCTCTGCAGTGGCACGATTCCCTGGAGAAGATCCTGCAAAACCCCTGTAAGTCCACATCCCCCTGCAGTCGTGTCCCCCCATCCTGTCCCATCCCTACAGTGATGCTCAGGAAGGGCTCAGCCCCCTGGGACCGCCAGCACTCAGTGAAGGCTCATCCCCCCCGCAGATGGTCTCGCCAGCTTCCGCAGCTTCCTGTGCTCCGAGTTCAGTGAGGAGAACGTCGAGTTTTGGGTAGCATGCGAGGAGTACAAGAAAACCAAGTCCCCCGTGAAGATGGCAGAGAAGGCCAAGAAGATCTATGAGGAGTTCATCCAGACTGAGGCACCCAAAGAGGTCAGTGGCCACAGGGCAGGAGACAGCGCCGGGAGGGAGGAGGCTGCTGCCCAGGTGGCCTCATCCCGAAGGAGAGCGGTGGCTGCACAGCACCCCGTCCCACGGCTGAGGGGCTCCCACCCTTTGCAGCCCTGGTGCCTCTGTTCACAACTCAGCATTTCCCCACAGCCTCTGCTGGGCTCCCTCCTGCCACAGGCACCTCCAGCAGACGCCTGTCCTCCCCTCCCCGCAGAGGGGTTACCTTAGCCAGGAGGGATAACAACTTACAGCAGTCCTCCTCCCAGAGTTACACCTGCTGCAGGATAGGTCTCGTCCCTCATTACAGATTTGCCACCAGTAATTTCCCCAGATTAAGAGACCCTGCTTCAGTCCCTCTCCATAACCTCTGTGTGGTTGCTGGTGGGACAGAGCAGGCAAGGGGAGATGCCATCACCCACCCCTCACAAAGGCAGGGTCCCCAGCCCTCTTACACTCCCATCACAGGTGAACATCGACCACTTCACCAAAGGTGTGACCATGAAGAACCTGGTGGAGCCATCACCAAGCAGCTTTGACATGGCCCAGAAGAGGATCTTTGCCCTGATGGAGAAAGACTCCCTGCCCAGATTTGTGCGGTCGGAGTTTTATCAGGAGTTAATCAAGTAGCAATGCGGCAGGGCTGTGCGAGGCGATCCCCGCGGGCCATCCCACTGCTTCTGTCTACACACCTGCCCCTTCTCCTGCAGCTGCTTTGCTTTCTTGATACCACCCTAGAAGAGCACCCAGGGGCGTTGCTAAACATCTCCCCCCGTGCTTTGGACTGTCAGGTGTCCTGATGTTTCCTCTCTTACAGTTTCTTTCCTCTCCCACATAAGACCATTTAGCAGAAACCCCCAGTGATCCTCCCTGGGTTTGGGAGCAGCCCCAGCTCCGCAGCCAGAGTGTCCCTGGGGCGCTGGAGCTCGGCTTCCATCAGAGGCTCCGAGGCACCGGCTCTGCCTCCCTAGGACATGACAATATTTCTCCCTGTTTTGCCCGTGTCTCTGGTTTGGCCCAGGCTCGCTCCCTCCTCCTGGCTTCCAGGGCATTGCTGGGGCTCACAGGACACCCCACGGGCACTCCCCTCCCCAGCCAGCCCCGGCGTGCAGGGCCGGCCACGGCCGCCATGGGATCTGTCTGTCCCAGCAGGCAGAGTGACAGCCGTGCGGTGGGGACAGCCTTGCGGTGGGGATGGAGGCAGTGATGGCTGTAGGCAGAGCATGGCCGTGCACGGCAGCGGGCACCTGGCTGGCGCGAGGGGTGGCAGAGCGAGCCTGCGGCACCACTGCCCCCGTGACCCCCGCTGCGAGTCAGCCTGTTTGCTTCACACTAAAGACCGTAAAGAGGGTAAAACAAGAGCCGTTTGTTCAAAACACGGGGACTGTTTAGCACCCCAGCCCTCCCGCTCGCTCCAACCGCTTGCACGACGTACTGAGCTCACAGCCTGCAGCCTGCGCCCGCGTCCCCCGTGCCTGCACGCAGCCCTCAGCGGTGCTGGTGGATGGTGGAGTGCTGGGATTGCCGCTCTGGGGCTGTCGCCGTGGCGGTTTCTTGCTCCAGTTGCTTCTCTCTGCGGTAGGCAGGCCAAAGCGACACTTCTGCACAAACCCAAGCGAGGGGCATCGATTAGTGGAGGGAGGAAAATCATGCTGGGGCAGAAAATCCTGCTAATTGCAGCTGTTCAGATCCAATTAAAAAACAAAACAAAACAAAAACCCAAACCAAAACTCAAACCCAAACACAAAACCATCATTGGAAATATGAAAAATAAACCCCTGCCTTCTTGAACAGATGGCAAACTCTGCTGAGTTTGTGTAGCCTGCATCTCTCTCTCTCCTGTCTCCTCCCGTCTGCCCAGGACATGTGTTTCCGTAAGGCTGTCGCTTACAAAGACCAGCTCTTTTCTAACGCTCCAAGGCCAGCCCACGGTTTGCTAGCAGAAGAATTTGCATCTGAGGATGGGGCAAGGGCACACGCGAAAGGCAGCTGGGGTCTCATTTCAGCCTCGAGGAGAACATGGTGAACCGACAAACCCCCGCTCTGCTGCGTCCCGGTGATGGTTTCCTGGTGCAGCATCTGCAGGGCTGTGGCTCGCCACAAGCCTGCGGCGGGGATCGGCCTGCCCAGCCAGCAACCTGACGGATGTGGGCGAATTAATGAGCGACCGTGCTCCCAGCGGGCATCTCAGAGCAGCCGCCCTCCCTCGGGCTGCTCAACCTCCACGGCAAGCCATGAGACTTCATGCGAAACGCAGTCACATAAACAACCGGTTTGCCAACTTCTTAAAGACTTTCAAAATCTGATCAAAACCCCACCAGCCCCAAATATTTACACGATGTCACTATGGTGATGGAGAAAAATACATCCTGAGCTGCAGGAAGCAGGCTGCGCTCTCCAGGCAGGGATGGGCAGGCAGGGGAAGGATGGAGGCCATCACTAACATGGCTTTTTTTTTTTTTCCTCTGAAGCAAACGGCCTGGGAAAGTGGGTGCCGGAGCAGCGGGGGGATGCTTGTGGGGCATTCCCTGGGGATGAGCGTGGGGGGCAGCTTGGGCAGCTGCAAGGAGCCCAAGGGAGCCACAGGAGGGTCCCTTCGAAAGGGCACAGGGCAGCCTCGGTAGCGCCCGTCGCCCAGAGCTGCTGGGCGAGAAGGGGGAGGTGGGCGCAGGGCTGGGTGCGGGGGCTTGGCCTGCCCTCCTGCTGCGGGTGCTCCCACCGCCGCCGCCCACACAAGCTCCCTGCACCCTCCTAACGTCTCCATGGACTGGCGTCAATACAAGTGAGTTCAGCGTGTTCAAGCTCCCTGTTCACAGCGTGACTCATAGAAATGCAAAACCCAACAGGCTTCCCTGCAGAAAGACCTAGATCTTTCATTTTTACTTAATCCTTTGGCAGCTATTTCCAGATGCCCTCACATGTTTCGCAGTTAAACACTGACACTGATGCCGCTGAGGTTGGGACGCTGCTGGAGGCTGGCTTCCTACACGCTGTCACAACCTGAGATGTCACCAGCCACAACGGCGACGTGTGAGGCAGGGAGAAGGTGTCAGGGTATGTACGTGCCGGAAAGAAAGGTGGAGGCTGGATTCAGGAGAGATGGAACAGCTCTATTGACAATCCCTCCCCAGCTCGATTTCTGCTGAAATGCTGGAAGCCTGCGTTAAGGGGTGGTTGAACAGGTGCCAGTGAGCTACCAGGTGGCCCTCACATGCAGCCCCTGAAATGTTTTGGAGCTCTTGGGAAGTTGTGTTTGTGTAGAACGGTCGTTTGGCTCATTACTCAGGCAGGCTCGCCCCAGAAAGGCGGCAAAGTCTGCACCCCACCCCATGGTCGAGCTTTCCATGTGCCCAGAGGTGTTTACTGTTGGGCTGATACCAACCATCATATTTCTGGTAGGAAATACTTCATGTATTTTATCACTCTTGCTCTCATGAAATTTGGTATATGTACGAGCACAATATATATATGTATACACACAATGTTGTACACCTGTATCCCTATAATCGTATATAAGTATACACAGAGACGTATAGCCATACTCCTAATGTGGGCATCCGGATCCTCAGCAAGTCAGAGAGGCAAAAAGCAGAGTTTCTGGTATTGTGCTTGGGGTCCGTCACAGAGATGAGCGTGTGTGGGTTTAGCACAGTTCCAGACCCCACTGAGGGAAATCTTGGCCTCCACCTGTGTCAATGCAAAGATGCGTCTTCCAAAAAACATCCTCCGAAATCACCCTGTGCCCATGGCCTCTGGGTGCCCGCGGTCCTGGCACCTCCGAGGGCCCGACCCAGCGCAGGAGGCAGGTCTGTGCTCGCCGAGGGACCCCAACCCCTGCCGTGGGGCAAGGCAACCCCACACTGCAGCCGGGCTCCCCGGGCCCCAGGCACTGCCTCTGTGCCCGCCCGCTGCCTGCTGCCCACCGCGGGGACGTGCGGCGGAGGGCTCCTTGCTGCGACATCCCCAGGATTAACGCCGGGGTATTGTTTGCTGCGTGTCTGCTGGTTACTTCATCGACCCAGACCCTCGCACCTCGCCGGCCATGCTGTGAACCACCCGGCTCTTCCCGCACGCCGAGGCAGGGCTCTGCATCGCTGCCTGGTCCCAGCCCTGCCCTGGCACTGCCAACGCCTGCGAGGCAGTGGCGGGAGCTGCCCCCGGGGAGCTGGGGGTGTCCCAGGGCTCACCCAGGCTCCCCGCAGCCCTCGGTCACTCCCTGGAGGGTGCTGAGTGCTGTGGCCAAGGGCTGGAGCAAGGGCAGGGCTGGGACTGGCTCCCGACACCCGCGAGCAGCAGTTTTTCAGTCTGACATTCTCCGTGTGATTCCCACTAGAGATCTTCACGTGGGGAAGGCATGGGGTGCTGGTGTGCAGATAGGAACTGGTTGTGTTAACCCGTATTCGTGTACCACTCAGTAATCCACACATAAACATGTATTTCTGCTACTGTCTTGACAGACTTTTCATTTTGTTTCTCAGTACTTAAAGCGTGGCGTTTCCTTACCCTCTACGGGGCACTCCCAAAAGTTGTGCCCAAAAGCCCTGGCAAGCCCAAAGGCCTCCGAGATCTTCTGCTGCAGCAGATGTGGGGGCTTCTCGGGAAACTGCAAAGCGAGTAAAACCATCACCCCAGGAGGCTGGCCCAGAGGAACCTCCCCGGCACGGCACCGGGCTCCGGCTCCCGCTCCGGCAGCAGCCGCTGTGCCTCAGGGGCCGGGGCTGAGTGGGATCCAGCCCTGCTCCCCCCAGCCGCCCCCGGGCAGCAGCTCTGCAGCCACAGGGTTTGGGTCCAGGGACGGGTTGAGCTCCGAGCTAAAATGTGTTCCCTGCCGGAGCTCTGAGTGGGAAACCATCTGCAGCAAGGAGGTGCTCCCTTACATTCCCCCCTCCAGGGCTGCCAAGGGGGCTTCCCGCTCACCCCAGACCCTCAGCCAGGACAGGTGGTCCCTGTGCCAGGCTCGCTGCCAGGCACAGCAGGGACACCAAAGAGCCCAGCATCCCCCAGGCTCACTGTGCCGAGGGTACCTGAAGGATATAATGGCTGTTTCATCTTTCCATAATTTAAACAATCTCTGAGTGAAGCCATTTGTAAAATGACTTTTTAGAGTAACCTTGGCCAATGAATTGTATCTCCACGCATTTTCTTTGGTTCACACAATGGCATTTTAGAAGGGACTAATGCAAACATTTTTATTTAGAATGTATTTGTCAGTATTTAAATATCAATACAGTTTTTGCAATAGTTATCAAGAGTCCCCAGTACCAGGAGAAAATAACACATAGCCACATGCTTGGCTATGTTCAGAGCTTTAGCAAGCCTCTCCATCTCTTAGCTCAACATGCAGGGGTGGTAGGTGTCGGTACAATCTAATAAATACAAAATAAAGCAAACATCAGAAGAGATGTTTCTCTGTCGGCCTGGACGTGCCTACTGGGGAACCACGGCCTCCTCCTGCCATGCCAAAACCCTGGGGTGAGAACGGTTGTCTGGACTGGGATGCAGAGCAAGGAACACACGGCTGTCAGAGCAGCAGTGTCACGAGCCCTGGGGGAGAGCGTCCCTGGCAGCCGCTGACTGCTCAGAGCAGGTGGTCCCGGCTGCTGCCTGGCGATGCCCGGGACCGCGGCCTCAGACAGCAAGCCCTGCATCCATCCCTTGTGCCAGCTGCAGGTCAGTGTCAGTCCCAAGGCCCCCAGTGAAGGCCCCGTCTAACCACGCCGATTTAAATGTAATTTGCCTTCTGGCAAAGCCCAGGAGCAGTAATGAGATTGACACATTCCTCCTACCATCTTCAGGAAAAAAGTGAGTCATGCTACTAACTGAATTATAAAATCACTTAAATAACATTAAATAAAAAAAAGAAGACATTTTCAGGTACTTGCAGGCAGGGCCTTTCCTCCCCATCTGTCGTGGTCCTACTCCACCACAAACTGCTCCGTGCACCCAGGGCAGGCAAACCTGAATTCAGATGGCGCTCCCAGGGTTAGCCGTGTACCCCTGCCAGTCTGGGGGAGGAGGAACACGTTTCTGTGCTGCTCAGCCATGGTATTTAACCTGGGAGCCTGAAGGACAAAACCAATAATATATGAAATAATGAACCTCTCCCAAAATAATAGCTCTGTACAGCCCTAGGAACGATCCTTGGCCAGCATAAACTAGAGGCTACAGAGGGAGACGCGGCCAGAGGGGAGAGCTCCCCTGCGATCGCGGCTGTGCTGATGGAGGGCGGCTGTTTGGCTGAGAAGTTTTGATCTCCCTTCAAGCGAGGGTGGGAGCTCTCCCTGTGTCCGCTTACTGTAATGCAGCACAGCCTGCATTCTGAGCAAATACTGCTGAAGGCCGAAATATTTGGGAGCTGCTGTTCAGACAGCTAATGACCAGAGCAAGTCCTTCTCATCTAAGCTTTTGCCGATTAGAAAGGGGGGAGATCACAGTCCCCAGCTTGGCTTCCCTTGGCTCCCTCTTCCCCCTGCTCCTTGCGAGGTGCCACGCTGCGACACCACAAGCCTTGTCCCTGGGTGGGGAGCGCGGGGTCCGAGCGTGCGAGCCCGCCGCTCTCCTCGCGGGGCTCGCCAGAAACACCACGGACACACAGCGGTTGCACCCAGCGTTCACGTCAGAGACAGACTCCAGGGCTCCTACGCTGACGGAGTCAGAGGAGGGTTCGCTACACAGACTGAGCCTGGCCGGGGTTACAAATGCTGGCTGTTGCATGACATGGGACACAACTGGGACGTTAGACAGCGACTGGAGACAGCTCTGCTGCTTCATGCCAATGAGTGCTTTTTGCTGCCATGATTTCCTGCGAGAGCCCAGCCCGCTCCTGCCTTGCTGCAGGTTCAGGCGCACTGAGAGACGATGTTAGAGTTGCAGTCTAAGGTGTGAGTGTGGCTTCTTTTGCAGCTTTCGGGCCCGCAGCCAGCACCAGGTGGGCTGACCAAGTCCAGGTAGTAGGGGGACTTGAGGAAACGGCGGTAAGAATCCTTTTCCATGAGGGTGAATATTTTTCTCTGAGCCTCATCAAAGCAGGACAGTGTAGGCTCCAGCATATTGTGGCTTGTCTTCTCCCGTGTGCACGAATCCAGGTTCACCTGTGGGCCAAAGGGACAGCGTACGTATAATCTGTTCCAGAAGTGGCTAGGATAGGCAAGGGAAAATCCAAGCGTCTCTTCACCAAGTGTGCTTAAGCTGTCCTTAACGGGCAGTGGTCTGAAATGGCTGTTGGGCACCCTGTGGCCTCGGCAGAATGTGTGCAGCTGGGTACCAGCACATCTCTGCTGCCAGACGGACTGTCAGGGCAGACTGACACACATCCCGCCAGGATGCAGCCAGCCAGGACACTCCAGCAACTGCATGGGAGCCGCCGGGACACTGGGACTTGGAGTCCTCTCGGGCTTCTCCCATTTGAGTGTGCATGTGGGATGGCCACATGGTTGTAACTAAACCTATTATCTCTCTATGCAATTTTAATATGAAAGCCATAAGAATGACACCATTTCCTTGCTAACTAGCAGAGAAGCAGCACCCTCCAGCTCTTGTGAAACTACCCATCTCTACTCCCCTGTGCTGCTGGCCTGGTTCGGAACCCAGGGTGACACTTTTGCCCAAGAAATGTTCTGTGCACATACCTCTTTTGTTGCCTGGACCGAGATGAATTCATCATAGATCTTTCTGGCCTTGGGGCTGAGCTTAGCTGGTGACTTGATTTTCTTGTAGTCCTCACAACTGACCCAGAACTCGATGTTTTCCTCACTGTACTCAGATTTGAGGAAAGCGCGGAAAGCAGCCAGTCCTCCTACAGATTGTTCAGAGGAAAACCAGATCAGGTAAGAGTGTTGGTGCCTGGATAGTCGCACCCATGAACCCCAGAGCCTCAGCACACAGCAGTTCTGGGTTCTCCTTCCCAGAGCTGAAGGAGCAGCTCCCCTGGGGCTGGCAGCGGGGACAACTGCCAGCCTCCGCGAGGGAGGCTGGAATTCAGACAGGCCCCATGAGGACGTCACACGTGGGTCTGCAGCTGCCTGCTCCCCTGCTGTGACCTTCAGTGGCTCAGCCAGCAGAACACAAGCAACTCGCACGTTCCCAGGAGGCCCCGAGGAGACAGCCAACACACGCCGCAGAGTCTCCGGCCATGGGAAAAACACAAAGGAAGCATCAAGGACATCAGCGTAGCCTGGAACCGATGGGAAGACAAAGTCTCCCATGGGCTCAGCTGCAAATGGTTTCTCCACTTTCTGGTTCTGGTTTAACCTGCTGTTAACTGCGTGCTGCAGTCTTGCCCTCCCCTTGCAGAGGGGCTGAACCAGCTGCCTTCACAACAGGGACAGCTCAGCAGCAGGTCAAAGCCTCGCTCACGATACATTGGGATTGCCCCTTGGATCTGACTAGAAGCACCCTTCACCAGGCCTCCCAGAGGCCTGTGTGGTCAAAGGAGCTGCCACGTGCTGCTAAGAGATGTAAGATGATGACCCATGCCCCATCCAGGGGCTGCTCGCTACACACACCCCAGACAGCACCCCCAACACCTCCAACGAAAGGGCCCCCTTCACTTACTGTCATGGTGGATCAAGTTGTCCAAAGAGTCTGCCCACTTTCTGACTTCCTCTTGACTAACCCTAAAAGGAGACAAAGGGAGAAATAGGGGGAAGATTTAAGGGGAGTACAGAAAGGACAAATTTGGTTTCTAGCTCAGCACCATTAGAAAATGTTCTTCCCTGATTGTTGTAAGAGTATACACGAGAGACCAAGAAGGAAATGTCTGATTGCTTTACAAAGATCCCTGGGGATCCCAGACCTCATCTACAGAAATTCCAGTTTGCAATCCCCATCATCAGCCATGGGCTGGAAAGGAATTTTCCTGTAGAAATTGTTGGGGACTTTGTGTTTATTTTGTGACTCACTGTGCTGGGGCACGGACCTGGGATTACTCTTACAGGTCACATCAGTGAACTTCAAAGGGTCGATTTCTTTAACCCATCAGGGGAACAGTAACTAGATGGAAGAGTCAGGAACATGGGAGCTAGAAACACATGTGGAATATGGGACAAATCCTGCATTCATTGCCCCCACCACACCAGAACATCCTAAGGCTCATCTATTGCAGGAGCATACCTCTGCCTTTGGAGTCCTGCTTGGAAAGGACACCGTCTACTTGCGCCTCAGTGAGAGCAGCGATACCCTGACAGGCTGTGCTCTCTGTTTTCTGTGCCAATACCTCTGTGCAGCTGTGTGGATCATTGCACAAATCCAGGCCAGAGACACGGTGATGCTGATTGTGCAATGTGTCAGGTCTCACTGGGTCTTGTGATGGCGTTATTCCCTTGTGCAGGAGACTGCACAAGTCTTTTCATGTGCACATGCACATTGAGTCACAGAAGCGTGGGCAGAAAGGGATCTCTAGTTCAACCTTCCTCACAGGAAGGGACTAGCAATACCTGAGGGCTATTGCCACACTAGACTCAAACGCGCAGGTGCTCAGGAGCTACTGGGAAACAGCAGCAGGAACACTAATGAAGTTCAGCTCAGCGAAGGAGTAAACAACATTTCGCAGCCAGACCGGGCTTAACTACATGGCAGTATCTGCTCTTACCTCTGGCTTGAAGATGTTTTCTCCTTCTTGCCCTGGGAAGAGCTGTAGTCACAGGAGTCTGATTTCTGCAGCAAGAAGCCCAGACGATGCTTCATGTCTTTGGCGCTGAAAGGAAAGATTCAAGAACGAGATGAAGATGATGTGACGCAACTCCCTCTGCAGCCTCCTCACCCGCAGTGAGCTCCTTCAGCATTACTCAGTGACACAAATGCAGGTCACTGCTAGTGGCTCCAGTGCTGACTCTCCACCCCTCACATAATCCACATTTCTGTTGCTAGACAAACACAACAAAGAAGTAATTTTTCACTTTCAACAGCACCATTTTCTTGCCGAGAGGGTCATCAGCCTGGAAGCAGGGCTGGCAAAGGGGGAGAAGCTGCTGTTTTCCTGCTGTTTGTTTGCAGTTCAAATATTGTGATAGAAAGGCATCACCGTGCTGTAAATGTGTGACTTGTCCCTGAGCCGATTTGCCCAGCGCCCAGTGTCTGGTTCTTGCACCCTCACTAATCCTGTCCCGCAGCCCTCGCCACCTCCCCACGGCATCACCCAGCTACAGGAGCAGCGGGGCTGGGCCAGGCCACCCCACCAAGCAGCTGCCCCAACACAGAGGGAAGGGGAGGACGCGCAGGGCTCGGAACAGGACTGTGGGGTGTCACCGGGGGACGAGCCAGGAGCTGCACCACAACCAGCCGCTCCCTTGCTTCGCAGCAAGCTCCTACGAGGATGCCTGCTTAATTTTGTTCTGCTTTCCATCGTGCTCAGCACAATCATTGCCTGACAGCAGCTTCCAGATACGCAGCTGGTATCAGCCTCAGCGCCTCTCTGGATTTTCTTCCAGTTCAAGAACTAGGGGGCAGGTAAATCAGCCCTGCTTGCTCAGAGGTGCAAGCCCTGGCCTGCCGCAGCGTGCAGCGATAGCATAAAGCAGGAAATTCTCCTCCTGCTCCTCAGATCAGAGCCTGGAAAAGAGCAAGAGGTTGTGCCGCAGGGCTGAGGTCCAGCAGCCACTCAGCCTCCCAGCACTGCTCTTTGCTCCAGCCACAGCACCCCGTCAGCACTCCCAGCCATATCTTCTCTCACCGCTTGCTCGTGCCCATAAACGTTTCCTTAACGACCCCGGCACTGGGGTGAGAGCGCAGGAAGCTCGTAGCTTCGTTAGGGCAGGGTGCGTGTGACCAGAGCCAACGCTGCCAGATTGCTGCTTCCCAGAAGAAGACTACGGCTCTGTTCCCCAGGAAGGCGGCAGCGGGAGGGAACAAGACACTGCTGCTTGCAGCGAGGCCTGCAGCTTTCTGGGAGAGAGGGAATTTTTGGGGAATCCTGGACAGAAGTGGTTAAGAGATGTGAAGTTTTTTCTCCTTGGATTTTTTCAAGTGTTCTTTTTTTGTTTCCCTCCCCCTCACCAAATATTCCTGCGAATTGTAGGGGAGAGTGCCAATATTTTTTCCTCACATTTTCAGTACTTGTTTTCAAATCCACCACGAGTGGGGAGATTTTTCTCCTGGATGGAAGCAGGCTGAGCCTCATCCCAACCCTCTCCTGTTGCACAGCCCCTGTGGAGCAGCCTCGGGAGTGCTCCTGAAGGTGTGAGCGGCCAGAAAGGTAGCGCCGGCCATCAGAGACCTGTGCAAATCTGTGTGGGCTGGATGAGCAGGGAGTTTTGTGGGGTCAGTGCCCTTCTGGGGACCTGGACCACCCTGCTGGGGGTCTCCAGGCCCCATCACACCTGAAAGGGGTAAACACCCCTCCACAGAATCACAGAATCATTAAGGTTGGAAAAGACCTCTAAGATCATCAAGTCTAACCGTCCAGGTTCATGGCCACCCTGCAGGCACAGAGACCCCCACATGCTGGGCTGTGGGGCAGGCCGTGCCGCCAAGGGCACGCGTGGGGATCCACAGCCAGGTCCTGCACCCACGGCAGGGGTACGGCTCAGCCCACCCCTATCGGCACCGCACAATAGGGGTATGGCTGGCCCCATAGTGCTGTGTGGTGGGGGTACAGCCTCACCCGGACCCCACCACCAGCACACACCGCTCTAGCCGCAGCTGCATCCGGACCCACGGTGCCCTGGGCTGGCCCGCATCCCTCCCTGCTCTGCCTGGCCTGCATCCCTACCCAGCTGGCATCCCTGCCCTGCCTGGCCCACTGGCATGGGGTCTCTGGTCCTGCCCAGCCAGGTTTCTGCTTGGGATGTGTTTTGGGGAATGATACTCAATGTTTCTTGATATCCCGTCTACCTCAGAAAATTCAAGAAAAGAAAATTCAGCAGAGAAAGAGGATTCAAAGGAGAAAAAGGGTGCAAAGCTTGCGGCAGAAGCAGGTGACAGGAACATCAAAATATAGCCATGCTAAAAGCTGCTCATTTTGCTGATGGGAAGGATGGGTTTAGAGTTCCCACAGCTCTGTACAAAGGCTTTATGCAATTCTGCTTCTGACTAACAGGAAAGAAAAAAAAGACTGTAAGCAATCATTTGTATCTAGTCTTACAAAATGATCAGAGCTGAATCTGCCACTTCAGCTTCAGACACAAAGTGCAACACATCAGGGTATCTCCAGACTAATGAGACCATTAACAGACGCTCGGAAATAAACAGTACCTTTTTAAGCAAGTGGCTGGCAGCGCGGCGAGTCCCTTGCACATCTTGCTCCCGATGTCGGCTCTGTATTCCAGGAAAAACAACAACGCAGGAGGCGGCAGAGGCGGCGTGCGGGTCCTTCGCCTTCTGCAGAATTCAGTCTCGCCTCTGAGCCAGCTGCGCTGCCTTGGCTCCGTTTTATAGCCTAGCCCAAACAGCCCAGCGGCACCCGCCGCCCCAGTCAGGAGTCGGCACAGCAGCAGCACCCGTCCCCTTTTCACACGCTCGAGAGGAAGAGGGTGACGTAGGAGCCCAGACAAAGGAGTGAGTGGGACTGAAAACCTTACCAGAGATGAAGCTCGGTGTCTGGCTGCAGAGGTGGATGCTTTTCAGAGGGTGGAAAAAGCTTCAGGGGCTTTCCTCTATTGCGAAAGGTGGAATGGTGCAGATAAAAGCCGGAGGAGATTTTCAGAGGGGCACAGACAGTAAAAAGGGTCAGAGAGTCAATTCTGAGAAGTGAGATGAGCTTTGCTGGTTCCTCTGTTCATTTTTTCCCTTCTATTTAAAGCAACTTGGGGAAAACAAGGGACAAGAATTTTAAACACGAAAGGTTCCCACAATCCCAACAAACGCAGAAACCAAAGCTCTAAGGAGCGAAGAGTGTAAATTCACCAGGGAACTACCCAGGCAGATGAGACTCTCCTGTATTATTCTAGAGGCATGTGGATATAAGCCTTTGGTGAGGCTGGGAAAAATGTTCTGAAGGGTATATCGTTATCAGGATACAAAATGTGTGTGTCCTAGCACACACATATTTGGGGACAGCTCATGTAGGAAGAGACAGACAAGAGGCTGACTGCATGGCTGCCTTAGATATATGGGTATCATGGCAACACCTTGCTTCTCCCTCTGCATTTGGCCCTGATCAAAAGCCAGACCTTGGGGCTCAGGAGTCCCTGAGTCACCAAGAGAAGATGATTAATGAAAATGATAGGCATAACGGTGCCTGCCCAGAGAGGGCTTTGTGGCAGTGTTGAGACTGCTCTGTGCTAAAGGATGGACCCGTGAAACACCTGGCTGCAGCGATGTTTGGTGGTGACTGCACTGCCTGGCTTTGCTGCAGTCCCAAGGGAGAGTAGAATGACTCCATCTACATCACTTGTCCGCAGCCCTTGGAGGGTGCAGAAGGCAGTTGCCCCTCTGGAGAGAGAGAATGGGCTGATATTTATTGAGTCGCGGCTCAGCACAGCCTATGCCATCGTTATAAAAGAGGGGAAACCTTTGGACAGATGGACGTGCATATGGGCTGATGCACTTCAGGTCTTGCTCCTGCTGTGAAACAAATAAGCCTCTGTTCAGTAGCGGGCTGTCGGCCCACGCTACCCACTGCTGCGTTCACTCTCCCCCGAAACCTTTAAATGCTTTGCCCACAACTTGCAGAAGTTGCAGGGTCAGCTTTTCCCTCCTGCATCTCTAGAGCACACAGCCAGCAGCACAGACAACCCAGATCCCAGACTAGTTTACCTGCCTTGGCTCACTGCATCCTCTCAGATCATTAACCATGTTGAAAGGCAATGCTCTAATTGACTTTAAAATGCTTTTATACAAACACAGCTATCCTGCTGGCAAACCTGAGGCAACATGCTTGCAAGTCCTGCACTGTTCGGACTGAAAATCAGCTCCAGCACAGGGCAGTGTAAAATTTTAACGGAGTGAATCCCCTTGTGCTTTTAGTGTTGGTGGGTTGACAGCACTTGGGTCTGTAGGAAGAGACTGAGCGCTGGCAGAGTTGGTGCCAAAGCTCTCTGATGTCTTCTGTTTGGGGAGGAGAGAAGCCAAAGAGTGGAATATGGCCACCGAGAAAAAATGTTAATAATTAATTGCTAAATATTTAATTTAATTAATTTAGTCTCAAACTTGTGCAATGTTACTGCTGTTCGTGTGCAACTGCAGCACATTCATTCAAGCAATTCAAGAGCTCAGCTGGCCAAGATGGTCAAGGTATCTGCAAGCTCTAACCCTGGCAGCCTGAGCCTGACCTCCCAGCTCAGGAAGGTCCCAAAGGCTGCTTGCAAGGGTAGGGATCCTCTGTGCAGAACACAGAAATTCTGCAGTTTCTCTGCAAATTGGCATGTAACCAGATTTAGGAACGTCATGCTTCTCTGTGGATTGTAGGTATGACACTCGAATGCTGGCATTGTCAACATCAAGTCACCTTCTGCATTCTCCAACTTGTCTGTGAGCAGCCTGTAATAAGAAATTTCTAACACTGCCATCACAACAGCCCACCCAAAGGGCTTTGCAATTACAGCCATCCTCCCTGGGCTGGGTATGCAGATTCCTGGAACAGCTGCTGTTGAAATTTCCTGTTTTCCAGTTCATTAACACAGACTGGTTCAGTCTGGCTGCCATGCGAGGAGTTTGGGTTTGCACAGTGTCTCCCCCAAGCTGCGTTTCCCAGCTGCTGCAGTTTCACATCCTCTCAGCTGCTCCAGCTGGTCCCCAAAGTACCCGCTTCCACCTCTCACCCTTCAGAGTCAGTCCTCTTCTCCCAGGGCACAGACCAAAACCTCCTCCTGCTCCTCCCTGCCAGTTAGAGAAGGGGCAGCTCACTCCGCTTTGCACGCCTGTCACATCACCTCTGGCTCGCCTCACCTGCGGCATGGAGAAACCAGCAGTGAGGATGGGCTGGGGGTGGGGGGTCCCTGGCCAACACATCTCTTGGCCCTGTGGCGCTTTGGAGGCACCCAGGGGCTCCTCGCAGGAGACAGCACGATGGTAAACGTCTGTGGTTCCCAGTGTGGCATCCCACTCATCCCTGCTGCATCCTCTGCCCTGCCTCCCCGAGGAGCTGGAGACATGCTCTGAAACGGAGCTTTCCCTCCCACCGTCACGGCCAGGGAGAAGCGTCACCCCGGCCTGCTCAGCCCCGTACACAATCGCGCGCGGGATGTGTCCCTCGGCTGAGCCGCAGCCCGGCGGCAGGGACCACGGGGAACGCCGCTGCGGTGGTCGCTGCCCAGAGCAGAGCTGCTCCAGGCTGTTGCCCTCCCGCCAGCGCGGGGCTCTCCCGCCCCGGTCCCCTCCCATTGCAGAGCAGCGCGCTGCGGGATGCGTGACCGTGCAAGGAGCACGCCTGCTTTGCGTCACTGGAGAGAGAAGGGCACGCCATGGCAGCCGTGAGGACGTGCTGCAGGGCCAGAGCTGCTTCTGTCACTGCTGCCTTCCCAGGCCCATCCCGCAGAGGCTAACAGCGGCCCACTCCTCCTCCTCCTCACATCTCGCAAAGCCAGCCAGGCACCTTGAGACCCAGCTAGCAAATCACCCATCTTTCTCACGGGCATCCCCATCCCCGTGCACGTCTGGCCCCCTATCTGCGCTTCAGACAGCGCTGGTGAGGAGCCGGGGCAGCTGCCACCCCCAGCAGAAGCACTAACCAGGGTGGCACTGGTCCCCAAGCCCCAGACTGCAGAAGCCCTGTGCGAGCAGCTGCCCTGGTGACACTTCTGCCCATGCAAGCGGCCCTGGCACCGAGCCCTGCTGGACCCCCCCAGTTTGCTTCTCCCATACCCAAGCCCCCCCACACGAAAACGCTTCCAGTGCAACCTCCCACCATCGATTTCTTCTCCAGTACACTCATTAGAGGGTAAGATTTCCTTCCAGTAACGAGGGCTGCATCTTCTCCACATATATGTACGCTTTGATTGAATTACGGCTAATGAGCTGGGAGCGGAGCGCCCTGGAACGACCATTGGGAACTGGGCTTGGATGAATCAGCTCAGCACGTGCCTGCGCCTGAGACTGCTTGCAGCCATGTTTCCTGTCCCAGGGCACTGACTGTGGCCTGATCTCCCTAAAAGACACATGGAGAGGCCACTCTTGTCCTCCACAGGGTCCCTTCATCAGCATTGGGATTCCCAGAAATGCTGTCCCACAGCACAGCCTGCAGAAATCCTTCTTTCCCATGTCTCCGCAACGCACCGCCTGACTTCACTCGTGACCGCAGCCAAGGCCCTCGCAGCCAGCCCCCAGAGGCAGCCTTTGAGGAGAGATCGTCTCCTCCCAAACTAGCCCTGACGAGAGGGAGGGCTCACCGCTCTGCCATGCACGGGAACCTCCTCAAGTGGGTGCACCTCCAGGCTGACCCAGTCACCTTTCTGCCTCTCTCGGATGAGGCAAAGATGAACTTTCAGAGGAAAAGCAGCTTTGGCTTGTTGTCGGGGTTTGTTGCTGAGCCTGCTCCTCTCTGAAACGACGCTCTGTAAACGTTCGCACATTCATTCAGCGTGTTCCTTCATCCCAGCTTCACACAAGTCGCACAACCAAACATACAGCTCATACAATTTTCCCATGCTCTCAGGTCTTTTCTACTTACACGTACACCTACAATCTCAGTGGATTTTTGTCAGTTCCGAGAGCCTGGAAGTTCCTAATAATCCGGGGGGGGGGGGGGGGG
>Ga0065711_1039669_pt1 | contig 17612 bp, 5 predicted proteins | sample Hoacrofraction12_FD_59098 | JGI IMG/M metagenome (GOLD analysis project Ga0065711, IMG submission 59098) | Hoatzin crop microbial communities from Cojedes, Venezuela - Epithelial fraction 12 v2 (version 2) | ecosystem: Host-associated > Birds > Digestive system > Esophagus > Crop | place...
GCCCGCCCTGCCGTGCCCTGCCCTGCCGTCGGCGGTGGAAGCGACGGCCGGACGGGGGAAACCCGGGGTTAAAAGGCGCCGGAGCAGCCCCCGTGGTGCCGAGAGCGACCCGCTGCCCTCGGCCCGTCCGGGCCGCCGGGGTGGGAAATACTCGCGGTGTTTTGAAGTGGACATCTCCGAACAAGCACTCATCGTGCTGGCATGTAAAAAGTGCTAATATATTTAAAATGCAAATATGCGCGTGTTAACTCGGCAATGCTGTTGCGTGTTTCCTGTTTACCATGTTAATTAGAAGTTGGAAGGGAAAACTTCACCAGGAGTAATCCAGGGTAGTGTTTGACCCAGTAATGCTCATTAAATGTTGCAGTTCTGGGTTTTCTAGCCCAAAACTCAAGTATTTATTGGCCTTCATTAACGAGAAGTGCACGAATTGCAATATAACTTCGCCTTTGAAACTATTCTCTACCAGCACATGTGTCAAAACTAACTCAGCCAGTACGGAGGGAAAAGTTCAACTCCCCACTTTTGTTTTTGTAAGGAGAGTTTTGACCAAGCGCTTTTTCCCCGGACTTGCAGGCACGAGGATGCGTTCCTGTATTATTTTGGGTGACGCTAACTAATTATGCAAAAGTTTGAGATTTGGGACATGTAATGCTGGTATTGTAAGGCAAGATGGGCGTACTTGTAAACAAACACAGTCAAAAACATACAGAAGGATCTTGGGATTTTATTTGTTTATTGAGGGTTTTGTTTTTCTTCTTCTTTTTTAAGACCTAGTATTGCTCAGTAAGCTGTTTTGTTCCCATTCACTGTGTCCTTTTAATTTATAGGTGGTGCTGATACAAACAAATGCATTACAGAAACAATTTTGGCATTAACAAAATGTTTGTTTGTTTGTTTTTATAGTCCACCTCACAATTTCCAGATTCTTCTAGAGAAGAGAATAGAAAGAAACCGGTTTTGGAAAGACTTGGAAATTTGTTTGGTACGGGGAAAAGGAAGAACGTCAGAAGTTCAGTAGAACACACTTCGTATCGGAAGGGGGAGAGGTCAGTCTCTCCTCACAGAGCGCAGCCGATATACTGTAGGCACATAAAGGAAGGACACGAAGCTCCTCAAGTGCAGCAGCAAGTGAGAAACGTGAGCGCCGTTTGTGAGACGCAGGAGTATAATTTCAGTGGGGAAGTGGGACCGCTGTATCGCGACACCATTTCGGAATGGAGTAGTAGGGGAGTCTCTTCTGACAGCGAGTGGTCGGCAGACTGGAGCGGCAGCAGTGAAACCATTAAAAACTCTTTCTTTGAGAGCAGCCTGAATGTGGAAATCCTTGAACCAGAGAAGGAATCAATCACAGATATAAATAATTCCACAACTCCAGATTTCATAAAGAGCTTGAGACATTTGTCTAGTGAAGACTTAGAAAAGAGTATCTTAAGCCACAAGCAACTTGTGAACACGTGGGTGTCTGAGGAGCCTGGGCATGCAAAACCAAAGGATTTGCCATACGAGTTGGAATCTGCGGCGAGTGAACACATACATTCTGCTAGAGTGTTAACAGTTGATATCTATCTGAGAAAAACAGACGAGCTCCTTAATGAACCAGTGACTGTTACATCAGAAGAAAACTGTAGTGACTCGGACACCATGGATAAAAAATCTGCCAATAAAAGATCTGGAAAAAGGAGAAAATCTCAGTCGTCCAGTGACATTCCAAATGGAGAGAGAAACCAGACTGAGGCTACTGCAAGAGAAGAATCTGTTTTTGAGGATGATGTCCCTTTTGAGGTATTTTCAGACAAGATAATAAACTCGGAGAGAAAGGTGAAGTCTCCTCAGCAGACTCCTGAAAGGAATTCCTCTTCCCCAGGTAATAATCAGGATCTAAAAGTTGGATCTGCTCACAAAGGGGCATCTAAAACTGAAGTTGAAAAAGGCAAGCAGCAGATCTCAAACACAACCCCAGCAAGGAGAAGATCATATAAAAAGAGTCAGTCAGACACTGGCCCTGTTTCCCCTACTGGTTTGAAGGGTCAGGTGAAAGATTACTCCTCAAAAAGACAACCTTTAGCATCACCAGAGAGTAACCAAATGTCAAAAAGAACTTCGGTGGAAAAGGGAGCTGTACCTGTGGCTTTTGGGGAAGACAGCTTGGAGACTCCCAAAGTTTCTTTGGCTGATAAGACGGAAGACACTGCATTGGTGTTTGCTGAAGGCAGAAATGAGACCAAGGCAGTAAAGCATGGTAATGGTTCAGATGGAAGAGCTTTCTTGCGTACTGATGGGATTAAAAATGGAGACCTGTGTATGTCAGCGGAGAGACAGACAAATTCTGATTTAGACAGCTTGAAGCTGAAGAGTTTGGATGCTTCCAGAACAGTCACAACAAAGATTAGCCTGTAAGTAACATAAACTAGTTTGCCTTATCCCTGTAGCTGTGATTTTGCCTGTACCTGTGTTTAGGATTCTATAGGAACACTAACTATGTGTCTGTTATCATCTTATCTAGGCTATTTTCAATTAAGAACCGCACTTTTTTTTAAAATTTATCATAATTATAGTTACCACTTAACAAGCACTGTAGTTTACATGTGTTAAAAAAATAATTCTTTTTTCCATGTTTTTTATGGATAGGGAATTTCTTTGTATGTCAGTTCCATTATATGGAATAGTTTAACTTACATAAAAACTACGCTGTTGCCATTGTCAGTGCCTCCGTCGTTGCTCAGATTAGCGTGCCTGTCATTGACCTTACTGTAGTTTCGCTGTCTGTAACCAGCTGCGGTTGTGGTTGAAGATTTGATATGTGAAAATCTTTGAACAAGGAATGTGTTCAAATTGTTCTTTGAAACAACGTAATTTCTGCTAGTATTTTATGAAGAAATGTAGGATGTAATGTAGGACTTGATCCTTCAAATGATATAATAAATCACATTCCAGAAATTTGAATATATGTAGTTGCTTTCGTAAGTATGTGCAGGATGAATCATCGAAATTTTTATGCATGTGAATAACATCAGGCATTTGCAGAATTATGCATATATTAGTTTGTAGGATTTGGGTTTACCCTCAAAGAAATTGTTGTCTGTCAAACAGAGGTGATCAGTGCTTTCCTTAGGATTATGAAGAAGTGCATGTATTTATAACTTTCACTGTAATCACTAGTATGAGTCCAGTAATTAATTTCCTGGGTTCTGTTACATTCTCTTCTACAGTGAATCACTTTATTGCATTCATCATTTCTGTTGGTTGATTGTCGTGGCTATGTACTATGTGCTGTTGCTTTCCTCATTCTGGTACATTCATTTATAGGTCCTGTCAGAGTACACTGAATCCTGTAGGTCCACCTGAGGTACACCAAGTGTTCGGAATTGTCGTTCAGTTGTGTTAGAGTTATGGCTTAAGAAATTAATATGTTCCCAATTAAGTTTTCCACATCAGAGGAGCATAGGAGCATTAGGAACAATTTCCTTTGCATCATTTGTAATACTTTACATTGGATTTGTTCATTCGTAACCGAATTAAAAGCACTTAGTACTGGAAATTAAATTGTGGTATTGTTATACATGGTGGTGCTTTGCCGTTGGGCAGTATAGATCACAAATCTTAATCTCTGAAGTTTTGTATCTTGACAACTTCGATGGACAGGTAGCTTTCATATTTTTGTGTCACTGTCGTTGGTGATGATGAAGTTATAAATGCTTGTGTAGCTGGATTTTGTTTTTCTGACTGTCTCCTTGGCTTGCTGTACAGTGAATTATCTTCTGCCGTACTCGTAGAGTGACAGACAAGTATCCTTTCTGACATTTAATTTTAATGAATAAACAGCCTGTTCTGTTCCACCTGATTTTGTGGGGTGTGTAGCACTTTATGTCTTGGCCTTATCTGCTGCTATGGGAACTTTAGCCCTGGGTGGGGACCATCGTGTTGCATGCAAGGTTCCTAAAGTATCTGATAGCTGTCATTGCACAGTGCCACACAGTTTCTTTAGCCAGACAGATTGATACAGTCAGATTACCTGGTACAATTTGTAGTCATTGATCAGGACGTATGAGCTCTAAACCTGGATGTGGATTAAGCTGCTGTAAAATGGGAAAGGAAAAGATGGTGCCATTATTAGAAGAAGGTTTTGTTCTCGTTATTGCTTTGAACTAGAGAACAGATAACTTTTCCATTTTCAGAGGTTGAAAAATTGTTGTTAGATACTTCATATGAATCCCTTTCAGGCTGAAAAATGCTCGTTTACTCTTGGACTCATTTGCCTCCTACAAGATGAATTTTGTAGTTTTCACTTATAAGTATGTAATGTCTCTTACTAATGACATTGTGCCAATTCTACGAGTCAAGTTTCTCTAGAAACAATTTTAAAAGTTTTGCTGGTTCCCTGCAAGTAGTGATAGCATTTTCTGTCTCTTCTCCTTTTATGTCTGTGTACTGGCAAGGGAGGTCATAAGATACTTTGCTTCTAGCTTTTGAAAGGGAAGCCTGTCAGGTTTGAGACTGAACTGAGGTTCATGGTACATCTTAATCAGCAAATAAAACCTCAGGCAGTAGTTACTTTGATGTGCTTAGCGGAAATCTTGGCTTCAGTCGTCATATTTGATGTTCAGACGTGGTTTTGTAGTTGCCTCTGCATTTATACCCACTTGTTGAATTATTCTGCGTTATAACATGCCATTTTTCTTTGCTCACCTCAATCTGATGTTTTGGCATCAGTGTTTTTTGGCATCAATTACGTGCTTGACGTGGTCGTTTGGGCAGTATGCTTCATCTATGTGACTCACCTTCCAGTTATGACTGTAATGGGAGAGGTTTAACTGCCTGCTTCCACAGGTTGGGTGCAAGGTGTAGCCAAAGAGAAGGACAGCAGTATTTCTTTTGTGTCTCTTCCTGTTCCTGGCATTGCAAATCAGCAGTGGGTAATAGGAGTCAGCCACACTGGGCTGTTTGTAAGAAAGCGTTTGGGCTGTTAAGTGAATCCATCTTTCAATGCTTTTTCCCTAAACTAGAGGGGAGGCTTAAAGGATACCCAAACCAACCATCTCCTCCTTTTAAACAAGCTTAGAAACTCGGTGCATGCAATGAGGCATGTCTTTTGGCTGTATTTAAAATCAGTATTACTTAGTGTGGAAAAAGGTGTAATGAAAAGATTAGCTAGAGGAGGCTGTCTGTAGCCAATGGAACTCCAGGGCTGAGCTTTCTGTTGCTCTTTGGTCTCAGCAGTTTTGCTGCTGCTGCTGTGCAGAAATACTGTGGAATGTAAAATACAAAGTGCTGAAGTGGTCATTTCTGCATAAATTTGCAAAGCTTGAAACTATACCTTGGAGTTGTTAGCTGTTCATTTAAAACAGGTTTTAGGCGTGGCTGATAACTATCAATGTTAACCGTTAAAGTGGCTTATGTCGAGGCATACAGCGAGAGACTGATTTTACTAGGAAGATGTGTGTTGTTACGTAGAAATGCACGTAGTAGTGCAAGTGAGGCTGACAGAAGGATGGTATGGAGATGAGTCTGTTAAGATAACTAGGCCATTAGCGATGCCTCTCAAAAACGCAGTAGAAGGAAAGGGTGAGTACCTCATTCTTATCAGAGAAGGACATGAGGGATCCTGGTGAACAGCAAATTCAGCATGTGTCAGTAGTGCATCCTTATAGCAGATGAAGGCTAAGCCTGTACTGGGCTACACTGGCAGAGGCATAGCCAGCAGGTCAAAGGAGAAGATATTTGGTGCTCACGAGGCTGTGTCTGGGGCATTATATCGAATTATACCCCTCCCTCCTCCTCCAACTCGCTTCTCCTGGTACAGGAGAGATGTCCACAGATTGGAATGAGTCCAGTGGTGAGCCATTAAGAAGGTGATGGCACTGGAGCATACCATGAATGAGGAGAAGCTGAAGAAGCTTGGTTTGTTCAGCTGAGAGGAGAGAAGGATGTGGGTAGACCTCAATCATTTCTTGCTGCCTGCAGAGGTATTATGGAGAAGGCAGAGCCATATTCGTCCCCGAGGTGTGCAGTGAAGGGACAGTGGCCATGGTTGCAAGTTGCAACAGTGAAGTTTCAATTGGATATGAGGCAAAAATAATTCACAGTGACAGTGGCTGACCTGCTGCAATGCTTCCCTAGTAAGGCTGTGAATTCTCAACCCTTGGAGATAATAGGAACTTGGTCAGACAAAGCCTGCAGCAACTTGATCTAACTTTGAACCTGTCCCTGATACGAGTAGGAAGTTGGACTAGCTGACCTTTAGAGGTCCCCGTGCAACTTATATTCATTTTCCAATAATAAAAATCATAGAATAGTTTAACTTTGAAAAGTTTAGGGAGAACAGTCGTACTGGAAATGAAAAGTAGGATCTAAATATATTTAATTTTACGCTGTGTGACGAATAATTTTTTTCTCTTTCTAGACTTAAATTTTTGACGTGTGTTTTATTAGCTTCTATCTCAAGTATGGCTAGTTGTTCTTAAGTTCACTATTTCATTTTTTATTGATCATGTGTTCTTTGTAAGAATCTTCCAGTTGCAAACCAACGTGAGCAGGCTGGTGGTTACAGTGAGCATTGTTAGGAAGTCTGCTCTGAAAAGAAGTGGTGATTTTAACACTTGCTTTCTGTATAGATTCTTCGGCAGCTGATTTTGGTGTCCTTCTGTTAGTTCAGTAAGTTTGTTCCTCATGCATTTGCCCAGGAAAGAAGCTTGTACAATGGAGAGTCTTGCTTTCATAGGGCTTACTTTCTTACTTGGGATGGATTTCTTGAGGAAGAGGAGAAGGAAGTGATCTCAGGTTTTGGGTTTTTCACATTAATTCACTTGTACCTCATGCTTCTTTCTTGGGCCAAAGAGCTGTCTGAGAGTTCAGTAAACATGATTTAAAGAAGAAAGCACTTAAATACCAGAATCATCCATTGATTGACAGAGCATTTGAGGCCCTGGAGACTGTTGCTGCAAGCTAGTTTCTTTTGCCTCCCACTATCATCAGTTTTCATGTAGTGCAGTTTCTGCCTGTTCTCCCATTGCTGAGTGTCTCCAGATTCCTCTCTGGAGAACAAATCTGCCTTTGAGGTGATGGTGGGCTGCTTGACACTCCTTATGTCTGACTGATAACTTTTGAAGACGTGCCCTGCATCTTCACAGCTGTTCATACTGTTCCTGCAGTAGCAAGTGACACGGACAAATGATTTTTCCCGGATGTAGGTATTCAGAGGAAGGAGACTTAAAACCCTCAGCTGCATGTCATCAGCCTTCTGCCACTGTACATGCTTCTCTGTCCACTCTGATGGAGAAGTTTCTGTAAGTGTTTCCTAATTCAATTCTTGTAAAATCAGCAGGGTTAGTTTACACAGTTTAAATTGTTAGCTGACTTTACCCGAAGGAAATGGGAGAGTCCTCACGTGTGGTGTTCAATTAGCCAAATGGAGGTGCAGTGACTGGGGACAGTTGCCTTTTCCACCAGCACTAATGAGGCCAGAAGAGGTGTTTCACTTGATTTAAGGTTGCTTCTGCAGTGTAAGGGCTGCAAAGAATCTGGGCAGATGTCTTCAAAACTTGTTGGAGAGGTATATTAAAATGTTAACCAACTCATTATCACCTTAATGAATTGAGATTTGTTTCCTAAACTCTGTAGGGAATTGCATGTGTATAATTTATTCTGCCTATTCACCATGAAATTTTAATGTCTGTCAGTCATAAGTAGTTAAGTTCTCTGCCTCAACTGCAGATGCTGTAGGCTGCTGTGTTTTTTGTTTTAGTGAGCATTAAAGCACTACACACATATTTGAAATGTATTCTCCTTATTTAGTGTCTGATTTTTTTTGGTCATTCATATAGTTACTCCTTTTTTAGTAAATTCCTTTTGAGATACCAAAATTTAAACTGAATATGACTATGGAAAATTGCATTATAATGCTACATTGTAGTGTTTTCAAAATTGTTATAAGTCTTCTCAAGATGAGTCAAAGATGTAACTCTGTATCACTTTGCCTCCTGTAGTCCAGCCAAACCGAAGAATGTAGAGCTGAATTTTAAAGCACCTACGAATCAAGACAGTTTAGAAAGTGAGCAGGATACTCTTGAAAAACCAGTTAATAAAACTAACAGCAGCATTGCCAACAAAATTTCCTTGTTTGAAAATAAATGCGCTAACCAGAGCCAGAGGCCTACTGACATCCCTGCCTCAAAAAATAGTACCGTACCAAGCACATTTGTTGGCAGAGCAAAGCTGAAATTTGGAAAACAACTCAAGGAAAGTGAACAGCCTGATAAAATGTTAAATAAGCAAAGCAGTCGCCAGAAGTTATTTGAGAATGGCATACCAGAGAAAGAAAGCACTGCAGAATTAAAAGGCAAAAATGAAGAAGGCTCTGCCTCTTATGAGGATACTGGGAAGACAACAGAACTTAAAGTAAAAGCTGCAATATCCCTTTTTAACCAAAGCAGCAAAATTGATGCTAGTAGTGTTTCTCTGAAGCAACCCGATCCAGAATTAACCACAACTAAAAAAGAAAGTTCACCTTTCAAACTGTCTTTGCATTTGCCTAGTAAAAGTGAAAATGCTCCAGATGCTTCCAATCAAAAAAATAACACAAGCTCAGAATGCCAAAGAAATAACACAAGCTCAGAACTCCCCAGAAATGAAGAAAAGATGCTGCCAAGCACAGAAATTTTATCACCTGGCAGTGATGATAAATGTCCTCTACCATCTCACCAGGTTTCTAAATCAGAATTTAAGAAGATGGAAAATGGCGATAAAAAGACAAAACCAGGAGAATTGAGCTTTGCAGCACTGCAGTGTGATGACAGCGGTCAAGATAGTATATTGATATCAGAGCAAGACAGCAATACACAGAACAGCCCGGGCAAAACTTGTAACGGATCTGCTGAGGATGATAGCATTTTTGATTCCCCATCCGACATGAAGAAGTTTGCTGAAACAATAAAAAACTTGGACAGCTCAGTTTGTTTAACCCAGAAAAAGAAAAGATCAAAGCTTCCCAAGTCCCCAGCACCCCACTTCGCAATGCCCCCCATTCATGAAGACAACTTAGAGAAAGTGTTTGATCCCAGTGTGTTTACTTTTGGTTTGGGTGTGAGGAGGGAAAAAACACAGGATCTGTTACCAGCCCAACAAATTAAAATGCAAAGCCTGGACACAATAGCCAGAGTGAGGCCCAAGCGTGCATCAACAGAGCAAAGTATCATATTCAAAGCCCTGCAGTCATGTAACAGAGAGGAACCTGCCTTTACTCAGGAAGTAAATGGAAAAGAGAACACCGATGCTACAGATGGTGAAATTAAGAGATCCCGGCTTGAAAAAAGCTCCCTCTTCTCAAGCTTGTTGTCTTCTACATCTAAAGAAAGAGTTTTTAATCCTTCTGTTACCTCAGTAAATAATACGGCAACAGCTTTTACAACTGACTCCTCAGGGATGCCTCCTTTACAACAGGATGCTTCTGGCCCTTCTGGCATGCCTCAAAAATCCGAGGTAATAAAGGTAATTCATGAAATGAAACAGTGTAAAATTTTGTCTACTTGCTGAATTGACTGTTAATTTTGACTTTGCAATTCAGTCTCTTTCAGATATGAAGTTTCCAAGTTTTGTGGAGAAGTACACACAAGCAGATAGTGCAAAAAAAGAACTAAGTTTGCAAATGCCCAACTATGGGAACACTGAGAAGAACTTTTCCAACTGGTTAGGGACAAGCAGATACGAATCAAATGTCCCCAGTGGTTTATTGGATGTGGATGTAAGTATTGTGTTGTTTAAAATCTGCCTGGAAAGTTACCCAGCTTTTATATTTTCTGTAGACGGTGTGCATACATTGGTTTGTGTTGTTTCCCTTCTTAGGGACATAGATAGATTATAAATACATATAGGTGAACGTAGGTACAGTACCAGTTTCGTCTGATGTTGGCTACATGTGAAAATGAGATGGCATCTCCTAACATGATTATGTTTCTTCATGGTGCCCTTATTTTGAGACTCTTCACAAATATGAATTGAAAGTGTATGTTTGAAAAAGTCTTCATATTTGATTTTGTATTATTTTGAAACAAATCTCATGCTAACTTTATTTTTTGTTGTGAATTAGTCAAGTACTTTCCGTGAACTTCAGAAAACTTTTGCCTGCTTCTGATGACAGGAATCTCTCTCCGCTTTTGGCAAGATATTCAGCCATTGCACTGTTGAATGAGTAACGGGGCAAACTTTTTTTATTTAGTCCTCTGTTTTTGTTGCCAGTATTCCCGTGCTTTTGATGAAATATTCTTTAAGAATATATATTTTCTAAGAAATGGATAATGGTGATTATTGAAAGTGCTTCTACAATGGAGGGCTGTTCCTTTTATTTTGCTTTTTGTTTATTCTAATTACGAGCGTCTATTTATCATGAGTGAAGGCAGACCTGTGCTTTATCTTCAAGGGAGCTTTACCCTGATGTGGGAGAACTTCATAATTTCTGTTTTCAAAATTATGAACCAATGGCCTATAGTATCTGCTATTTCTGTTGATATGGGCCCTTACTGTTACCCTAGAGGAAAACTATGAATGGGACTTCTAAGAACCATGGGAAGAAATATGTTCTCCAGAGTTTAACAGCTGTATTAATGTGATCTGTAGAATTGAAGAAACGTAAGAATTTTGAGAAATACTTTTCTAAAGCTAATGGTTATCTGCTGTTACAGCCCTACTGAAAAGGGTAGGGGAGTGGTAGAAATAACTCCTTTCTTCTTCACCTTGCAGAAGGAAATCATCCATGCTACCTTGCGGTTTTGAGGATGTAGATCTTTCTCTCGTGGGAAGTTTTTTAATTAGTGTGGGGATGAAAATCAGGGGGATTACTTGCAGTAGTGTGGACTTATGCTTCCAGTTAAAGAGGCTTTCTTACTCTGGATGGTCCTGCTTGGATTTCAAAACCTGAGTTTAAAGCTATTCCCGAGTGGGTTTCAGTTTTACAGTAGAGTGTGGAGGCCTGATATGGCAAGAGGGTATGTACACACAGCAGACTGTTCTTGGGAGAAGCCTGTTAGGCTCTGTAGGGTTCCAGGACTTCTCCAGCGCTGTTGCTGTATCTGAAGTGTCTTGCTCAAGTTAGACAGGAGCTGATGATGTGTACCTACTGTGCATCTTCCACTGACTGAGAAAATGATGATGCAATGGGTAGAAAGCAAAGAGTAAAGGCAGCCCAAAACAATGATTTTGGCATTCCTTAAAGCACAGAGCAAGTTCTAGCTGAAATTGAAGCACAGGCCAAAAAACTAGTCATGCTTCAACATGTCTTGATGATGCCTACAACTCTGATGGTGGTTAGGGACTCTGTCCTGAGACCACTGCCTGCGCTGCACGCTGACTAGTATGTTGTCATTAGTTCCTTGCACGCGTTGCTGGTTATCCTAGGCTGCAACCTATTTAGGGGCAGAATATGTTTGGGGTTTTTTGTTTATACGAATAGTTCCTAGAAGAGCAGCACCCTGTCCCGGAATGAGCACTGCTCTCCTAGGACTCCAGACATATAATTGCCACGCTTTCTTTATTTGTTTTAAGATGACGTGATGTAACCACGACTTTCCCATATATTCTGTATCATATAATTTGCTACTGACTTCAACATTGTTTTAGATTTTGTATACCTCAGTGTGTTTTGTTCTCGCCTTTTTTAGTCTATCACTTACTGCACATTCTCTCATGCTTTTTGAAGAGACCTATCTTGTTAAAGGTGTTCAGCACAAAATTGATTATGTTAAGTAGTTCGTACATGTATATGCTGTCATGCCTCCTCAGTCTTTTAATATATTCCTTCATAATTATTTCATGCTCTGTGGTTACCAGACGTTTAAACTTTCATTAATATATTTACCATGGTATAGTATGGACTTTATTAATGCCAGTTTTCTAAGTAGTCTCTTGGTGTGAAACTCCTGGAATATATAGGAAGCTGATCAGAAGCATTTCAAGTCAGAGGTTAGTTGGCTTCAGTGAGATGATAATTCAGGGTGTAAAAAAAAAGTTGTGTTAATTTGTAAATTTGTGGCAAGTTTCTGCTCTTCAGGAGGAAGAAGGAATTGAAGCAGGAAGCAGGTGTAGTCAAAGTGTTGTCAGCTTTTTACTATTCAGACTAATTTTTATTTTGCCTTACTAGCTCTATTTTTATAGCTAAACATCTTTATTGAATATGTTTTAGTTTGGGAGTTTTTTTGTGACTTTTCTCTCCCCACTGTTTATTAGGCACTTTCAAGAAATGGACAAAGTAAAATCAATCCCAGACCTGGCAAGGTAAGATCGATTTTATTACCTTTACTGTTCCTCTCTATATTTGAAGCATAGCAAGATAGAATTATACGTTGTTGGTGTTTTATTTATGTTTTTTTAACACAGCTGGTGATATACTGTGAATCAGACTATCAAAAAAATGGTATTGAAGTTTTCCATGATGTTCTGGATTGCAGTTCTTGGATACTGTCACCAACAATTTTAGTTAAAGTCGTCAGAGGATGGTAAGAGATTAATTTTTGCTCTTTATCATTGGTCTACCCAAAAATCTTTTGAAACAGAACCAGCATGTAATTCACAGTAAGTCTGCCTTGCAAATGACAATATAGTGTAGACACCTCTGAGCAAGAAATATGGCATTTTACCTCTGCAGTAGGAAGTTCTGGGCTGGGAAACTTAATTTTCTGACAAATTGAGTGAGTGTTAACCATCTGGAGGGGTGCAATATTTCGCCAGGCATAGGGGTGGGATGAAATGATGTTTTCTGTCCAGCTATGCTGCCCTTTGACTCCTCTTCCCTTTATGGGTTCTTGCATAGTGTTTGGATTGGGCTAAAAGGCTGGTAAAGGATTTTAAGGCCAGGCCTGACATGGCTTTGGATGCAGAAGGTTAGTTCTGTGTCCAGAGGTGTAAGGTGGTGTTGTAGAGATAGATGACTGTTTCTCTCTTAAGTCCAGAGGAAATTTTTCGCTAAAAACTGGATTGCCTAAGAGCAATTCAAAACAAGTTCATCTCCTACATTCTTCGTAGCATAAACAGAACAGCCATTATTATGGATAGCATGTTAAGTTAAGTTGTGGCCAGGCTATAATACAGTCAAATAGCAGGTTCTCAAAAGGAATGATCTGATAGCTAGCTGCACTAGGAGGTACTGGGAAACAAACTGATTGCTGTTTAGCTTCAGGAAACTGGAATGAAAATCTGTTGATCTGTGTGAACCAGGTCGTCTTTTCCAGCATGGACCAGGGGACTGGGTTTTTTCCTCTCCTTCAACAAAGAGCTCCATGGGAGGGTTTTGTAGATGGATACAGTTTTTATCTAGTTATGTATTCAAACCTGATATTAAAAATAAAGTTGTGCTTGTCTTCTGAGCAGTCTTACCATCCTTCAGCATGTCTGTACCAGCTCCTGTAGAACTCCAGGCTGCTGCTCACAGGATCCAAGTAGCTTGTCTGTTTATACATGACATAGCAGTCTGCAGTGTCAGCATTTTCTGACCTACAAATTGGTTCTGATTAGTATCTCATGCAAAAGTCTGGTCTTCATAGGCAGTAGTCTTGCTGCCCCAAATCATCAATTTTAAAAGGCGGAGAAGTTTTTGATGAAATTACAAAGTCAGCAGTAGGCATCTTTGTTTTATCATTGCTTTTAAAAGTATTGCAGAGACCAGCAATGGCTTGCATCAGCAGCGTTGGGCGAATAAGCTGTATTGGGGTGGCAGGAAAGGTCTGAAAATAATACTGCTTGTGAAAGGATTTGTTAAATGGGAGCATGATTTTTGCAAATCACACATGATAAAGCACCATTAAAAATGAGAATTTTTTATTTTAAGCTGGATACTCTATGAGAAACCAAATTTTGAAGGCCCATCTATTCCCCTGGAAGAAGGAGAGGTGGAATTCCCAGATATTTGGGGTGGAGGTACTGCTGAAGAACAAAATGAATGCAAATCTCTAAAGCCTGCAGTGATTGGTTCAATAAGGCATGTTGTTAAGGCAAGTAATAGAAGTAAAGAAAGTTTTGTATAGATCTTAATGTTTTGGTGGTGTTTTATACTAATACAAAGTGTGATTGGTGTATGAGGACACAAGTGTAATGTGTTGTAAATGCACGGAACAATTGTCCACATTGAATTTCTTGTTTAATGACAAATGTGGAGGTTTTTGCACAGTGGGGGTTGTGGTAACATCCACTGGAAGGACAGGGCAGGAAGAAAACTTGGTGGTTTTTATTAGAATAGTCTCCAAAATGCTATAGACAGCATATGCTTTTTAGCATCAGTAATTCCACACTCATATCTTCAAAAGGTGGGGATGGGGTGTTTATTTATTTTTTTTAGTTATAAATCAAATTTACATTCAACACAAACTTTAGTGTCACACACCAAACCTTGTTTGATACTCAAAAAACAGCCAGGTATGCGCAAACTTATCAGTGAGTTTTGCATGTGGTGGAACAGCCTTCCTACATGCACTTTTAACCTACCATTAAGTAGTTACCTTTGCAGGTTGCCAAAATGAGCATAAGCTATAGAGTTATTTGACTAGGAAAGGAAAAAGGAGGAATATATATTGCTCGTAACTACAGTTCTTGTTTAAGCTGCAGTTCTCTTCAAGAATGGCTGGCTTGGTGTTATCTTAGGATTTAATTTGCTAGAGGAGATGTTAACTGATGAAAGAAGATGCATTCCTGCCTAGGTGGCAGAAAGTAAACAATGTAAATGCTGGTTAGAGATTGACTGACTGTCTTGGTCCAGACAGGCAACTGGCCTAGTTACACTTCTATTGTAGGCGTCTTATAGCAGTAGTAATTGACAAGGGGGGGAAACAATTTAAAATGGGTATTTCAAAACTGATTTAGTTATCCGCATTAATTACAGAACTCACAGCACAGATTAAGTGATTATGGCAATCTTAATTTTTCAGGATTACAGGGTTTGCCGAATTGATTTGTATACAGAACCTGAAGGGTTAGGAATCGTGACTTCCTTTTTTGACGACACTGAAGAAACAGGGGTGTTTGGCACAACGCAGAAGACTTGTTCTATCAAAGTACACTGGGGCGTGTAAGTGCGTAGTTCTGTACAAACGTGTGCTGCTATGAAAGGGATTTGTTTTAAACCATTGGATACACATATCAGGCATTCAAGCAGGCTGTATTTGTTCTAGTCCTGTATTTTGGTAGTCTGTGACAGTACATTATTCTAATGCTTCACTCTTGGAGAGGCTGACCTCTTAAAATGTTTTGTTAGAGCCAGTTTTTCTTCTGCTTGCAGGTAGTCAAGACAGAGTAACCCCTGTGTATTTGTAGTAAAGGAATGAGTTTGCCTCTCCTGTTTTTTCTTATTTAGGCAAGTGAGCATGGAGGGCTGAACTGTTAGGATAAGACTGCATTTCGTACTTGCTTCCCTCTGAACTTGAAATCATTGTACTAAAAGAAGAAAATTTTCAAGCCTTTGTGTTACAAACTAAGACCTAGTGCCATGTGTGGACTCTGGAAAGCATTCTTGTGTTTCACAATGCATTTTAATCAATGTTTTTATGGTGATGTTTAGGACATTTATGTTATGTCACCTGAAAATATCTAGCCGTCTGAGTTAGGAGTGCAACGTATGTCGTGAACTGAGCAAGCTTTTATAGGGAAGGAGACCTCTAAGTAACAATCCAGACACCGTACCAATGGTCGTTTTGATAAGTTAATAAACAAACTTGTAAATCGATACTGAAAATATGCCTCACAATACTGCTGGGACGATATGCAGGAGAAGGAGGCTGCTTTCAGAAAAAGTGAGAGTGGCATCACTTTCAGTGATTTTTGGGTCCTACAGAGAATTTTACATGGTGTACAGACCTTGGTTATTACCTGTTGGCTGCATTGTGTTTGGGCATGGATAGCATTTGCCTGCTGCAAATAGTCTATTTAACTATGAGAAACTGCCCAACTAAAGACAAGTGTTAGATACCACTGCAAAAATATATTCAAATATGCTACATGATGGATGAAGATGGGGCATTTTAGTTGTTAGGTAATGGGTATTTTATCCAATTAAATCTTTATACCTTGGTTTGGGGAAGAAATTAAGCACTCGGGTACATAGGGATTTTTTAAGATGGCCAGGTAGTTGGTTCTCTGACAGGAGGTTATTTTTCTTGAACTGCAAGCTTAATCCAAATTACATGTCTGCCAAGGGTAATGAAATCAGCTATGTTATTTGGAGGTTGATTATTAATTGAGTTCATCAAGCTTTCCACTTCTGTCCCTCACTTAAAAGCATTCTGTGAATAGTGAAATTACAAAATTTTTGGAAAGGAAGTTTAGCCTGCGTGCACATCTCAGACTTCAGACCAGTCCTTATTTTGCATCAGTGTGACAGCGTTTTTTGCACTATATCTGTGTAAATTCTTACAGTCTTAATTTCTGTCTGTTGCATTTGGATCACTTGAGGGAAGGCAGACTGATATTTGAACCAGGAAGCTAAATAGATAGTTGAAAAATAATCTTTCTGGTACGTCAGTTCATTAGTCTGGTGTAGAAAGAAGTCGCTTCTGTCAGTTGCTTGCATGAGATACTCAGTAAAATGTTGCTGCTTTTTTGCATGTTGCAGGGTTTTTTCTTCCCTCGAGTTTCCAGGCATGACGTAGTTCCCTGGATTGGCAGTTGAAGGAGGCTCTGATTCTGAGTCACCTTGCCGTGTGGGTGTGGTTGTATCTTCTTAAGGTTTCTAAGTGTTGGTGCTTAATTGCTGTTTACTGAAAGCTGCCAACAAAAATGAGTCAATACACCTTTATCTTCTGATTGTACTCTCTCCTTGGTCCTCCATGTGTTTAAATTCTTGCAGTGAAGTTGAGGGTTTACTGAGCAGTGGAGCTACAGGACACACTATGTATCAAACATTCAGCTGTAGACAGCAATAGAACTAAAGCACCTTGTTTGTATCTTGGATCCATGTGTCTGCAGTGAAACTATACCCACTTGTGCCAGTTCACATCAGCTTGGAATCTGTCTTTTAATCATGAGAGAGGGATGGATTATTTTAACATCTTTCTGATATCACCAGATTTATACATTACGATCCTTACGTGATTAAAGAGTTGGTTGCATAAATTGTTCCTGCTTAGTATGTGTTTTATACTGCTCCATGCTGCATTTCAGAGAGCCAAGTAAATTTCAATGGAAGAAATACATTGCCATCCTTATGCAGAGATCAGCAGTATGTTTCTTTGTTTCTAGTAAGTGATTACTGGCTAAGATTGTCCTGAAAAAGCTTTGAAAAAGTACTGTTGCTATCCCAATCAGGAATTTTGAAAGTTATGTCTTTCAAAGGAGATCTAATAGCAGATACAAACCATGAGGAAGTAGATTTCTAAGGAGTTGTCAGTTTTTTCTACATATTAGTAAATAACACAAGTTTAGAGTTCTCCATTGAACAGATTTTGCAACACATCGATGTCTGTGTTAGTAGAGATCTTTCAGCTTCTTGAAAATAGGTTCTACATATTTTAAAACTATTCTAAAAACAATGCAGAGTAACCTTAAGTCTGGAAACAGTCTAAACCTTGGGTTGCCCTCAGATAAGACAGAGTCAAATTCTTAACTGTCTGATTTTTTTTTTTTTTTTTTTTTTTTTTTTT
>Ga0065711_1006352_pt1 | contig 17610 bp, 10 predicted proteins | sample Hoacrofraction12_FD_59098 | JGI IMG/M metagenome (GOLD analysis project Ga0065711, IMG submission 59098) | Hoatzin crop microbial communities from Cojedes, Venezuela - Epithelial fraction 12 v2 (version 2) | ecosystem: Host-associated > Birds > Digestive system > Esophagus > Crop | place...
AAAAATAAAATAAAAATAAAATAAAAATAAAATAAAAATAAAATAAAAATAAAATAAAAATAAAATAAAATATCTAAAAATAAACATGTAGCAAATGAGATTTTTCAGTGGGACCTGTCCCTTTTCCCTGGTTTGCGCAATGGACTCTTTTACATTCTTTTCCTGTTTGACATGTATTAGCTTTACCTTGATTGCCTCAGGTTTCAAAGAATTGTGTCTGAGATATCCTTTCTTTGCATCCTTTAGGGGGAACAAGAGGGAGGAAAAAAAAAAAGTTTTGCTGGGACTGAAATCATCCAGTCAGAACTGATCTTTTCCAATCCTGTCTGCAATACAGTGATTGCTCCACAGGCTGGACCATTCTTGGATCGTTCCCTCAGTCTTCTCAGCACCTCAATTGTGAAAAAGAGTATGACTATTAACTACAAGTATTAAAATTTAAATACTGTTTTCATTTAAAAAAAAGCATTATCTGGGTAAAATTAACAGTAACTGGAAGAGAGGATTGTGAAAGACATATGTATCTCATATTCTAACAAGAGGAATTATGTCCTTACCTGACAATTACATCTGTGGAAATCCCTGACAATGGTGGTTGCAACAAATTCCTTTTTTTTTTCAGCACTGTCGGTGATTATTCTGCTGAACGAATATATTGGACACGTATTTTTCTCTGTAACTAGTGCTGTTTCGTTCCAGCTGGACATGTGTCAAGTAATTTTCTGTCTTTTAAGAGATTCTTTCTAGGAGACATTTAGCACACAATGGTTTTGTGTGAGTCTCAGCACTTTAGAAGACAGAAGAGTTTAAAAAGAAGCTCTGTTTAACTGCATCCATCTCCTCCCTGCATGTTCATGCATGGCGCTACTCCCTATTGGGATGAGCATGAAGGAGCATTTATCTACCATTTCTCTACTCAAGAACAGCTCACTACAAGGCCTGCAAACTCTGATGCCCTTGCTGCACCATAGCTGGGATCTCTCTCCCAGAAAGGATGGTAAAATCCTGGACAAGTACTCCACTACTGAAACCCGTGGGGTTGCAGGGCAGTCAGGCAGTTCTGCAAAGGACAGCCTTTAAGGTCCTGCAGTCTTCACCCCTTCACAAATACTTGGTCTTGAGTAAGGCCTGGTAAAGATATTTGAAGATCATTTGAGACCTTATGGCATCCTTCCAATACCTGAAGGGAGCCTACAAGAAAGCTGGAGGGGGACTTGTTACAAGGGCGTGTAGTGATAGGACAAGGGCTAAAGGCTTTAAACTGAAAGAGAACAGATTTAGAATAGATAGAAGAAAATCCTTACTATGAGGGTCGTGAGGCACTGGAACAGGTTGCCCAGAGACATTGTGAATGCCCCCTCCCTAAAAGTGTTCAAGGCCAGATTGGATGGGGCTTTGAGCAACCTGCTCTAGCGGAAGGTGTTCCTGCTCATGGCAGGGAGGTTGGAACTAGATGATCTTTAAGGTCCCTTCCAATCTAAACCATTCTATGATTCTATGATAATTTGTGTTGCCAGTTGGTGCAGCAGGCATTTGAGAGTTTCCCTTTTCCCTGCTCTTCCTCACATTGTTTCTGCCAGCTCAAAGGGTATGCAAAATGTTGCAAGAGAGAACATCTTACCTTTTTATATAAAAAAAAATTAGGACAAATCTCAGGAAAAGTGACTAGATCAAGTTCTCACACTGCAGAGCACAAGTGCATTAGAAGAGAGAAAGGCAGAAAACCTGTGGATAGAATAAATCACCTAATTTCCATTTTGCAGACACTAAAAATCAAGAAAAAGGACTGCATATTTTGGCAGTATTTGGGTCAAAAAGATCTGGGAAAGATAAAAGCTGCTGCAAGGTGACTCTGTTGTTCTACCCACTAATGATTTCTGTCAACTGTGAATAGAAATTGTAATAAATAGTACTTCGAATTTATAAATCAGTTAGTGCTGCATCTTTTCTTCCAGGAAAATTCCCACTGACTGGTCACTTTCACAATTTGGTCTTTTCTAATGAGAAGCCTGATCTGTGGAGTTTTCCTCTCCCTTATACAGGAGACTTTGCTAGGGAAGCAGAGGTACCCAATACCTTGCAGGAAGTGTCCCGTGACCGTTCCCTCGCCATCCTGGAAAACTGTCCCTGTGTCATAGGGAAGCTTAAATTATGATGTTACCACACTAGGAAATCGATTTTTAGCTTTAGTCTTTTAACTGACACATGGGCACCCTGTGAGGAGTTTACTGCATATCATGAGGAGGTGAGTGCCTTCTTGTTTCTGGTCAGGCATCTACCAGCATTTTAAGGCAACTAGGGACCTTTGTAAATGTAGCCCATAGCTGCTAATCATTGAGGCTTTCTGCAGAGGGTTGCTGGCTGCCCTTAGTTCCCACTATGTGTATAATTCAATGTGAAAGCACTGGAAATCCTCAAATGAGAGACATATTGATTATAATTCTAGGCGAAGTCTAAGAGACAGGCTTTTTCCAACTTTCCAGAAGACTGCTCCAATCACGCTTTTCAGGACTAAGAGGGAAGAGGAGGTGGTTAGAATTTGCTTTTCTTCTGCTCTTAACACTTGGCAAAATTGGTTCCTACTGGGAGAAGTTTTAAACATACAGCTTTCCAAACTGCAGATTCTGCTGGTCTGCATATTTTGATAGGACAAAGTTTCTGCATTGGAATTGTTTTGGTGTTTTTTTTTGGGGGGGATGGGTGGTGAAGTAGGAAGTGGTTTGCACCTCTTTTTCTTGCTGGTTTTGGTGACTTGCGAATGATTTGTGTATATGAGAGCAACAAGAGCCCACAAAACCCCTGTGGAAAAAGTACAAGGAACTTTGAATCTGGTATGAAATCAGCGATTGCAGGGTGTGCACAGAGTGAAATACTCACACCAGTGCATTAAATGAATGCTTTCAGGACACTTTCTGCTTCATCCAACCTATTCCAAAGAAATCCTTTATCCGAAGACACTTGAACAAATAAAGCCTGTAACAAAAGCCTGCCAAAATCTTTTTGTGTGAGATTCCTCCAATCTTCTCTGCTTCTTTTCATTTTGACAGCAACAGAACCAACTTAAAGTAGAAGAATGTCATAATCGTTTTATGCCTGCACTTCCCTGGCCCCTGCATGAATGAAGTTTACATGGGGAAGCTGTGTCAGCACTGGGAAAAACTGATGGGGCTGCAGTTCATTTTTACCAAGCTTATTGTAAATTCTGTTAATAACAACATTAGCAGATAGATAGATACCCACTGAAAAGGCATAAGGGACAACTGCTGTCTCCATGCTCTCCCTCTCCTGTCATAACTGGAAGGATCAAATTCTCGGCTGGTGTAAACTGTTGTAACATCACTGAAGTACTGTTTACTTCATCTGAAGGGCTTATTCGCAGGCATTGAGTGAAGGAAAAGACAAAATGCATCTCATAGTACACGAGAGTATTCAGAAGTTGCTGATTTCAGCAATCTGGCTTACAAAAAGAGTTAACAGAAAGCAAATAACAGAAGCCATTGCTTAAATTTACAGTCACACAAACTGGGGAATTCTACCCATTTTCAGACTCCAAAAGTGTTTAATAAAGGCAAACCCACTCTGCAAAGACTGTTGAATTTATTAAAAATGTCCTGTGCAATGATCAATGCTCAGCTTGGCTCCAGGATCTAACTCTTGCAAAACATGTGTGGTAATTATTCAGCCTGTTGTATTAGCAGCTTTAAGCACACTGTGTTCAACAAGGCTGTTGCTGAGTTTTAGATTACTTTTTTTACAACTGCAGTGCTTGGAAATCTTGGCAATAGGAAGTACTTTGATCAGTTGTACTGTCATCATAATAGAGATCATAAAATTGAGTTAGAATAGCAAGTATATTAATAGTAAAGAAATTCATTCAGTCAGGCTCTCAAAACAACAACAACAAAAAGAAAAATCTGAAGAATATACCTGTATTTCTTAAGGCTCTATGAGGCCTCATTCTGGGTCACAACAAAAGTCTATCCAGCACCAAATATTCCTTCCCACAGAGATCAGCTGCAAACCCTTAGGATGAGTGTAAGAAACAAGGAATAGGGAGGGCGGTTCTTCCTCGGTGCCCTGAGCCATCTTCTGTAGAATTGACAAATGTCAGATGTTTCATGACTTCCATCACATTCATCACCAGCAGACCTATCCCCAGGAGCTGTCTAGGCCAGTTCTGAATGCACTGAAATTTTCGCTCACCTCTACATCTTGCAATAATAAGTTTTGCAATTTATTTGTAAGTCGTGTATAACTAGTTTTATGTGTTTGTTCTTTCTAATAAAAGCATTGGCGCACCTCTGCTTCCTATATTTGCTCAAAATAGCTTGCGATTACTGCTTGTCTGCTGGTTAAGATGGAGTAGACCTCTTTGGTGAGTTCCTTCAGTGTTGCCTTTCCCAAAATGAAGAGCTGCAGGCTATACACACATAGAATCTGTTCTCTATTTCTAATCACCCTTACCATGACTTTAAAAATACACTGTACTGTTTCCAAATTGATTGAATTGGATTGTGTTCAAGATGTGAGCATGCCGTGGATTTATAAAGCAGTGCAAAGCTATTTTCTGTTTTGTTCCTCGTACAATTCCTAATAACTTTGAACATTAGATTTTCCTTTATGATCGTTGCAGAACATTGTGCTAGTGTTTTCAGGGAACCATTGAAATATTTTCTGGATGATGATAGCTAATTTAGAAACCATCATCATTTATGCCTGCTTACATGGGAAGTTTCCCTTGTGTATTACTCTGAGTTTCATCAACAACTTGATTTTTTCTGCTGTTCTAGTGCCTAGGCAAACAATTTTAAAAAAATTAATAATTAGAAAAATTGTAATTTGGAAAAGTAAAACATGAAGAGTGAGACTGTTCTGAGTTAAAATATAGCAGTCCAAAAGTAAATATTAACCTCTCAGTGAGATGATATTAAGCTGGCTCTTCTTTGAATCACCATGATGCTTCTTGACGATTGGAGGATAAGGTCATTCAATCCTCTTTTCTTTCTCCCAGACACTGTTCCACAGCTGAACAAGGATTTCCATATCAAGTAAGTTGTTTCTGAGCAAATTTACAGACAGATCTTCAGGTGATTTGTGTCAGGTTTTGTCAAAATGTCATGTATTCAGAAAGCAAATTTATATTTACAATTATGAGTTGTAGACTTAGGAATACACTTGTGTTTGTTGAAATAAAAAATCGTATGATTTATATCAATCAACATTAAAGAATAGTCTAAATTCTGACTGTTAAATATTCTTAGTCATTTAGCAGCAGCTCCAGACTAGGACTCTAAACTCTTATTCTGATGCTGAACTTAACAAGCTGTCAGCAACCCACTCAAAAAGCATAAAGTTAAATAGCTGCAGAATTGGCTTTCAAGGCTTGTTCACCAGTTGTATTCTGCATCAAGCAACAATAAACTTGAGGAATGGGCTCCCCAGTACTCAGGCAGAAAAAAATAGTAAAATAAATCAGAAACATTTTTTCCTAGAACTGACTTACTCAACAGTAATAAGATTATTCACTGAATATTCCATTCTGAATATAGATAGGTAGATTAATTTTATACAATTATATTATTCCACATATTTCAATGAAAGTCTACTTATATGAGCAAGTATATAGGATTAAGGAGTATTTTCATAATTTCATCCTTAAATAGGTTTTGGAGCCAGGCTGAAGAATAAATATTGTGAAATGTTTTCGAGACAGAATGGAACTGTTCTTTTCTCATTTCAAGACAGATAGAAAATTTAAATGAAAAGAGACAGATAATGAAAAATGCTGCTTCCTTCTTATTTTGGTTAACTGTTACTGTTGTCACCAATGGCGTCCTAATGTTTCTGGCAATTGAACAAAAATAAAAGCTATAGTCTTATGAATTCATTCATAGTAGGCAGCTATTCTCTCTATGGGTGTATAGATAATGTGAGGAGAAAAAAGCGCCTAAGATAAAAAAGTACCACAGTAACTTATTTACTGTAGTAGTCTAATGATGACACTAATAGTGTCACACACTTTTACTATATTAACATAACACTAGCTTCCCCATTCATAATCAGGTAAACAGCCCACAGTCTATGTCCAGAACACCGGTATCTCTACTATATGGCAGAGCAGATAGGAAGCAGATAAAAAGAAGGGGGGGGGAAAGAAGGGTCACAGTAGTCTAGGTTTTTATTCATGTGACTGAGAAGCAAAAGAACTGAGCAATTTTAAGAGCAGTGTCATTTTTTGTAAAATTGTCTGCTGCAGCATTCAGCACTGCAGCAGCTTTGATTTCACCCTCACACCTTTAGATCTCAGGGAAATTAGTCATGTGAACTTTAATGGAGCTGTAACTCTGTGCCAGTCAGGATACCATCAATGGCACTTTAAGCTGATTTTCCTTCTTTGGGAGGACATTGTGAGCTCTGAGAAGTCTGGTCTCTGAAGGGCAGAGAAAGGGCAGGATGCAGACTGAGGTTTTGATTGGAGTGTGTCCCTGAGGTCAGCTGCCAAACAGAACAGGATAGATGTCTCCCTGCAAAGCAACCTGCTTGGAGGAATTGTCCATTTTAGTTTAATTAACAAGTTAGAGATGAGGTTTAACATGAGTGTCCTACTGCATGCCCACAAAAATATACTTACACATCTGCTAAGCAAGCAATGCCAAGATTATCATGTATAATATGTGGTACAGAAAAAAAACCAACCATTTTTGGAGCAACAGGTGAGTGTTCTGGCTTGAAATTCACCATCTTTTCTTGGTTTTGCTGCATCATATGTAAAAAGGGCTTTTACACTGCTTGCCATACTTTCAGTCTGTCAGACACTACATAATATTTTCTGGTTTTTTTATGCCCTTCCTACTGGTTAGTGAATGGATGGCATTCGAAGTGGCTGTCTAAAGTGCTGTCGAGCAAAGGATGCTAGCTGGCCAGCCCCATCAAACAGAAACAGAGCAAGAACATTGTACTGGGTTTGCATGACAAGGTTTTGGTAGCAAAATGGGACTACAGGGGTGGCCTCTGTGACAAGCTACTAGAAGCTTCCCCACATCTGATAGAGCCATTGCCAGCCATCTCCAAGACGGACCTGCTGCTGGGCAAGGCCAAGCCCATCAGTCACAATGGTAGTGCCTCTGGGACAACATATTGAGGAAGGGAAAAAAAAATGTGCAACAGCAATTGCTGGAGGGTAGAGGAGTGAGAATACATGAGAGAAACAACTCTGCAGACCCCAAGGTCAGAGAAGGAGGAGGTGTTCCAAGCGCCGGAGCAGAGGTTCACCTACAGCCTGTGGAGAAGACCATGGTGAGGCAGGCTGTGCCCCTGCAGCCCGTGGAGGCCCACAGTGGAGCAGATATCAACCTGCAGCCTGTGGATGACCCCACACAGGAGTAGGTGGATGTGCCTGAAGGAATGAGGATGTGACCCCATGGAGTGCTCGCACTGCAGCAGGCTCCTGACAGGACCTGTGGACCCATGGAGAGAGGAACCCACACAGGAGCAGGTTTGCTGGCAGGACTTGTGAACCTGCAGGGGCCCCATACTAAAGGACTGCAAGCCGTGGGAAGGACTCATGTTGGAGCAATTCATGGAGGACTGTGTGCTGTGGGAGGGACCCCACGCTGGAGTAGGGGAAGAGTGTGAGGAGCCCTCTCTCAGAGGAGGAAGGAGCGACACAGACAATGTGTGATGAACTGATTGCAACCCTCATTCCCCATCCTCCTGTGCTGTTGAGGGGGGAGGAGGTAGAGAATTCAGGGACGAAGTTAAGCCCAGGAAGAAGGGAGGGGTGGAGGGAAGATGTTTGTAAGATTTAGTTTTAATTTCTCATTACCCATCTCTGATTTTGATTGGTAATAAATTAAACTAGTTTCCCTAGCTTGAGACTGTATGGCCTGTAACAGTAACTGGTGAGTGATCTCTCCCCATCCTTATCTTGATCCACAAGCCTTTTGCAGTATTTTTTCTCCCCTGTCTGGTTGAGGAGGGGAGTGACAGAGCATCTTTGGTGGGCACCTGGCATCCACCCACCTGGTCAACCCACCACAAACATACTACAGGCAGAGTGTTTTTTCCTTTCTTGCCTTGCCAACAAACATTGTAGGTGGAAGTACAGATGGGCTGGGCATCCCCGACTCCTACCATTGCAGCTTTTCCCCCTCATAATATTTGCTAGTGTGGACTGGGGTCCAAGTTCCTCCCTTTGTGGCTGGAGCAGCTTAGTGAAGTGGTATTCCTCTAACCTCTGACCTGGCATAAGCCCACCTTCAGGAAGTGGAAAACTAGTATTTGGGACCCCTCTGACCTGGATTTGAGTGGAGATTCTGGATACTAAGCAGTCCAAAAGCTTGATTCTACTGATGTACAATTTCTGAAATAACCTTTCCTTTGCTACCTTCATAGAGTTGAATAAGGTTACTTTGCAGCCATGTTTGATAGGGCCAAGGCTAGCCATTATCTAACTTTTTGTTTCCTTCTTGAACAATGCAAAAGAGACAGAACATAATGTTACAATTCAATCATGCACTTTTAAGAGGTGTCAATGCCTGCTCCGTGCAATGCAAATGAATGTATATCTTACACCCAGATTCTCTCAATACTTTACCTTTAAATTTGGCCTCAGCGTTGGCCACTTAGCCTAGACCTAGCAATTTTCTGATTTTTTTTCTCAGAAGCAGGAAATACGTCTGGTTGTGAGCACACAATGTTCGTGTTTATGTGCAGTGACTACATGCTGGACTGACCTATATGATATACCAACGTGGGAGCCTTGAAAACATATAATTCCCCAGACACAAGGTGTCTTGTCTGGCCTTAAACTGAAAGTATTTTTATGCCTTCAGCTGCACCACATGACCCATGGTAATATTTTATCAGTTTTCCAAACCTAGATGCAACAATTCTGTTTGTTGTTTTGGTTTTTTTTTTTTTAAATCATTAATTCCTTTCCTGCTGAGATTTCACAGTTCCATTACTGTAGAACTTAAAAAAAAAATCTCAAGATATCTCAAATACTAATGGGAAAATCTGATGTTATATTCATATTCATATGTGTACAAATGTAGAACAGATAAAATGAGTAAAAGACATGGTTCCAACAAAATACAATTTTTCAATTCCAAACCCCATCTGGCATGAAATGTAGCATGTAGAAATGCAGATGGTTCCATTCGTAACCCTGGCTTAAGTGGTATGCAGAAATGTGGGCAATAAAAACCATTATATAATATCAGACCCATGGAAAACACATATGGATGAACACAACTTATGTTGTGACGGAAATGGTGAAGTGATTGGCACCAAAGAGCTGCATCTTAACTCTAGTAGTTGCTAGAGCACAGAGTGGACGAGTGTGGACCAGCAATTCCCTGAGGAATGGAGGCCAGGAGCTGTGGGGTCTCCCCTGGGGTGACAGGGCAGATCTGCACCATCCAAGGCCCACGCCTCCAACCAGGGAGCAGTGAAGCTGGGGCAAACAGGGACAGCCCCAATTCTGGGCATTGGGCACCTCCTTGGGGATGGGGACCACCTGAGGACAGCCTGGTATGTCAGCCTGCGAGTGGGGGTCAGGATCAGGACTGGTGAGGGGAAGCTGCATCAGACACAACCCTGGTATGTGCAAAGGCAAGCTATTAAGAACATTAGCATGCTTACAGGTACAGGCTGAATAATGGTGTATTTCTGAAAGATGCTGCACAGCCTGCATCCTTCACTGTCTTCTGAAAGTGGTGGACAGTGTGCTGTAGCCTATAAAGAGGTGCTAGGTATCCGAGAGGTCCTAATTACTGTGACCACACAGAAGATTTGATTGCCAGAAGATACTGTGCCATTAAAATGCATTTTTAAACCAATATTCTGCTGTGAAAATAAGCTGTGCTGGATGAGGAAGCATTTGGCTGGAGGCAGTCGGTGGTAGGATTCCCTTGGAACTGATCTTGTGACCACTTGTTAATTAGTAGCTCTGTAATAACCTTGTATGCTAATGATATGTGCAGATAATACACGGTTGAACAGCAGCAGCAACAGGTCTGAAATAATCGAAATGGGCAAATTAAATGTGCAAGGGGCAAACAGGAAATTCTCCTATAAAGTCAGGACTATCCTTTGGAAATGAGAAATATCTTTGTATATAGATAGTAATTTTAAGAATTTCTGTCAATTATCAAAGTTATATGAGCATGGAAAAAGCAAATGTCAGCCTCTACCACAGGAAGTAAGTTGTTTTCAATAGGGAAAGGAGACTGTTAATGCCATTTTGCAAGGCAGCTAACAGGCTATAGGTGGATGCCTATGCACAGCCACAGTCAATCTGGTAAAAGGAGGAGACACAGAAGTGGGAAGAGCTGCAGGGAAAGGACAACTGGAGTAATTACGAATGTAACTTGTGAGAGGAAACTAGGAAGGTGGGTGTTTTCTAGCTTGGCAAAGTGAATGCTGAGAGACAACATGGTTGTTCTCAAGGAACACATCAGTAATTGAACACTAGATAGCAAGGAGCGGGACTCCGCACACAACAGATGAATGAATTTTTTCAGTCCTTGTTTTTTTCATGTGAGCCTATAAACAATGCACTTGCTAATGTTAGATGTAAGAACAAGTCTTTTTCCTGGGGAAATGAAAGTCCAAGTTGAATGATGTTTAAAGATTGAATGACACAAGATACCTTTGCTATGAAATCAGCTGTAGGTAACGGTGAGATCTAACTGTTACTTTTGGCTCTGCTAATATGCCAGGAATGAGATCTGTTTTAAGAGCTGTCAGAGAAGTCTCACAGACTGCCAAAGTGAGAAGCAGATTATGGTCTGCCCCAGAAGCACCAGAAGTGCTTAAGCAGAAGTGAGTTGCAGTGCATCCCTCCTGATGTGTGAAATGCAAGTGGTACAGACTCTATATAGCACACAGACGTGCTTTGGCAACTTGCAGCACTGGCAATGGGATAACTGGGGCATGGAACCTTCTTTCAGAGAAAACACCTCAGTTTCTGATGCAGCTTTCCTCCCTACAGTGTTATGCTCACACATTCACCCAGCCTTTCTGGAACTGAGAGCTGATCTTACGGCAGACATTTCTGATTCTACTACCTGAAACCATGCAAATTTCATTTGCCAGAAGGCATCTTTTGGTGGCTTTTAGCTCCTTCAGAATCATACTTATCTCAAGTCAGGGATGAAAGCAGAACAAGTCAAATACAAACACAAAGCAATTAAAAATAGATAATAAAACTTTTATTAATTGCAAAATAAGTCACATTTGTGCTCAAGATATGTTCACCTTTCTGAAGAAGCCCTTCTCCCACACTTACTGTAAGCATTTATGTTCATTCAGTGATTAGACTCTTTAACTTTATTAGTAAATTAATATGTACCTCTCTTTACATAGTTCTTGATGAATGGTTAGAAATTGCTGCTATAGAAGATCTGTTTTTAAAAACTCCAGTGATGGAAACTGTGCAGGGGCAGATACCTGCAAGGACCTGGTCTTTTGAAGTTTTGAAAGACGTGTAGCATAAGCCAGCTGGCAGCTCACAGGCCGTATCTCATTCCCAGGGAGTCGTTCAGGCAACATGTGCTAACCAAGTCCTTTAATATCCTCTGTTGAACTTGCTGGGCGTAGCACTGGCCAGGTGCTGTGCTGTGACTGCTACAGCTATGGAAGTGGTGGAGGAGATATGGATACAATTCCCTAAATCGCTGAGGTTATGTCCATTTGTACTTACTTCAACATAGCCACTGACAAGGTGTCATAGCTACGTTCATCTACATGCACAGTCAAGACCTTGCAAATTGTGAAGAAGAGTGTAAGGAGAGGGGATATGTGGTAGGCATCAGCATTGAACAACTTGCCATGCAAGGAAACAAGAGATGTTGAACACAACACTGTCATTGCAGCCATATAGAAAGAGACAGAGGACCTAGCATACAAAGTCCTCAGAGAGCTAGGAAGATCAGTGTTCCGAGAGAAGTTATTGAATGTTTAATAGCATTTTACACCCTGGACATTTGAAACAAGACTACAGAGTGTAAACAAGAACCAGTCATGCCGTTTTTCTCTCATACTTCATATAACATAAGACAAAGCCCTTAACTCATGCAATTTTGTTTTATTTTTTTCTTTTTTTGGGTATTGGGGTTTTTGTTGTTGTTGTTGTGTTTTTTTGGGGGGATGGGTGGTGGTTATATTTTAAGCGACTATCAGCCGGAAGAGATTTCTACCCTGAGAAAACAAACTCTCCTACTTTACTGTCTGTTACAACAAGAAACATAAACATAGGCTCAGATTTTCCAAACCAGCTGAAGAAATGGAGCCTTTTCTTTTGGTGTTACCCCCCACTAAAACATCTTAAAGTGGTATATATTTTCAGTATATGCTGGTTACTTATCCTATGAAAAACAGGTCTTCTGAAAATGTAATCCCTTGTGTTTCATTTGGAAGACCTGGTGATCTAATTTCTAGCTATAGTGTTTCATGAAATATGAACTACCTGTATATGTTGGGAGAGAAATTAGAGAAAAGACAGCTCATTGAAAGTTCATTGATAAAAAAAGAGGAAAATTTTCATTGAAGAAGAATTTTTTGATTAAATTCTTGTCACATGTATTTGGTTTGTAATACAGTGTCATCTAGTCTAATGTATAATCTATCAGGATTATTCATCCATGATGAAACAACAGTTCTCACAGGGCCAGTGAATTTTTCTAATTGTTTTGGAACCAATGAGCAGAAAGAGGAGAAAATAATGGAACATTACAGGTGATGCTATAGTCCACTGGTGGCAAAATATTAAGTCACAACCAATCAGAAGCTGACATCACAAGCTGGACTAATATTACACTGGGGCCATATTTAAAACTTTTCAAGCTCCAAGTGTCTTTGAAAAAAAAGGAAAATGTATCAGAAAATATCTCCAAAAGGGTTACTTACCATTATGTCTTTGACAGGCTGTTTCATCCTCCCAGCCTAGGGAAATTTTTTAGATCAAAGAGCTTCAAATACATTCAGAAAGACAGTATGTGGTATAAAATTTTAGAATAAAATTTTATGAAAGTTAACATTGTGTGTAATTCTTGTTTACATAACAGACTTGAAATATGCACAGGTCCCAGTATACAAATTGTACCTTTTGAAATTATAGAGTTGAAGCAGAATCTGATTCCTTCTGCTTCTCTTCCTAGAGCTCAGAGCATAGACAGATGAAGAGTAGGTAATTTCAACTACGGGCACGTTCACAGAAGGAAAGAAGCCAAAGCATTCACACGGCAAGTTGCTATGCTCTGAGTCTGCAGCTGTGGGTATAATCCTGTGCCCTTCCACTAGCTCCCTACATGACTTTGGGCAAATCTCACCTGTGCCTCTATCTCTCTAATTGAAAAAGGACTTTGCAGTATCACTTTGTAAAGAGCTTTAGACAAAAGTGGTACATAAAAGCGTATTTTTACATAGTGCGTATAAAACCAGACTCTTCTCTTGTAGCATCCTTTTGAATCCACAGGAATCAGTAAAGTCATATGGATGCATCTGAGGTCCTATGTATTCCAGGAAATAGCCAAAGTCAGGGACTTCGTTAGCACCTCTTTGACTACAGTTTACAGCATCGGTTAATTACTGATCATGGGTATGGATGTTATTGCAGCTCTTCCTTGCGTATGCTTCCATCCAAATTGGACTTACTCATTCAGCCAAGTGAGCAGCTCACCTGTTTTCTTGTTGGTGGAGCTAAATCCTGTGATGCAAACATGGCATCTTAATGGTCACATTTTTCTCTCAAACGAAGCAAATCCAAATGGTGCCAGAACTTCCTGGGCAAAGCAGTTAGTGAAACCTTTGCCCTCAGACAAGAGGAAGTTCCAGCACATGTTTAGCTGAAGTAGTGCTCCTTTGACTTCTGCAGCAGCTCTTAAGTCACCTTGGCTGAAGTACGTGAGCTGTTGTTTCAAGGGAATGGCACCACTGCAATGCTGAGTGAGGGGTTAAGAGACATTAGAACAATTAAGGCAGGAAAGGAAGAATCCTTCTCGTCAGAGATCTGTCTTTGTAATCATCTTAAAGAATGCCACCCCAAAAGCCAGTTTTGGCTAACTACATTTAGCTAATTAGTTAACCAGTGTTCAAATAATCTTTAGCACGAAGAGGAAAGTGAGGGATCTGGCAGCTGAAGTAATGGAAATGGAAGTTCACTTCAAGGTGCAGACTCATCCACAGCACAGAAAAAGGAAACAATAAGACTTCTGCCAACAGGTCAGATTTCATTCCATGAAAGGGGCAGGAAACCAAAAATTGTTTCATGCATTAGTGAATCGCAGGATAAATACACCGCAATTAGCCACAGTCATATCAGTCATGTCATTCCTGATTGTACCTGTGTGGTACAACTATGAAACACCAAATGTGCACCAGGAATAATATTTCCAGTAAATATCAGCAAGTGTTAGTCCATCACAGATCTGCTAGCATCTTGTGTACAGTGCCTTGCATGGTTCCGCTTATTCATGCTCAAGGAGGCTGTAGTCAAACTGGAGGAGGTGCAGAGTGGAGATGAGAAAATGGAAAGACTTCCGCTGAGAGAAGGCTGATAGCATGATTGAAACAGGGCCAGTGTCTCATCCCAGAGCACATAAAAACACAACTCTAGATGGTGCTGCTATTTCAGTGTCCTTCATCTCCAAGCTGAGGTTCTGCACTGTTGACCACCCTCCTTGTTTGCTTGCTTCAAGTACTATTCTCTAATTGTCTTTAGTGAGTGCATGTGGGAGGGAGGGAGAGCAGATACTCAGATGTCCATCAATAGACGTTGGAAAGGGGCTTGAATTGTAAGCCCATTTCAAATGCTTGGAAATGTCTGAATAACCATGATGAAATCAGACATTTTATTGGAGTGCCCCATATGTTAGCTGCATCATATCCAAAACCTGTCCCAAATAGCACACTTGCATAGCCAGGCAAAGATGAATTGAAGAACAACAATATAATGTCAGGGACTTGGCACACAGCAATACCCATGAAGCCACTGAATACCTTCAATGTCTCACACCCGTTCTTCGTTAAGCATAATTAGCTGATTAACTGTCTCCCTCACTTGCCGGGATCCAAGGAGCTTTGGGTGGGCTCTGAAATGTTTCATGTGAATAACTGAAAAGGGCAGTGGAGTTTAAGATGCTGTAAATGTAGCTCAGGCTTAAACTGACTTGACCCTGTTTCCTCATCCCTACATGACACATGAGAAAAGAGATACAGAGAAGGTCTATGTCTGAGTCAATAGAATGGATGTTTGAGATTTACTTACGAAAGATTTTAGATGAGATAGCTGTTCTGAGCCAGATGTTCTCACCTTGGGATGGCAGTGTCTGCCCAGCCCCTCAAGATTATTTCTCTGTTCGCTGCAAAAGTGCACCAAATTCCGTCTTCTGCTGAGTACTGGGGTGCTGAGAGGTCTCATCAGCTTAGCTATGGGGTTGCTATCACGTTGGCATATGAAATACCTCCCTCATATAATGATTCTTCAAAGCAGAGATAACCTCAGTCTCTCCAGCCAAAAGCAGCCTTTTCTGATCAGACATTTAGTGGTGGAGACAATCTATTGTTTTAATACCTTTGGATAATTAGAATAAGCTGGTTGGGCCAGCAGCCAAGATGGAGTTTACGTAGAGGATGGATTCCCCCAGAGTTTGTCTTTTTAAAACATCGAATTTTGTTGGAAGATTCGGCTTGTCACAGCGTCTCAGTCTTTTGATGTCTCCCTGGGAGGGGAAGAAGAAACTTAACAGTGGGTGAAAGGAGCAGGAGTCCTCCTTAAGATGGTATCAGGCAGTGGGAGGTGAATTGTAGTTCCAGTATTTGCATGCACAGAGGAATCTTTTTGTGTGTACCCTCAGCTGGTTCTAGTCTCTTTCCAAGAGCTGCAAGGGGCTTATGTCAAGGCTGATTTCAGTGAGGGCTGCCAGCTGAAATGAAGGAAATGGGTTTCCTTCCAGCCCTGACCAGTTCAGTTTGTGTGATGGAGGAGCTATATCAGCCAGCATAGCCACTCAGGGGAAATAGCTGTTTGTATACACGCAAAACCCCCCTGGTCATTGTGTCACTCTTATTTCTTGAATAGCTAAATGCTGCCTATGAGCAACTTCTGAGGAACCTGAGGGATGCAACTAATTTCCAGCAAATTACACAGTTTAAATGGTACTAAAAAAATTTTGGGACAGGTGGAGGATTGAGAAAGAGGTCTTAGTTAAGTGTATCAAGAGCCTCGATTGAATGACGCGTATCTCAAACAGTGATTCCCATACCTTTTCAGCTATAACTTCACTTAACAGCATTTATTAACTTTATTACTATAAATAAATAAATAAAGCAAGCCTTTGAACAACAAATTTCTTGTCAGGTTTATGTCTCCTAGCATGGTAAACAATGTGCTGCCATTTCTGGGTTTGAGATAGATGGTTATTCACTTTCTATTCTTGTACCTCTAATGTAAAACCAGATTAGAGTCTTTCTGAAATATGTCCTTCTTTCTTGTGTTCCACTCTTCATATTATTGGAAGTACCCTTCTAAATGATATATAATGTAATACTAGTTTCCAAAATGTTTTTATGCTTGGAATCATAACCTGAGAAGGTTGCCCCATTGTATTGCAGTAAGTTTAGTTTGCAGCTACTACTTCTAAAATATTGCTGGACCTCTGCCTTGCATAAAGAGTTGCTGTAAATGCATAACAATGATCTGCAAGTGTCTGGTTAGAAACTATGAAAAAAATGCATACACTTTCCTGAAATCTCTACAACATACAGTAGGGGAGAGGAGAATTCATATTAATTACTTATTTAAAGATTTCAACAGTACTTTCAAAGATGAAAGGATGTTTTATTCTGTCTAGCACAGTGCCTATGGTTTGAGTAGTTGACTTGGTTTTGCCATCTGTTGTTACAAGCTTTAATTAGACTTGAGCAAAGATTTTAAACAAAAAAGGAGATTATATATGGCTTTGCACAAAAAAGGTGTGAAATCAGTGGTTTCAAGTACTTCAGATATAAGAACCCCAGAAAATCTGTAGTGTTCTGTAGGTTTGTTGTAAGTGGTGAGACATGTTTTCTAGAAGAAAATATAAGGGCATTGTCACACCCCAATCATGAGAGTGATTAAATGCCCTGCTCTGTTAACAACGGTGACTCAGATTCGCCAATCTCCTCAGCTGGATTAAGGTGAAATGACACCAAAGATCCTGTATCACTTTACAAGGTTTATTCATGATTATGATAAATCAATTTATTGTGGCATGGTTATGACAGGCAAACTACTGAGGCACAATTATGCACAATAATGGCAAGGAAACTACTGAGGCATGATTATGATAAGCAAATTGTGGTGGTACTATTAGGACAAGCAAACTGTGGCAGTATTATTACAACAAGCAAACTACAGTAGTATGATTACAATAGACAAGCTACAGTGGTACGAGTATGACAAACAAGTTACTGTGGTAAAATTATGATAAGTTTTGCTTTTATGGTTTCAAAGGAGAAGGAAAAGAACAGAAGGGAGGACAGAAAAGAAAAGTTAGAGAGGAAAAGAGGAAGAAATAAAAAGGTATCACCAGATCCAGGTCCAGCATTGATCTGGGCAATGGGGGG
>Ga0065711_1006451_pt1 | contig 17609 bp, 7 predicted proteins | sample Hoacrofraction12_FD_59098 | JGI IMG/M metagenome (GOLD analysis project Ga0065711, IMG submission 59098) | Hoatzin crop microbial communities from Cojedes, Venezuela - Epithelial fraction 12 v2 (version 2) | ecosystem: Host-associated > Birds > Digestive system > Esophagus > Crop | place...
TATGAGGTTCAACATGGCCAAATGCCAGGTCCTGCACTTGGGTCACAACTACCCCATGCAACGCTACAGGCTTGGGGAGGAGTGGCTGGAAAGATGCCCAGCGGAAAAGGACCTTGGGGTGTTGGTTGACAGCTGGCTGAACGTGAGCCAGCAGTGTGCCCAGGTAGTCAAGTAGGCCAAGGGCATCCTGGCTTGTATCAGGAATAGTGTGGCCAGCAGGAGTAGGGAGGTGATCGTGCCCCTGGACTCAGCACTGGTGAGGCTGCAGTTGGAGTGCTGTGTTCAGTTTTGGGCCCCTCACTACAGGAAGGACATTGAGGTGCTGGAGCGTGTCCAGAGAAGGGCAACAAGGCTGGTGAAGGGTCTAGAGAACAAGTGTTATGAGGAGCAGCTGAGAGAACTGGGGCTGTTTCGTGTGGAGAACAGGAGGCTGTTATCTTGTTAAAATCAAATCAAAGTGAGTCAATCAAATCGTTTATTTTAATAATTCTGAAGACTTGCTATATTTCATCTATAGTATTTGCTATAGATCCTGTTTCAACTGCAAATAAGCATTTGGTTTGAGTATTCTGAAAGCTTTTCTTTACATTGAAATGTTCACTTTTACTTTTTTTCTTGGTAGTGGTAATCTCATTGAAAGGGACCTTTATGCTCAATCAGTTCGTATTTTAATGACTCAGGTATTTTCCTCTGAAAAAGTAATTTGAAAAATATTCAGCCAGCTGTGCTTCTGTTGATGTGACTGAAGAGTATCTTTGTGCAAGGCTGATCTTCTGAAACATTCCTCCCATAATCAAAGGATATTGAAAGAAATCTTATATAACAAGTACAACTGGAGCAAATTTACGTGCTGCCTTCCTGGCACAAGCCTTACAATTACCTTATCTTATTTGGCACCATTACAGATATAGTTTGAAATCTCAGCACTGTCTGTCAGGCACCTAAAAATATTTTGATTTACAGAGGTACATATTTGTTCTGGTTGCATGTCTTTGTTTTGTTAGCGGTCTCTACGATACATCTTCATTTACTAAAACATGGATATCGCACATCTGGTGAGTCCCACCAGAGTTCTGAAATCAAATGCCATTCACAACAAAATTGCCCAATTATTTCTTTGAATAGCGGATTGTGTTTAATAAATGTGCATTATATTTGAAAATAACAATAGGACAAATACAGTGAGGAATATCATATTAATGGTGTGATTATGTTACTGTAAAGGGCAGAGTCAGGTAACTCTGAGCCATTCAGTTTTGACAGAAACATGCTGGGATTATCCCATATCACTTACACTCTGAAGTAGCATTGCCCTCTTTGCTCTTTCCGACTCAGTTCTTTGGGAATTTTTATCTGGTTCTTTTCAATTTCCTTCTGACTTTCTTCAAGACTCAAAAAGGAAGACACTACAGTACAAATTAGTTCCGGTTTTTTCCTCAAATATTTCTTTCTTCCTCTGAATAATTATTATCCACACCATCGAGGAATGCCTTCATAGCACAGAAAGAAAAAAAAAATAAAAGAAAGAATCAAAAGAACAAGATAGTTTAATGTAAAAGACTTTAAAACTATATCCTTCTGCTGAGGTTTGAAAGTGTACAGAAAAAAAGGAATACAGCAGTTAACCTTGTTTCTAGGGTTTGCTATAAATTGAAGTTTTGTTGTAGGAAAAGAGCCTGCTCAAAGCAGAGATTTTTAATGTGGTTTTATGTCTTCAATTAATATTTCTTTACATATATTCCTTAATCCAAGTGTAAAACACTAAATAATTTAAATATCAATCATCCAAATAACTGAAATATCAGAGTTGCATTAATAACCGTGTTTTGTGGGTTTTTTTCTTCAGTTCATTGATCAAATACCTTTTAAGAAGAAATTGACTGATAAAATGAAGAGTTCATGAGAATAAGAAAATAAGAACTTTTTTTTTTCTTCTGGCTTCTGAAGTTTCGCAGTTACTCTGACTCTGACCAACATCTCCCTGGTGTTTCTGGTTCCCTCCCTAGAGAGAAAACAGGAGTTATACAATTCTGCATATAGCAAAGTGATTAAATGTTCAATTAGAACAGGCATATCAAAGGTTAATTCCACAGGAGAACTACACAAATTAATTCTAGTTTTGCAGATCTTTGAAATAATAAAATGTCTGAGCTATGCTTAAGCAAGAAACAAAAAAGGGAGGAGGTGATCAGAGGATCCCTGGAAGTCTGCTGATTAATGATCCTTTCCCATACTTAAATCACTATTAATTTAATCCTCACAAGCATCCATAGTTTAATTATATATTTGACTAGAAAATAGTAGAAGATAATAATAAAAGAGTTGTAGATTCACTCCTCAATCTTGCATAAAGCCACTGAACAGAGGAACTTAGGAAACCTGTGGAAAGATACAGATTATGGAAAGGAGATGACTGGCTAACCAGACCCGAGCTATAGACATCCTGCATTTGCCAGTGGTGTCTTGGGGTGCATTAAGAGGAGTGTGGCCAGCAGGTTGAGGGAGGTACTCCTCCACCTCCACTCTGCCCTAGTGAGGCCCTATCTGGAGTACTGCGTCCAGTTCTGGGCTCCCCACTTCAAGAAAGATGAGGAGCTACTGGAGAGAGTCCAGCGGAGGGCTACGAGGATGATAAGGGGACTGGAACATCTTCCCTACGAGAAGAGGCTGAGGGAGCTGGGCTTGTTCATCCTGAAAAAGAGAAGGCTGAGAGGGAACCTTATAAATGCCTGTAAATATCTGAAGGGTGGGTGTCAGGAGGATGGGACCAGACTCTTTTCAGTGGTGTCCAGTGACAGGACAGGGGCAACCGGCACAAACTGAAGCAGAGGAAGTTCCATCTGAACAAGAGGAAGAACTTCTTCACTCTGAGGGTGACGGAGCAGTGGAACAGGTTGCCCAGGGAGACTGTGGAGTCTCCTTCTCTGGAGATATTCAAAACCCATCTGGACAAGGTCCTGTGCAGCCTGCTCTGGGTTACCCTGCTTTGGCAAGGGGGTTGGACTAGATGATCCACAGAGGTCCCTTCCAACCCCTATGATTCTTTGATTCTCTGAACAGTTGTAATTAAGGCTTTCATAAACCGTGTAATGCTAGAGGCTGTCAAGATTCAAGTTTATACACTAGAAAGGTAACCAGAAATTAAGACACTGAAGTAATTTGGACAATATGTGGAGTTTAATTTGATTGTTGGTACAGGAAAACATCTGTTTATCGGGAACCATAAATCTTTACAACATTCAAGAATCACACAAATAAATTTCTGTTTTAAACAGAACAGATTGGTTTGGGCAGCATAGACACACAGAGCTCTCATAGATGTTGCTAATATTTCCTGGCATAAGCAAGATTAGCCATACAGGAAGCCAGAATCCACCCCTGGATTTAGTATTTTTGACAGAGGGTCTAACATCTGAGTCAAAGGGCTGCATTCAAAGGAGAGAATCACAGGCTAAAGCACAGGAAGACAGGACAAGAAACTACCTCTAAGGCTACAAATGCTTGTCTTTTGAACAGGAGCTTTGGATTTCCTTTTAACCAAAAAATTTCAACTCCTCCCACTTTGAAATAGGAGAAACACTTGAAAATAAATGGAAGAAATCTCTTTCTGAAGGTTATATTATTGCTAGCAATAGGCATCTTTTTGCCACAGCCTCATGCCTGTGAATTGTCTGCTGAGGACACCTGTGAAAAAGACATCCGAGTACTTAGTGATGCTAAAGCTGAGGGAGGAGCTTGTTTTTTTCTCGAAACCATTAATTACAACATGGAGGAAGAAAATTACTTAGTGTTCTGCAAAATACAAAATGTTCTTCTAATTAAAATCTTCAGAGAGATGTTAAAACCATTTTCATGAGCAAATGATACATATCCGTAGAGGCAGTGATGATTTTAAAGGAAAAGGCAACAGGCAAAATTTAAGCAGCCAGACTCCTCCCTATTTGGAAGTCAACGGTAAAATTCTCAGTGACATCAATGAGGACATCAGGCCAGAAGCAACTGCTTTTGAAAATTGCATCCTATGAAATCCCCACTGACTATGTGACCATGTCATACAGAAATGGCAAAGCACTACGTAAGTAATAGAGGGGCAGGAAAAGTACAAGAATCAGTGAACAGCTTGAGAAACAACAGCATTCACACCTTTCAAACATTATGTCAGGAATGACTTTCATGTGCACACCCCTGAAGTGCAGCTTTCTGTCCTTTCTCTTCATGCAGGCAAATAATTCTTGCGTCAGCTGCAGTGGACTGAAATCCGCTTTGCAAAACTCCCTTCTGCCAGCGGTTCTGTGCACTGCAGTCTGCAGCACAAACTCTACATATGCTGCCAGTTCATGACACGACACCTTTTCGTCTGTTCTCATCACTCATTCTAGTCCACAGAAATTGTGTGCGTCTAAGGTTACCGGAGTGAAAGTGACATCTCTCTGACCTGTTCCCCCCACCCTCTGCCAACCAGCAACAGGCAGGGCACTGTTTATGCCCACTGCTTAACATCCTGGACTAGCACCATCAGTCCCATCTGCAAGACTGAGCGATGGCAGTGCTTTACCCCTTAGCTGGTGAGCTTAGTGGTCATGGAGCACATTTGGAGACCAATACTCTTGCCACATTGCTCCCTGCACAACAAATTAGTTCACTTATTTGATGGAGCTGTCTGAGTAGAAATATTTTATCCTTAATGAGAAGAAAGGCTGTCTCCCTCTATGAGTAATAACCTGAAGTTTTATGAAATATTGGCCTCCTCCTCAACTTTTGGCAGTGCTGCACTTTTAGTTTATGAATGAGTGTATTTTGTATTGATCCTGCCTCATTATGATTGCCAATAATTTTATCTCCTTCACTTTATTATCACTGTGATGGATGGGATCTCTTGAAATAGATTTCATTTATTTTTACTATTCCTATTACTTTCTTTTTAATTTATCTGTTGCTGTGCTAAATAAAAATCACAAAAATATTGAGGTATTAAATTTTTGTAAAGGCATGCCTTGGGATTAATATTCCACAGTTTGATAAAATCACAGAGCTGCCCACTAAACATAATACACTGGAGCAATATATTCATTATAACTGAATGATAAAAAAAGAACTTTCATGTAATGCACACATGTGCCAGATGTAGGGGGAAAATATTTACCCAATCAAAGCAATAAATATCATTTATCATCTTGAATATTAAAAGGAAATCAGTATACAGAATACTAAGTCCAGTCCTTTGTGACAATTAACTAATCCCTCTCCTCTTCCTCTGATTCAGCCTCCCCCAGTTTCCTCCACCTTCTTGTGAATTGAACTACAAAATAAGAGTGGATCTTCCACATACATAAATTAATATTATAGCATGTGTAATAGCATGTATAGGATGCAATCACAACAATAATGCAGCTCACAAGTCTGATTTCAGAGGGATAGCAATATAATTGTCCATAAGTTTCTATTTATATTTATCTCAATTAGCCACTCTCTCTTACATAAATAAGACTCCAGTCATTTTAAAGGATTTCTACATAATCCAGTTTCCTCAAGTATCAATGAAAATTAACTGCATGAAATGCTCTTGCCACATCTGAAAGGACAGATTAGGAGCTGCAGAGGTTTCCATCTAACCGCCACCCTTGACTATGTCTAACAAGGCACAGCTGATTAGCGTTTTTCTAAATCCATTTTTTGCCAGGAATTTGTTCCCCCTGAACTCAATCAGAGTTTTGCCAGTGGCTTCAATAACAGAGGATGATGGGTAACTCATTTTCACTTCTGATAGAACTCATTACATGGCTATGCATTCTTATCCTTGGACACAGCACAAAACAGATCAACACACATTAAGACACAGGATAATGAACTTGCTGTGAATCTCTGTTTTCAACGACACAACCATACGTACACTTTTACACTCTCAAGGAAGCTCCTTTATCTGCACAAAAAGGCATGATTAATACCAGAAATAATGTTTTAGTAGCCTTCATCACAAGCAGTGTATTGAAGACATGGTACCATGAGTTGATGAGGTTAGACACATTAAAATAAAACCCCTGAGGTCAAGGCCAGGGCTTCATAAAGGAAACCCTCATCTTCCATGTTTAAATCTTTTAATACACAAGGGAAAGATCTGCCTATGTGTCACCACTAGCACCTTGGCCATTTTCTGCAGTACAGCAGACACTAATCATGCCTGCACAAAATGCCAGAAACTAATTCATTGGATTTTGCAGTCTTTCTCCATCAGACTTGGAAGATAAGACCAGCATGTCTTCTCTTCATCTCTGAATCACAAAGTCAGACAAAAATGCCAGAAGGCGTTTATATTCAGATGCTCGACAAAATTGCGTTAGTGTTTCCCACGCTTGTAAGGTTTCACTGGAGTCTCAGAGGCATGCACACACACATCTGTAAGACCTAGCCAAAACGATCACCTCTCTGACTTACCTGTGAAATATTTGCTGGCAAAAGAACGCAGTGCTGTTACTCAGTGCTGGGAAATGAGACGCAGAACTATGTTTCCTATATAAGGATATCCTTGATGAACATGTGTACAGCTTTAAATATCACTGGCTATGCTTCAGAAAATCTGTAGCCAACGATACTAAGGACAATAACTAAGAAATTGCAAATAAGATCCACAGCAACCTGCAAAATGTTGCAGTGTGGCACAGGTTATGGCCCTTGAATGCACTGCGGAACAAAAGTGTTCCTCTCCCATTCAAAGTGACTGGTTCTTCCTGGGAACTAATGACAGCAGCATCCGTCCCTTTGGTGAGCACGTTGCACACCAAAGACTTTCAGCAGGTTGCATGCGAGTGTGGGCACAGACTCTGATCTCCACCGATGCCACAGAAATCTAGGAGTAGTCCGGTGAAAATCTTCAAGCTACTTCAGACATATTGCAGGGCAGACAGCAGTAGAACCTGGCCACAGGATCAGCAAAATTCCACATAAATGCAAGTTTCCTGCAGTGTACTGGTTTTTTTCGTGAGAAACTGACACTATTATTTTGCCACAATAAATGGATGCCTTATGTAAAGATGAAGATTGACTTGTGTAAGGAAAATGTTGTAAGAGGAGTTTCCTATTGAAACCTGCAAGCAAATCTGAATGGAAAACCTGTTTAGAAAACAATGCTTTGGCCAAACAACAATGCCATATTCAGTAGCTGTGAATACAGCAAGTACTGTGTGCTGTGCAAGGGAAGAAGAACTGTCATGGCTGCTGCTTGCAAAAGCACGGCAGCACTTGCGATCAGCTCAGTCAGTGGATTCAGAATGGGGCTGGTGGCAAATCTCACAGGATTAATGGGCAGGCAGTGAGAAATATGGCAAGTGCAAATATCACTTGGAAAGATGAAGATTGCCCACTGTAAAGCAAAGAGACTTAAAAAGAGGCCCAAATGCAGCAAAAAAATGAATGCTGAGGGAGAAATACATCACATTTATCCTGCACTTCTCTTTTCTCTGCATCTGCCTGTTGGAAAAAGAGATGCTGTATGGAAAAAAAAAAGTGTCAGATTTCACTTTTTACACCAGATGTATGTTTCCATGCCTTAATACCTCTAAAATTTAGACTTAACCACAGCCAGAGACTGTGAATCTAAAAGAAATGAGTACCAAATCTCATTCTCAAGGGTTAAAGCCACATCCAGCTACTACGGATTTTCAAAATTGTAATGTCACTCTTTAAGAAAGTGTTCTGGAACATAATAAGCACTAGTATGGAAATTTCCTGTTCCAGTTACTCATTTTTAGATAGTTATTTCATAAATAGAAGTTCACCCCTGCTGTTTTCTTCTTTGGAGAAAAATGACCTGATTATTCACAAATACCACAAACAATTTTCACCAAAAACACTGTTCAGAAAACACTTCAGATGTTCAAACATCTAGTGGGATAGAAACATCATCTGAATAATAAATCAACTCTGAGGAAATGGACCACATTTAATACTCGGTTGTCAGTTCTATCCACCATCACTTCGATTTCTGAAGTGCACCATGACTGACTCCACACTTTTGCAAGGGGAAAGTGTTGGAAGGCTGAACTCCAGGACCAAATATTTGAGCACCTTTCTCAGTTTCCTTTGGGGGATGTTCTTGTAGTTCACACTTACTCACGTAACAGATATTGGAATACTCTGTACTGCAGTACTAATTATTGCCACCTCAGCAGAATCAGTTGAATTATACCTTCCAAAGGTTGCCTTCTGAAAACTAAACAGCTAGCAGTACAACTCAAAAGAGAAAAAAAGAAATTCCTTTTTAAATAGGGCTTCATCGCTCCATGCTCTCCAAAGTACAATGCTTCACAAGACCAAGAGCAAAAACAAAACTCTAGTATACTAAAAGCTATTTGATTCCTTGTTTCCTCACCTCCAGGAGCTACAGCCAATGCTCCTCAGTGGGAAAGACACAGTCAGGCATGTGATTGCTCTGCCTTTGTGTGAGTCCTTCCAGTCTCTGGTACACTTATTGCCACGAGCCAACTCCCCTTGCCTTCCTTAAAAGCAGTAGTATCTTCTCAGCATGATGAAACTAGCCAAAGTTGAGGTGGCTGTGTCCTTTTTCACGTCTTCCAACCTGTTCTCCAGAGATTACTGGAAAACTTCTACCTCTTGCGCGTAATTCATTTCAGGAGCTTTTCACAGCCTTTTTTGTTTAATTCTGTGGTGCTAAATGAACTACAGACATTTCCTGATTGTTACACAGGTGGTTTAAGCGCTGGCTGTGCAGACTGGAGGGGCAGGGGGGTGAGATCATGGAGGTATTCTGCGACTTCCCTCTCAAACTTGCTTCAGGTTTGCTGGCCTTCAGCTTCAGGTGTTGAGAATTTCAGGGGATTCGCACTCCATGAAGAGAGAACAGAGTTGACCAAGTAATTCAACACCTCCCTTTTAGCATCCATGCAGGCACACACACACAAAAGCACAGAGTATACATCCTGGCTTTTGCAAAGATGGCAAAAATCTGCTGTTCATACAGGTAGCTCTGAGGCAAAATTATCACACTAAGGGAGTCACTGCTGGCTTTGTACTACGCTTGGCATTGATCTGTGCCTGTAGTACAGCATAAAATGCAAGACTGCTTCCCACATTTTCATCTCTTCTAATAGAGAAAATTCCACCATACATTATTCATTCTGGTAGGTTTGCTGGGTGGAATTTTTTTAGTCTTTTTAGTGTGAACTATATGCTTCTTTAGTCTGACCTCCTGGAAGAAAAGCTCCTCATCTCATTTCTCTGAGAAGGAAAGAAAAAACATAAGGAGGAGGGAAGGGAGGAAAAGGGGGAAACAAGGTAAAAATCTTTGTATCTTTTACAAGATAATAGAATTGAAACAAATTTTGACTTTAGCATAGCTCTGGCTCATCAGGGAAATTCGGCTAAAATGACCTGTAAGTTTCTTGGAGACACCTGCTTATCTTGTGTTATGAGTGTACTGCAAACTGATCGGCGCAGAGTGCTGCATGTACACCATGGGACAAGAGTCCTAGGTTCAACGCATAATACACCTTGGACCTGTATCTTTCTTTCTGCTATAATGCCTCCCTGATGGAAAAGTTCTGATCCCTTCCGATCCTAACGTTAGCACAAATCCAAATGCATTTCTTTTTATGCAGACCTACACCTCCACACCTACACTTCAGTGAATGAATGCAGAACTTGGTTTTGCCATACACTCATTTTTAGAGGTTGAGTCTACCGTGCTTTAAAAAGCTGGCAGGAGAAGAATTCCTGAGTCTAGTCCAAGGTTATACTGCCAGTTAGAGTACGACTGTAAACATTTTGCATCTTGTTTATTGTCCTGTTAAACAGACTGCAGAGCTCTTACAAGTGACATATCAGATACTTTTGCTTATCTGGCTATGACAGCCTGTTATTCTTTTAATCCCTCTACATGTTAAAGAATTTTTTTTTCCCCCTGCAATGGAATATAGTAAGGCAGGATCTTGAGGTCACTGATATGTATTACAGAATTGGACAGGCTGGGATGAGATCTTGTGAGACACCTAAAACTTCTCTCTTATCCATTACTGGTAAAGCTCAGGTCAACACACTTTGAACTGGTGATAGTGAACCAACTGATGGAAATTCAGAAGAAGGTTTGCTCTGCACAATGTAGCCTCTGATGAACGGCTGAAGAAGCAGTAATAGTTTTTTCCAGAGAGAGAAGAGCCAGAGATACAACTCTTTCCATATGCAGAGGACAGCTTCTGATCAGAAAGTAATAACTTCCTTGAAGAGGAAGAGTTCTCCTTATTGGAGAAGAAATCAGGAACTACAACTGGACTAAGGAAGGCCTAGGAAAGAAATTAAGGAGAAAGGTAAGGTGTAATTACCTAGACAGTCTGTGTGACTGCTGTTTCTGGAGGAAAGTGAGGAGTGTCACTGAAGGATATCTCAAAACATTCTCAAGATTTCCTTCTCAAGAGTGAAGTTTGTGAAGGCGCTATCTTTTTCTCTGGAACCAGAATCACAGGTAGATACAAGAGTCTTCCGTTAGGCTCAGTAAAGAATCAAAGAATCATAGAATCATTAAGGTTGGAAAAAAACTCTAAGATCATGAAGTCCAGCCATCAACCCAACACAACCATGTCTAGTAAACCATGTCCCAAAGTGCAATCTCTACACATTTTTTAACAATCTCCAGAGGTGGTGACTCCACCACCTCCCTGGGCAGACTATTCCAACATCTGACCACTCTTTCAGTAAAGAAATTTTTCCTAATATCCAATCTAAACCTCCTCTGAGGCAACTTGAGGCCATTGTCTCTCATCTTATTGCTAGTTACCTGGGTGGAGAGACCAACACCTGCCCCACTACAATCTCCTTTCAGATAGTTGTAGAAAGCAATAAGGTCCCCCCTCAGCCTCCTCTTCTCCACACGAAACAGCTCCAGTTCCCTCAGCCGCTCCTCATAACACTTGTTCTCTAGACCCTTCACCAGCCTTGTTGCCCTTCTCTGGACACGCTCCAGCACCTCAATGTCCTTCCTGTAGTGAGGGGCCCAAAACTGAACACAGCACTCCAACTGCAGCCTCACCAGTGCTGAGTCCAGGGGCACGATCACCTCCCTACTCCTGCTGGCCACACTATTCCTGATACAAGCCAGGATGCCCTTGGCCTACTTGACTACCTGGGCACACTGCTGGCTCACGTTCAGCCAGCTGTCAACCAACACCCCAAGGTCCTTTTCCGCTGGGCATCTTTCCAGCCACTCCTCCCCAAGCCTGTAGCGTTGCATGGGGTAGTTGTGACCCAAGTGCAGGACCTGGCATTTGGCCATGTTGAACCTCATACAACTGACCCCGGCCCATCGATCCAGTCTGTCCAGATAGCTCTGCAGATCTCTCCTACCCTCAAGCAGATTGACACTCTCACGCAACTCAGTGTCATCTGCAAACTTACTGAGGGAGCACTCAGTCCCCTCTTCCAGATCATTGTTGAAGATGCTAAACAAGACCAGACCCAAAACTGAGCCCTGGGGAGCACCACTCGTGACCGACCACGGGCTCTATTTCACTCCATTCATCACCACTCTCTGGGCTCAGCCATTCAGCCAGGTCTTTATCCGGCGAAGAGTACACCCATCCAAACCATGGCCAGCTAGTTTCTCCGGGTGGATGCTGTGGGGAACAGTGTCAAAGGCCTTACTAAAGTCCAGGTAGACGACATCCGCAGCCTTTCCCTCATCCACTAGGCAGGTCGCCTTGTCGTAGAAGGAGATCAGGTTGATTAAGCAGGACCTGCCTTTCATGAAGCCATGCTGGCTGGGCCTAATCCCCTCATTGTCTTTCACATGCCCAGTGAGTGCACTCAGGATGAATCACTCCATAATCTTCCTTGGCACCGAGGTCAGGCAGACAGGCTTATAGTTCCTAGAAGAGGTCAGGCAGACAGGCTTATAGTTCCTAGAATCGTCCTTCCAGCTCTCCTTGTAGATGGGTGTCACACTGGTGATCCTCCAGTCATCTGGGACCTCCCCTGTTAGCCAGGACTGCTGATAGATGATGAAGAGTGGCTTTGCCAGCTCCTCTGCCAGTTCCCTCAGCACTCTTGGATTCCATCCGACTTACATAGACTTGTAAGTGTCCAGGTGGCGTATAGAAGTTGATCTAGTTGCCTTTGGCAGAATGCAGTGGTGCATATGCTCACTGTCTTATTCACTATGAATTATGTCAATATATCACTTGATGGAACCTTCTAGAATAACCTTCTGACAACCATAAGGCTGCTGTTATGGTTTTGCGGTGGCCGGAAACAAAAGCGCCATGCAGCCGCCCCTCCCCCTGGTGGGGTGCAGAGGAGAATGGAAAGAAACAGGCAGAAACTGGTGGGTCGGGATAAGGGCAGTTTAACAGAACAGCAAACAAAGGGAACAGGAACAACTACAATACAGATAAGGTGAAAACAACACAAACCGCACAACCCACAGAGCCACTCTCCATGACCGCTGCTGCTGCGCGCTCCCGAGCCGTGAGTGAGTTCCTGCCGCCCCGCTCCCCCCCACCGGAACCCAGCATGACGGCACATGGTATGGAATACCCGGCTCTGTTTGGCCAGGTGGGGTCAGCCGGGCCGGCTGTGCCCCTTCCTGGATTCCGGTGAAAATTAACCCTGTCCTGGCCAAACCCAGGACAGCTGCTTATGCTTCATTTTCTTTCCTTTGCAGTTGATACTCAATGATTTTCTGTCATACAGAGTCTTGCAAGCTTGTAGGAAGTTGGATGCAGTAGGAAAGTTCACTATGAAAAACAAGATAAAGGACACTATTTTGTGTATGATTATTCTGGCAGTGAGTTTCAGATTGGCCTTTTTATTATTTTTAATATATTGTCAGATGAAGAGTGGCTTGGTTGGGGAAAAAAAAGTTCCCTTACAGATTATCTTCCACAGATTGGATTAGAATCATGACAGTGTGATTCTTTTGGGTTTAATCCTCTAGGGTGTGCCTTTTGAAGTATTTTAGCTGCAAGGCTTCCTAGCTTAGTTTTTATTTTCCACTCTGCCATGGCTGCCTACTATGCTGAGTTGTTGATCTGCTTAAAGGTTTCTCTTGCTGTGTAGCAACTCTTTCTGTGTTGTTTGGACCTCTTACTTCCTGGGGTAGGTACCTTTTGAGATTTCTTTTCTAGCTCTATAGTAGCAGAAGAAGAAGAAAACATGCCCTGTTCTGATTTTTATCATTTTTCCCTTGATGAGTTTCCAAAGTGACCAGAATAATATCGCTGCCTACCTTGGGAAATTGCTAACCTAAATAGCATGACATTATACTGAAACAGCCCTCTGTGCTGCTGCAAAGCATAGAGACAAGAGGAGAAGTTTCTGCCATACAGTAGTGAAAGGGAGACTTCCGTTTCTGAGTTCATCTCTAGACATCTTGTACACTGGCAGATTTGTTGCTCATTTCCTGCAGTGGAGTGTGTCGAATTATTTTAGCTCAGCTATTCTACAAGAAACTAAGGTCTAAAGCTATAACATCTTACAATTTGAGTCTTCCTCACAGCTCGCTGCCTTCACAAGGTGTTTTAATCTCCTGCTAGGGTATTTCTCCCCTCTCCCAAGTTAACAAAATGGAAAGGTGGTATATGTGTAAATAAATCAAAAGAGATCTTGTATTTCCTTTCTGATTTTTTTTTTTTAAGTCAGCCTCCTGTTTGTTAGCTTGCCTTCCACACTAGATTAAAAGTTAAGTTCTGTCTTGTGACCTATTTCCACTTGAATGAAGGAGCTGGACTTTGGGGATGGTTTCTGGGACCAGCCTGAAATCTGTCACAAGGTGGAGCTGCAGCTGAGCTGTTGTGAGTGCACCCCTGCAACTGGACCCTGATGGGGCTGTGAAAAGGATCTTGCCTTGTGCCCACCGTGGAACAAGCAGGGACTTGCGCTTTTGGGTTGGATGGCTTTCTGTTGCCTTCTATTCTGGAAGACATCACTGACAGCTCTTCCAGAGCTGAACAACTGGTCTTTCCCATAGAGTCCTTCTGTGTCAGTAAATAACTTTTCATAGTGATGGAATTACCTTCATAAAAGATTTTAACAAAGCAGGCATCTAGAGCCTAACCATAAACTGTTCCAGTTAAGGGTGCTCACTGAGTTGGCTGAACATGATGTCTCTACAGGTGTCTGACAACAAGGAACTCTTTCGAGTGATGCTGGTGCTTTTTTGGCAGATCTTGAAGGCTGGCAGCTCCTTGAAAGGGGATTCAGCCTCTTTCTCTCCCTGAAATAATTACAACTATGCCCAAGAGTCTGGAATTCCCCTTAGCACTGAGATCATTTTAGTATCCATAAAACATCTTTTTGCAACTGAAGCTGTGAGAAGCTCATGTGCTGTGTTTCCAGTAGGGTTTATATCATCACATTTTCATAGCCTGGCTTCTCACTGCAGATACTTTAAATGTTCCCAGTGAAGCAACAGAACAATCAGGCTAGTTCTCCAACAGTGGAAGAAAGACAATCAGAAAAGATGGTGTTGCAATGAATGCTTGCAGGAAGTTCAAAGTATATGCCTGCTGCATACAGCATCTGCAGGGACTGATAGCAACGGGGAAAGGAAGCAGAAAGTTTCTAGCTGAAAATTTAATAAATACAATAGCATGTTATTAGATCAAAATAATTCTAGGCCATGACAAGCAATAAGGCATCTAAAACACCCTCTTTCCCACCCACAGTGGGAAAGAGTGACCAGTATTTTGTAACTTCATAGTTAGAAGGTGAAGCTGGCTACCTTACTGGATGTTCCAGTCTCACAACTACAGAGTCCCTTTTGACCGAAACAAGGCACAATAGTGAATGAGGACGTAGTGCAAGATTCAGGAGTGGAAGTGTCCTTGTCTAGTTCTTGTCACCTTCCTTGGTAATGAGGCAATTAGTTGCAAGGACAGTTTTGAACTGCCACTTGGAGGAAATCCAAAGAATTAGAGAAGAAAAATGGCTGCTAAACCACCAAATCTACAAGTTTTTCTCCTTAGGATATGTGACATGTACTACTGCTGGTTTGGGCATAAAAACCCCACTGCTCTCACACTAATGAATGAACAAGTACTATAATTTTTGCATGCACTGTGTAATGCATTGTGTACTAAGCAGTCTCATGGAAATCAGTGGGACCACCCTGTGAGAACAAACGTAGTTTTCAGTCCCATTTATGATTCTCTAGCATTTTATGCCACAGTGACATTGCCAGGCAAGCAGTCTGGTCCCAAAGGAGATGAATTCTCATTACATTTTAATTCATAGAGCAATTATTGTTTCAAGTATGATATATAGTGAAAACTCTACAAAGTTAACCTGTAAAATGCGGGCGATTTTGAAGAAGCAGGATGTGAAGTTGCTTTGCCTCAAAGCCATGATGCTCCTTTTTGTTTCCTGTCTTTTGTTTTCTTACCTGCACCAGAATAATGGAAAGAGGGAGAATATTCAACAGAGATGCTATTCTGGAAAGATGATGGAAAGAAGAAAACAGGCCAGGAAAAGAGAGTATCCTCTTCTCTACTCGGAACAGATTAAAAATAGCCTCTATAGATTCCTCAAATGAATCGTACATTTCCTATGAAATGTTCCTGCCAGGGGCAGGAACAAAATTTTTACTATCTTTAAGAGCACAATTTTGGCTCCATAGAGGAAGATAACATCTGATGATTGCTTGCTAATTCAGCTGGCATGTGCAGAGGAGGAAGAGTAATGTAGAGGAAAAAAAAGATGCTTGAGGAGAGGGGTGAGAAATAATAAATGAAAAACAGGATGTATTTTTATGAGTTGTCATTTTGAACAGCATGATTTTGTGAGTCCAGCACAGAGCTGTCTGCCTTTCTGCGTATGTAGGATTTAAAAAATCTTGTCCAAGTTATTTATAGTGACTATGGAAAACATACACCTAACTTAAATATGTTTGAGATGATGAGCTGAAATGGTATGGGCAGGAGGAGAAGTTTATATGTGAGTATCTCTGAGAACTCTTATACAAAGTATTCTTAGTTTGGCTGTAAATACATGCATTCCTGCATTTCTGATACAAAATATTGATGCAATTGACTTTGTATTTGAATTGATATTGTGAATCGAGGGTGGCTGAGAAAATGTGAAGAAGAATTAGTCAGAGGCTGGATGTTTTAGCCATCAACAACGCCTCCTTATTTCTTTGATTCCTCTCCTACCTATCTTCAGGTCAAGATACCTTTGTGCTGCCATTGCATTCATTGTTATCCCACATAAGATTTATTTAAGGTGTTGTGTACTTGTGATATCTTTTAAAAAAATCGCTACAGAAACCAGCCAAAATTTGAAAATATTTTGAAAACTAACTTGGAGCCTTGAAAACATCGAGGTGTTCAACTGTGAAACATGATTTATAATTTAACATTTTGCAGTCATTAGACACACTTGAAAAAATCAAGTAACACTTATTCAAAGTAAATAACTTTGAAGTGATTATTTTCATTTATGAATTGCAAGGTCCTACAAATTTGAAATATTTTTGAAGAACTGTCAGTGAAACAGTGACTTTGAACTTAAACTTCAGTTGTATGCAATGAGTCTACAGCTCAAATCTGTGTGTTTAGGCTAGCTAGACAACTAAAGGCACCAAATCCAAATAAAATAAGATATTTGGTGTGACAGAAGTGGGCCTAGTAATTTTTGAAATTATATCAAGCCTCAAAATTATCAGGGCTTTTCTTGAAAAGCTTCATTGGAACTATAGTGTGTTTTATGGCATAAAATGAACTGAGCACCAATATCACAAAAGTCATATTTTTAAATGGATGTAACAGATTCTGAGAAGAGGCATATGACTAGGACAGTCCATAGTGAGCTTGCTCCTGACCACGGTCTTCCAGATCACTCTGTGAGAAGAGCTGTATTGTTCAAGCTAGTATATATTTTCGTCAGTACCGGATATTTTTCATGCCATTCTAAAGGAGTAATTAGCAGAAAGAAAGCCTGAGTAATGGTAAAGTTACATGCTACTGCTACTGCTATTGTACTGTATTACTAAATGGTAATGCTGGTCAGTCCTGTTTCTTCATCTGCAAGACTCAGATCAGTTCTTAGGAAAAAAGCTCTGGCCCCTTAGGAAAGTATAAAAAGTTTCAAGATGGACTTCTCACTAGAGTATAATTTTAAATCTTTCCAATTCTTCCCTGTGCTGAAAGGATTAGCAAGAAAAATAAAATTAATTACCTGTCACAGTTCCAGCAAAAGAGTCTGTTCAAGTTCATAAGAATGGTGAAGCTTTCAATTCAGTGTAGAGATACTAATAATGAAAATAATGTAGGAAATTGGAAACGATTATTGTGGAGTCCTGGCTGGACAAGAGGGGACATAGCTTGGTGCGTTGAGCAACCCAGGTTCCGATCCGGAAGTGAGCCTTGGGAGCGGCTGACACTGAACCCTGCTGGGAAGGCAGAGTGACAAGCTCAGTACACTGGAGCAGGGGGAACGTCACCGTTTCCTGCCACACTGTCACTTCCTTCCTGCCACTCTGTCGTTTCCTGCCACAGTACTGTTTTCACTTCGAGATGCAGCTCTGCACCAATCACAACGAGTTGCAGTAGTTTTGCCTATATATGGATTAGGGGTTTAACCATTCAGATGCTGTAATAGTTTTGCTATAT
>Ga0065711_1039670_pt1 | contig 17609 bp, 14 predicted proteins | sample Hoacrofraction12_FD_59098 | JGI IMG/M metagenome (GOLD analysis project Ga0065711, IMG submission 59098) | Hoatzin crop microbial communities from Cojedes, Venezuela - Epithelial fraction 12 v2 (version 2) | ecosystem: Host-associated > Birds > Digestive system > Esophagus > Crop | place...
TGACCCTGCTTCGGCGGGGGGGTTGGACTAGATGACCCACAGAGGTCCCTTCCAACCCCTACTATTCTGTGATTCTGTGATTCTGTGAAGTACTTCTCGGTAGGGCTGGTCTCAATCCCTTTATTCCGCAGCCTGAAAGGATATTGGGGTTGGTGTTGACCCACGTGCAGGACCTAGCACGTGGCATTGTTGAACTTCATGAGGCTCACACAGGCCTAATTCTCAAGCTTGTCCAGATCCCTCTGGATGGCAGCCCATCCCTCAGGCATGTCGAGCACACCGCTCAGTGTGGTGTCATCTGCAAACTTGCAGAGTGTGCACTCAATCGCCATGTCTAGGTTATTGATGAAGATATTCAACAGTACTAGTTCCAGTATGGACCCCTGAGGGACACCACTTGTCATGGATCTCCATCTGGACATTGAGCCACCGACCACTACACTCTGGAGGCGGCCATCCAATCAATTCCTCATCCACTGAAAAGTCCACCATCATATCTGTATCTCTCCAATTTAGATAGAAAGACCTTGTGGGGGACCAGAAAAAATACCTTACAAGAGGTGCTTATAGATAACAGCTGTAGCTCTTCCCTTGTCCACTGATGTAGCCACTCGATCATAGAAGGCGACTAGGTTGGTAAGGTAGGACTTGCCCTTGGTGAAGCCATAGCTGGCTCGAATCACCTCTCTGTCCTCCATGTGCCTTAGCATAGCTTCTAGGAGGATCTGTTCCATGATCTTCCCAGTCACAGAGGTGAGGCTCACAGGTCAGTAGTTCCCGGGGTCCTCCTTTCTACCTTTTTTAACAATAGCACAATGCTTCCCTTCTTCCAGTCACCAGGGACTTCACCTGACTGCTGTGACTTTTCAAATATGCTGGAGAGTGGCTTGGCAACTACGTCAGCCAATTCCCTCAGGACTCTGTGATGCATCTTGTCAGGTCCTACAGACTTATGTGTGTTCATGTTCTTCAGGTGGTTGTAAACCAAATCTTCCCTTGCAGTGGGACTGAATTTTCTTCACAAGCCCTCTTCTTGAAGTCCATTCACTCGACAGGTATGTGAAGAGTGGTTGCCAGTAAAGACTGAGACAAAAAAAGTTGTTGAGTACCTCAGCCTTCTCGTCATCTGTTGTTACTGGTTTGCCACACTTGCTCGTCAGGGGTTGTGCTTTCTTTGACCTTCCTTTTCTGGTGGATATACCTGTAGAAGCCCTTCTCATTATTCTCTGCTTTCGTTGCTACATTCAACTCCATCTGCGCCTTGGTGTTGCTGACGCCATCCCTGCACAACTGGGCACTGTTCCTATACTCTTCCCAGGATACCTGTCCCTGATTCCACTGCTTGTGCTGTTCCCTTTTGCCCTTTGGTTTGACCAGCAGGTCTTGACTCAGCCACGCTGGTCTCTTGCCTTCCTTTCCTGATTTCTTACAGAAAGCATCCTTAAAAATCTGCCAGCTCTGTTCTGCTCCCTCGTCCCTCAGGGTACTTTCCCAGGGGGTCCTATTGCCTAATTCCTTGAAGCGCTGGAAGTTGGCTTTCCTGAAATTCAGCGTCCTGACTTTGCTCTTCGCCTGACCCTCATCCTTTACCACTCTGAACTCCACCAATGCATAATCTCTGCAGCTGAGGCTGCCTCCAATCCTCCTGTCTCCTATTAGCTCACTTGCATTGGTTACCAACAGGTCCAGTATTGCATCCCCTCTGGAAGCATTGTCTATCACCTGGCTTAAGAAGTTATCCTCCGTACACGCCTGGAGTCTCCTGGATTGCCTCAGCTCACCATGTTACCTTTTCCGCAGATGTCAGGGTGGCTGAAGTCCCCCAGCAGGATGAGAGCCTGCAAGCGTGATGTCACCTGTAGCTGGGGTAAGAAGGCTTCATCAATAGGCTCCCCTTCATCCAGTGGCCTGTAGTAGACAGCAACCACAAGGTTCCTTTTTGTTACCTCGTTCTCAGATTCTTACCCATAAGCTTTCAGCCTGCTCATGGGTATTCTTCAGAGATAACTCTTCACGCTCTATCCATTTCTTGATGAATATGGTAACACCTCCACCCCTCCTTCCTCACTTGGCCCCTCTGAACAGGCTGTAGCCATCGATAGCTGCACTCCAGTCATGGATTCATCCCACCAAGTTTCAGTAAGGGCAACAAGATCATAGCTTTCTAGGAGCACAGTGGCTTCTAACTCTTCCTGTTTGTTGCCCCTATTGTGTGCATTGGTGTAGAGGCGCTTCAGCCACGCTGTCAGCCATGTCACCTTTTAGCGGGACACCACTTAACTCCTTTGAGATATTTCACTGGTGTTTCCCTGTTGGCCTCTGTTTCCTCAGTAACCCCTGGCTCATCTCTGTGAGACTTGAATTGTACTGCAGTGTAAACAGCATGTCCCGGAGCAACAGGCTGAGAGCCCTCACTAACACCCCATCCCTGTAACCTTGGTGTGTCGTGTCACAGCTTGTCATGGGCAGGCCTGATATTATCCCCCTCCCCCTTCAAGTCTAGCTTAAAACTCTGTCAATGAGACTAGTACAATTATGCACTATTCTGTTTGAAATTTGGGTCTATGTTTGCAAATGAAAAGGTACAACTAACACAGTGTTCCCCAAAATCAGATAATCATATACAAGCTTTTTTGTTTTGCTTTGATATTTTTTGTTCCTTTGTGTGTCTATGCAGAGGTATTGTGTAGTTAAGATAGAATTTTAGAGAAATTAAATAACTAAACAAGAAAAAGCTGTATCTCTAGAGAGCACTGAAATCGGGGAGGAATGTGAGGAGTCTGTTAACCTGAGGTAGCTTAGCCTAGTGAGTGAAGTGTTTCTAGAATGAGTGATTTCTATAATGAGATTTTTCTAATACCTTTTGAAGTTGTATACTTCACTCACAGCGCACGACCTAAATCCTGACAAAACATCGTAATGAATAGTGATATGATATGTCACAGCTCTTTTCAGAACTCTGTCTCATAATAAAGACTCAGACACTTTCAAATTCAGTTAAAGCAGATTGCAGGTTGGCTGGAAATATGATCAACACCATTTTTGTGGCCTACAACTCCAGAAGTATCTGCTGTAATAGGAAATGAAAACTATGTGCTATAAGTGTATTAGTCTCCAGTATATGTGCTCCAATACCATTGCATCTGCAGCAGGATTGGAGAATAAAGATGGAGAGTATATCTGAATAAGTAGCTAGAAAACAATGCTATATTGTGACTTTTGTTTATGCATTGACTCTTATACATGACCAATGTAAGACTGAACTGCTTGTTTTCTTTTGACAGTATATTGTTTCAATATCTATATCCTGCACACAGCTTCCTCCTACAGGATATTTATCAGAAAATATATCCTTTTCATAAAGATCAATCTCATGGTCGAGAAGGTTTATTTGGAACAGAGAATCACAGAATCACAGAATCATAGAATAGTTTGGGCTGGTAGAGCTTTAAAGGTCATTTAGTCCAACCCCCAGCAATGACCAAGGATATCTTCAAGCAGATCGAGTTGCTCAGAGCCCCATCCAACCTGACCTTGAATGTTTGCAGGGATGGGGCTGGAATATAAATTAATAAATACACAGAGCCTTAATATTTCTGAAACACTGAAATAAGACTTTTCGGAGTATAAGTTTTTGCCTACCACTTTCGCAAAATATTTAAAAAGAGCAATAGGTAATTGCATAGATATATGCAGTAGGTGATGGTTTGTGAGAATTTTCAGTAACAGAAAGAGGGTTACGATGATACATTACTTTTGACAAGAAAATACATGCTACCAAGAGATTAGACTTTACTCCTCCTCTGTCCCTGCAACTGCTAGATTCTTGCCCGCAACTAAAGCTTATTAAATTTTTAGGGTCCCTAGACTACTGAATAACGTAATTTGTCTATGTTTAATGCTTTCAGCATGTCATAACTGCATAATCTAATCTACCCATTGTAATATTCTTCTGTCTTCTTACAATTTACAAATTTCACCTAATCAATGTCAATTTTAAAAAATAATGAAAAATAATCAGTCTGATGAACTGGTTGAACTAAATGTGTTTTGGAGCTAGCAGGATTCACGAGTTACAGTGAAAGGCAATAAAATGAACCAAAAAGCATATAGCGGAAAGACCTTACTAAAGAATTTACTTCACCCAAGGATTTAAAAATAGTGTTCCATATGTAAATGCTTCCTGTTATCCATGATGCCTTTTGTGAACAAGAAAGTTTTTTAACTCTGGTGTTGGTATGAAAAGATAATATTGTAGTGTGAAGTTGCTGATAGAAAAGATCACTATTCATAACTTCTTGGTTCTGTAATTATCTAAGCTAGTCAGTCTATCCTAACATTAAGCCTCCAGTTATCTCTGAGCTTCTCTGATGACAAATCTTATATAATAAAATCAGGAAAGACTTGGAAAACATAAAAATGTCTGTGCTATCACCTATGATCATTTGGCTTGAACACTGTTTCAAGTCTCTACTCTTTTGTGGTATTTACACCAGTTTTAACCCATTGACTTCTGCAGTTTGACTTCTAGGAAAATCCTGCATGGATTTAAGAGCTTGATTTGATAACTATTGCATGCCCAGATTACCATTTGATTTCAAGAAAATATTCATATGCAGCATAGTTCTTTAGTAAAAGCACAGCTTGATAAAAATACAGTTTCAATTTGGTACAAGCCGCTGTAACTAAGAACACATTCGTATTCTTAGAAAAGTTGACTTGACAGTCAAAATCTATCAAGAGATGAATGGGAAGGAAGAGAATGAATTCACCAGGAGCGAAGATTTTGTAACTTTGCTTGTAGATTAGCATAAACAATAGATCCCTGCTGCATGCATTTATAGGCAAATCAACCTAGCAGCAAGAAGGTCGGAGAGAAAAGAGGAAATTATGTGATGCAATATTTGAAAGGGGCAAGAAGAATCTATTGAGACCACTTACGGTTTTTTGATAGAAGGAAACAACAACCTTTAGTATAAAAAAAGCTCCGATAATTCTATAATATATAACCCATAAAGTTCATTCTGCTGTCTTCTGACAGTGTTTACTGACAAAACGTCATGAAATACTTGGTGAAAAGTATAGTCTATACTTGTGTCCTAGTTTTGGCTGGGATTGAGTTAATTTTCTTTGTAGTAGCTGGTATAGTGCTATGTTTTGGATTTAGGATGAGAATAATGTTGATAACACACTGAGGTTTTAGTTATTGCTAAGCAGCCAAAGACTTTTCAGTTTCTCATACCGACCTGCCAGTGAGGAGGCTGGGGGGGGGGCACAAGAAACTGGGAGGGGACACATCCAGGACAGCTGACCCAAACTGTCCGAAGGAATGCTCCATACCATATAATGCTATGCCCAGTATACAAACTAGGGGGAAAGCTTCCCAGGATGCCACTGCTCAGGAACTGGCTGGGCATCAGTCAGTGGGTGGTGAGCACTTGTATTTTGCGTCACTTGTTCTGCATATTCTTTTATCCTTATCATTATTATTTTCCTCTTCCTTTTCTATCCTAGTAAACTGTCTTTATCTCAACTCACAAGTTTTACTTCTTTTTTCTGACCTTTTTCCCCCTTCCCACTTGGGGTGGGGGGGTTGAGCAAATGGATCTGTGGTGTTTAGCTGCCTGCTGGGTTAAACCAAAACACCTTGTATAGGTGAAAAGTTCTATTTATGTTAAAGGTAAATAGATAGTGTGTTGTATAAATTTGAATCCTGTGCAGTTTTGGTGCAAAAGACCAGCCACAAACATTTGTTTGTTTGTTTGTTTGTTTTTAATTAAACACAGAGTGGCTCACAGTGCTTCTTCATAATGTGAAGATGTCACAGGCTATCAAATAATGAAGATGCTATCAAACAAGGTGAAGTATTAGTTTCATTTACCATCAGGCAATCTTCTAATATGCTTTCCAAATGTCAAGCAAAATCCTGAATAGATCACTGAATTTTTTCTGAATTAAGTAAGAGGTTCCAGGGGACCTATAGTACTTTTTTTGCTAAATCCGATAGTGTATTTCCAAAAGATAGTCATTGAATACTCTTGTTCATGGCACAGTATTCGATTAAAAACATACAGAACTGCACCAAATGCAAAACGTTTCCATCAGTAATTTAATTTTACAATATTTCATACATTCTATAAGCATCCAATACAAGTCTCTTATTTCCTTTAGCAGAATCTAATGAATGGTATTGTTAACATCAATCAAGAATTATCCCTGTACGACTTGATAGTTTCAATACTCTTTGTTAGCCGGCTGAAGTGGTATCAGGCTTTGACCATCAGCTCTAGATATCTGCATTCTTAACAGCCATTTCAAGGAGTTTTGTGTTTGGTGTATCCTGATAGTTTTGTGTTTTGGTTTGGCCTGGATAAATGCCAGGTGCCTACCAAAACCGCTCTATCACTTCCCCTCCTCAACTGGACAGGGGAGAGGAAATATGATGAAAGGCTCAAGGGTCGAGATAAGAACAGGGAGAGGTCACTCACCAATTACCGTCACAGACAAAATAGATTGAACTTGGGGAGAAAAAGTTTAATTTATCACCAATCAAATCAGAGTAAGATAATGAGAAATAAAACTAAATCTTAAAACTCCTGTCCCCCACTCCTCCCTTCTTCCCAGGCTCAACTTCACTCCCGTTTCTCTCCCTCCTCCCCTCTGAGTGGCACAGGGGGACGGGGAATGGAGGTTACAGTCAGTTCAGCACACATTGTCTCTGCCGCTCCTTCATCCTCAGCAGAAGGACTCCTCACACTCTTCCCCGGCTCCAGCGTGAGGTCCCTCTCACAGGAGACAGTTCTCCACAAACTTCTCCAGTGTGAGTCCTTCCCACGGGCTGCAGCTCTTCAGAAACTGCTCCGGCATTGGTCCTTCCCACAGGGTGTAGTTCTTCACAAACTGCCCCAACGTGAGTCTCTTCCATGGGGTGCAGTCCTTCAGGAACAGGCTGCTCCAGTGTGGGTCCCCCATGGGGTCACAAGCCCTGGCACCAAACCTGCTCCAGAGTGGGCTTCTCTTTCCACAGGTCCACAGGTCCTGGCAGGAACCTGTTTCAGCGTGGGCTCCTCACAGTGTCACGGCTTCCTTCAGACATCCACCTGCTCTGGCATGGGGTCCCTTCCATGGGCTACAGGTGGAAATTTGCTTCACCATGGACCTCCATGGACTGCAAGGGGACAGCCTGCCTTACCATGATCTTCATCACGGGCTGCAGGGGAAAACTCTCTGCTCCGACGTTTCGAGCACCTCCTCTCCCTCTTTCTTCACTGACTTTGGTGTCTGCAGAGTTGTTTCTCTCACACAGTCTCACTCCTTTCTCTCGACTGCTGCCTCCCTGCAGTTTTTTTTCCCCTTCTGAAATATGCTATCACAAAGGTGCTACCACCGTTGCGGGTTGGCTTGGCCTTGTCTGATGACAGGTCCGTGTTAGAGCTGGCTGGCATTGGCTCTTTCAGATGTGGGGGAAGCTTCTCGCAGCTTCTCACAGAAGCCACCCCTGTAGCCCCCCCTGCTACCAAAACCTTGCCATGCAAACCCATAGCGCTTGGTTACATGGGTGAACCAACTCTATATGAGTTATCAGGCTGATATATTTTAGGGAATTAAACACTGGTCTCCTGTATGTTATTCCTTTGTTCCCTAACCAGCCTCCCCATCCCACTCCCATTTTTTTTTTTTCTGGGATGGGGAAGGGAAAGTCAGGTTGCTTCTTTTTTTTTTTTTCTCTGCATTCACGTGAAATTTTTCAAAATATTTAATCTTTCCTTGAAGAACTGCTGTTTTCCTTTAAGTGAGCTAGAGGCATTGTACAAACATTTCCCATTCCTCAGAGGAAACAGAATTATTTTACATCTCTTTTCTACATAGTTTCCTCCTCTGATCAAAAGCTCTGCTAAAAGGCCACATCGTCTAGGCATCTCTGTCCCAAAAAACTGTTGTTTTCTCTCTGTAACTGCACTCCACCTTTACAGCTCTCTTAAGACCTGTTTAATACCTACTACACTGGCATATAGTGTAGTTTTGTGATTCAAATATTCTATTGGGATGCACAGTTTTAAATCATTTTGAGCAAGCTCTAAACCAGTATTGACCATTTCACATGTTATTGGGAATTCTTTTAGAGGAAATGTACTCTTTCTCCAGCAGTTTTTAAATACAACATCAGAACTTTTCTCCAAAATGATTTAAAATGCATGATTACTTCATTTACACAGTAATAAAAAGCTTTGAAAACTAGATCTTTTTTCCTCCCAGACAGTGCATAGAGGTCGTTCAGATTCACAGACTACCGCAGACTAGAATGTAGAATGACATGGACCAACAATACCGGGTGAAATATTAATGCAGAGAGAAGCTGCTAACAGGAGCTAGAGAAATGCTACTTTTATAATCTTGTTTGTGCTTTGGGTATCGTAAAAGAGACAAAACAAACATAAGGTCATCATGAGAGTATAATAGTTATCAGTTGAATATAAGACACAAGTATGTACAAAATTCTGTAATGGATTGCATAATGGAACAACTTGTCTAGTTTTAATCCTAATTCTTTCCAAAACAGCAGTGTGGGAATGCACTGTGTGCCACACAAGGCACAACTGAAGAAAAGTTCAACTTCAGTGAGTGTCCGAGTCCAATATAGGGAGGGCTTTCGATGCGATCCCAGGGGGCGAGATTAAGACGCAAAAGGAGTCATATGCTGTGCAACCTTGTAAAATTTATTTCTGTGAACCAGGAATCAGAGGTCGGGTGGGAACGGCAGCGGGGGGGAGGACAAGAGAAAAAGAAAAAAAAAAAAGGAACAAAATGACTAGACAAAGAAAGAAAGAAGTCGAACCCCAGTGGGCGAGGAAAGGAGTGCGGGGGGGGGAATAGGTTACCACGACCACGGATTTCATGATGTCCAGCGATGTCCAGTCAGCTCAGTCTCTGTGCAGGCATGGAGGTTCCGGTGAGGATGAGGTCTGGCAGCGAGGTGGGGAGGAGGACAACAAGAGGGCTTAGGGCAGCGTGTGCTGCCCTTTTATATGGGCATTTGCCCATGCGCCATACGGGCAGTTTGTGCCATACATGCTGCCCGCTTAGACAAGTCCTCTCTTGCCAGTCCGTGTGCTACTCCGCGTGCAAGCACTTTCCTCCAGGTCGTTGTGGCGGTTTTTTCGGAGGCCTGGAAGAGATGACAACGGCAGTGTTGAGACAAAATCAATTTGCAGCAGTCTTCTACAATGAGCCGAAAGACTTCTTATCATTCATAAGTAAAAGTTTTTTCACATTTCACTTTTAGAGCTGGGGGGTGTGTAGGGGAGGGGGAGAGGGCGAAGGTACATAAAGAGTAGTATAAGCCTGTGTTTAGGAAAAGACTTTGAAATATTAGCAGATAATTAACATCCCGACTACTGGAGTTCTCTGAGCTCTGGTAGTATACGGCAAAACTCTGCCAAGGTGCTCCAATATTAAATGCGAGGGAAGTCATATGAAAAGCAATACATTCATGTGTTCTGTAGCACGCAAGGAATTTTACTTAAGAGTGGAAGGGAAATACTGAAACATAGAAAAAAACGTTAGATGAAATAAACTGAAGTTGAATAATTCCTGATCCAACCCAGATTAAATATTTATCTTGCTGAAATCAATAGAAATTCTATCAATAACTCAGAATTGGCCAAGGTTTTATTCCTGAATTCCATAAGGACACTAAGGCATACCAAAAACATCATGGAATTTTCCCCATAACTATGCATTTAAACAATGACAATAAAAAAGTGGAAGTCAGAAAAGATCACTTAAACAGTATTCTGTGACCATTCATCCTTTCTGAACTGGTGTATATGCTGCTTTGACACTTCATATTTATAGACATTTAATTATATAAATATATTCACATACAGAGAAGCAACTGATGAACATAAAATGATAGGTCCCAAAGTGTTGCAATGTCTATAATTATTTTTTTCATTTTGGGTTTGTGGTCAATCAGGATTTAGTCTTCAGATTATCAGTTATTTTTACCTGTCTAACGTAGCTAATCTGCTGACAAATATTAGTTGTTCTACTAATTTCTTTCTTGGAGAAATATTTTTTTAAAACTATATGTATTGTGGTTTCTAGTGTTTCCCCTCATTACAGTGTTGAACAACTTATTAGTATATTGTTTAATTTTCTCCAAATATAGGAACACATCATAAAACTGATAGCCCAAGAAATGTAGATTTTAGCAGGTAGAAGAACACTAAAATAACTGGATCAAATAAACCTGCTTTTAATTTCTTTTTCTCTAACTGGTTCCTTACCAGGCTTTATTTCTTAGAGCAATGCAAACTATATAAAGTTGCTATTGTCTGGCTGCAGGAGCTACTGTTAGTCAAAAGGCCTAAAAGATCATTACTCAAGTGAACTATGATTGTTAAGAAAGCTTTAACCAATTTCCCATGCTTTGTCTTTGGCAATAAATATAGTGATATATTTTACAGATCTCTGACTTCTCGTCAGCTTTCTACCCAAAAGCTTTGAAGCTATTGTAATACGTGGAGGACAGACGCAACTTTAATGATATTAGTTTTTCTGTATGGAAAAAGATTCATTATACTTACATAAAAAAAAAATAAAACACTTGTTAATTCTTTAAAACTTGCTTTGCAAGGGAAAATGAAATTGTTAAATGCATTTAACCAGGACAAAGTGATCTACTTAAACATTATTTTAATTCGTCCTTCAATCTCATTTAGTACATGTATTGCCTATGGCTGCAATTAGGTTGCTTAGAATCCCTTGAACCAGATTAAAGATCAAAATCCTTCTTAGTGCCAGCTTTTTGCATGGCAAATATGAACTCAATGGAATCAGCACACTTAAAACAAGACTCAGATGTTAGTTAGTAAAGTCAGTGGAGATCAAGAAAAAAATGCAGAAAACAAGGTGACCCAGAACAGAATACCAAAGGATCTTTTGTATTTTTCAATTCTGGCTAAAGCCATGAAGTCATTCTTGTGTATGCAGAAATATCCCCAAAAGAGACAGTTGTTCTCTGGAAATTTAAACCTACTTCTAGTCTATTATTCCAACTGATGGATCTATTTTTACCACTATTCACGCATAACTTCTTCTGTGTACTTTGCACACATATATCAAAGCATTGTCTACCAACATATCACAAGTAGAAGAAATAGCTCATTTATGTTTTGTGTTTTTGTAGTAAAATAGAATTTCAAGACCAATAGAAACAGCTCAGAATTGTGGTGGTTTTGGAATTATTTAACCACCAGAAAGTTTTCTATTCAGCACTGTGCTACTGGTAACGTCTTATTATTTTTTTGGGACTTCATACAATTAGTTCAAAAGTTAATCATAGAATAGTTTGGATTGGAAGGGACCTTAAAGATCATCTAGTTCCAAGTCCACTGCCATGGGAGCTCCAAAATCCCAGCCATGGGGGGTTGTATTACTTTTAGAAGACTTTGGGTTTATCTTGCACAGCTTCTGTCACAGTTTAAAATGTGTTACTTGATTATTTATTATATATAAAACAAAAAAAAAACAAATACAAACTTTAAAAATTATTACAAAGTAGATTGCATCCTAATGTATACTCATGGTGCTCTCTGCCTTCTGTGAAGCTAACAGAAAACATAATTCAGCCTCTTATCCCCATTAATTAACAAGTTATCAACTAGATTGTTCTGCAAAACTGCTAATAATCCTGTCAAGAACTTGTTTTTTATTACATGCTTAGGAAAGTGGTCACAGGTTTTTGGAGAAAAATTTTACTACATGTGTACCTACCTTATCAGCACCCTAGGCGGAAGGGGTTTCTGCCATGCAGTAGATACAGATTTGCTCATGTAGCAAGAGTTTATCTATAGGATGATGTGAACTGAGACAACTTCTGTGTTCTGTTATATGAAGGGACATGTGCCTGTCAAATGAAAAGGAATGCGTCTGGCCGGTTGATGAATGCACATCCAGTCATGCAGGTGTGCGAACATCTTTGGTAGCATGACTTACATTCCTACAGAATGCCAACCCCTGGTGAAAGACACTGTATTTTTTAACAGCCCATAGCACCTCTGAATACAAAATAAACAATTTAATTTGTCTCAAAAGTATATGCCTATGTATTTGTTCATTTGTTTTTGTCTCAAAATTAAATGAAAAAAAAAACAGTTCAAGAGCAAAGCAAGGCTGTCTTTCACAAGTTACTTCCTTCCCAAACACCATATGCATAAATACTTGCATAGCATAGGGTTAGTGTATATAAAGGTTAAATTTTTAAAGGAAATTAATATTGAGTTACCACAGAAAACCAGTGGCAATTTTGCCTTTTAAAAAGTACAGTCTTGTGTTATACATTTGTGTGGATACAGGTACTGTCAAAATAGGCTCAGATATACAGACATAAAAAAAAGATACCCTGTTTACTACAGCATAGCAGTAAATGAAATCTCTTCCATATATTTTGATTTCAAACACATATATTTCTTTTTACTATACCTGCAGAATATGTTTAAGTTAATTACCATAGATTACAGATATTTTAGTTAAGCTATGCCTCATTAAAGAGAAAATTTTCATTTGTTCCATGCTCACATAACTGAATTTTTCCTCCACAAACGTAAGAAAATGTACCTATATATTTTAGTAACATTCCACTGTATTGTGCTGCCTTTTTAACAACAGAGTAATGTGATTTAAAGGAGGTATAACTTCAGGCTATAGTACAATGCAATACTCTGGGTGCAAACTAAAAGGATAATGACATTATAGTCTGGATTTTTAAATAATCACTTTTTTATTTTAAATGATGGATAAGGCCGCAACAACAGTACAGTGTCTATACATATATATTTTAAAATAATCTGAAAAAAAAGCCCAAAACCAAAGCCACCACCAACAAAATATGCTCCAACATCTAAACCTCACTAATAGAGAGGTTTCGCTGTTGTGCCTATTCTGGGAGCTAACTTCTGTTCTATTAATATCTCTGTTAGGAATATTGATGAAATCTCTTTACATGGTCGAACTCTAACTATACATTGTGTACTGAACACAAATAATTACTTCGGCATTGTGAAGCACATGGCTGTGCTATCAAATGTCATGGCTTGGGGAGAAGGATTCACAGTACTGGTGAGAAAGTTGCAGTGAATGGTGAGATCTAGCTTTCTAACACTGGTATTCACAGCAGCTGATAACCAACATGCTTCTAAGGATATGCATTAGAAAGGATTTTGGCACTAACACAAGGGTGGAGAAAAACATTTTCACAAAACAGAATCCAAAGACTGCAGTCATTTCCTTCATGTAGAGGCTTAAGTCATACATTTGGATGCATTTGGTTAGCTCCCTGGTTTTGCTTCTTCTACAGCCATGCAAAGAGGACATGTTATCTAAGTTCTCACCCCAGCTTGGTCTGCAGGGTTTGAATCCATGTTTTCCATATTCCAGAAGAATGATTGTCGGCTGCAGATTATTCCATTTTCTCTGCAGTATTAAAGAGATTGTGTGTATGTAAAACTGCATAAGAATGTAAAAGTCCTAGCACTAGGAGCAGAGGAGGTGTTTTGGATGCTTTCTGCTAAGGCAGTCAGGTGAGAGGAGATAGTCCAGGCTCTGAAAAATACTTACTTCATATCCAGTGACTGCTTAATATCATGCAAACATAGTCAAGCAGGAAAAGGACCTAATCTTATGTAAATTTTGCAAATAGCTTTTTCAGCTTCTTTTAAAAAGCATATATTTATCAGTACCAAGACTTTCCAATTACAATGACTGATTTTCTTGAGTGGCAAATTCAAGATCAACTCAGCTTAAGGTACTCATTGTTCTTTTGTAGTTACTCAGAGATTTGAGTTCAACAGTTAATGAGAATCTCTGGTACTCTTCCATGTTTTTGTTATTATACAATGCTACAGAGTTTAATGCAGATGTAATGACAGGATTTGATGGAATCATTGTATGCTTTTATTTATTTTACTTTAAAACTTCGTAGAAGTTAGTAAACGGGAGATCCATTCTACTGCTTTGTTAAGTGTCCTGAAAATTTTTATACCGGTACGTTCCTGAATTACTCTTACCTGCTGGGTATCAAAGTACCTACAAAGTGTTTGCGATTTCTGCTTTAGATTGACTGAAAACTCTCCAGTAGAGATCTAGCTACAGTGTAGTTCAGGTACTAAGAGCTTCAAGCAAAGTTTATACATAGTGGGTGAAATATCCTTGGAATAAAGCCACTATGAAACACTCAGGCAAAAGTGACAACTAACGAGTGTCGTGTTAAAAAGGGTTAAGGGAGTCTGATAAGCAGCAAAAGGAAAGCCCTCCCGTTGAGTCACGAGGTTCAGAGAGGACCCTCTTGCTTTCTAAACTCTCTCTCAGAGGAGAGTCTAGGTGCGGCTGAATCCACTCCTAGTCCCAGACTTGGTCAACAGTTTATGCATAAAGAGTTACGTGTGGAGCCACTTCTCAGTTTCAACCTTTGCCTGTCAGAGCCTTTCCAAGGACTTTCACTGAAGCATTTTCGCAAACTTGAAGCAATAGGTAATTTATTCAAGTGACAGGTGTCACAGATTCGGGATTGCTGTTGGTAAATGCACTGTCTACAAAAGTTGAGCTCAAGGTAATGGTTTAGCGCTTTAGTTAACAACGTGTTCCCGGGGATACGTCTGACAAAGTCAGAGGCGCGACTCTTACCAAAATGGCATCCCTTCTTGGGGTAGGGAAGAGAGGTTCAGGTCCGTCAACCCTCCTTCAGGTAAAGTTCTCGCTTGGCTTCTCCTCCCAAAGAGAGTTTGCAAGTGCCAATTTTTATATGTTTGAAAATCTTTTTGCGAGGTGGGACTAAGTCAATTATTATGTGTTGATTGGCTCTTGGCACGGAATGTCATGTCATCACAAGCGGGACTGAGCAGTTTCACACACCTATGGAGCGGGCATCTTGATGTGTGCTCAGGAGGGCCATCTGATTTTTATTCAAAGCAACCTCTGGCTGCGCAGCCTCCGCCGCACCCCACAGATCACTTGGTTTTCAGTAATGGGCTATACCCCCTTACTTCTGTCTGAGAGGATAAGCGAAAGTTAATTGCTCCATTTATTAACTCTTTAGATCTTGACGCATGAGTCCAAGCATGTCTTTTGTCCTGCATTGACAAGTCCAGCAAGGCCATCGATTACAATGAGCTATTTTGAGCATCTGATATACATAAAAGTGTGAAAGAATGTAACTGTGTATAGCATCTCTGTATTAGTAAGCACTGTATCTAGTAAAGTTTGACATGCTAAGCTGTCTTTATTAAACAACAGATGCCTACATCCTACATCTGGAACTTATATTATACAATAACCACACAATTTTGGTGTATTTCTCATATATTTATCCATACATATATATGACTTGCTGTATCTGCTGCATCTAGTGAACATGCCTGATATACAACTATTTTATTTTGTTGGGCAATAAATAGTGATACAGAAGAATCTTGGACAGGAAAGAAATGATTAGACATAAAGGAAAACAAATATTAACTTTATGTCATCATCTGCTGATGATAAAAAAATTAGTACAATCAACAAAAAGAGTAGATTCAAAGTAATGAAAGATGGAAAAATATGTATACACAGATTTTTCATTATAAAAAAGGTAGGTGGGTGCAAACTAAATTAGTTGGCTTTTCTACTCAAAGCTGGAACCCAGAATATACACTATCGTAAAAGTATTAAAATTACATATTTTCTAGCATAATACCAACACTGTTATAAACACAGACTTTAAAAAACAGGGATGAAATACTTGCCAACTGAGTCTCGTTAGCAGTGAGTGTCTGGTTCTTAGGTATCAGACAGCAACCCTCTTTGAGTACTTATAGGTTTTCTGGAACATTGTTTTAAGATGGTTAAGCCTAAAAGTTTCCTGGATAACTGGTCTTAATCTCACATAGATATTAAAAATTTTCTTTTCTGAGTAGATATCTGCCTCTGAAACTTGTTATCTGATCCAAGTTTAAGTAGCCAGCCTATCCTCTTTCCTCAGAAGGTGTTTCAGGAGTTAATGGAAGCAACACAAGAGGTAAGAGGCAGAGTGGTTGTGAAAGCAGTGTCACCTTGTTCATAAGAGTATGATAGTTAGAGCTTCCACTGAGAAATGATGGGCCTTCGTATAGCATTTTTAATGATATTGTCTTCAGTTACTGTCACTCAACCAGTCTGAAATAAAAAATAAAATACAGCTGTAATCAGTGGTAATCAAGAAAACTCTTGCTTCTGAGATATTTGTCTAATTAAAATGGTACTTTTTATTCATGTCCCTTAAATAGTCACTATAGCAGTGTGGATGTTTTTTACAAACTATTTTGTTTCAAGGACCGATTGAACTAATCCTGTGACCAGGGCACAACAATACACGGAAATTGCTGGCACATTCCATGCAAAGTAGGAAGTAAGTCTTTAAGACAAATCACAGATGTATTACTTGCATAGTCCATGAAGAGCTATTGGAGATATAAGTTCCATTCTAGGTATGTAGAATACTACATTTTTGCAGTTGACCTCAGCTGGCTTCAAACAGAATTTGTGCACGACCAGCTGTAGCACTGGATTTATAAAGTTTAGTTACGCATTCTAATATACTTTAATCTGTAAGATGAATTTTTTCTTTCAGGAAGGCAGATTTTTTCTTTAGGTTACTGAGCTTCCTTTAGGCACTTCTATGCTGCTCAGCATCTTACAGAAGATTTATAGTAACTTATAAAGGCAAGCATTGCACTAGGAAAGGGAATTACGAACAAGAATGTGGTGTCTTTAAATTCTGGAGGAGGCAAAGATTTTCAATCTAAAAGACAAGTTTAAGGAATGGGACTGTTTCTGTGCTCTACTAGGGTTCATTTACTCAGTATATGTAGAAAGTGACTTTTTTTTTCATGGGAAATTTTCTGCATTTCCATAACTAGATTATCCACTGTGTAAAATTAAAAGAAAATAAGTAGCTATTGTACTAAATGCATTCTTTCTTTCTGCAGGAACAGAAAGGATTGTTAGCATATTTACATTTTTTATTTTATAACTATCTTTTAAATGTCTGTGTGCTCTAAAAGTCCTATTCACAGTGGGTCCATGCTTATCTACACTTTATGATTCATTATCATAGAATCATAGAATCATAGAATCATAGAATCATAGAAAGTTTTGGGTTGGAAGGGACCCCTAGAGGTCATATAGTCCAACCCCCTCGCAGTGAACAGGGACACCACTAACTAGATCAGGTTGCTCAGAGCCCTGTCCAACCTGGTCTTGAATGTTTCCAGGGATGGGGCCTCCAGTACCTCTCTGGGCAACCCGTTCCAGTGTTTCACCACCCTCATTGTAAAGAATTTTGTTCCTTATATCCAGCCTAAACCTACTCTGTTTTAGTTTAAAATCATTACCCCTCGTCCTGTCACTGTTGTCTCTACTAAAAAGATTGTCCCCATCTTTCCTATAGTCTCCCTTTAAATACTGAAATGCTGCAATCAGGTCTCCCCGCAGCCTTCTCTTCTCCAGGCTGAACAAGCCCAACTCTCTCAGCCTGTCCTCATATGAGAGGTGCTCCAGCCCTCGGATCATTTTTGTAGCCCTCCTTTGGA
>Ga0065711_1039671_pt1 | contig 17608 bp, 13 predicted proteins | sample Hoacrofraction12_FD_59098 | JGI IMG/M metagenome (GOLD analysis project Ga0065711, IMG submission 59098) | Hoatzin crop microbial communities from Cojedes, Venezuela - Epithelial fraction 12 v2 (version 2) | ecosystem: Host-associated > Birds > Digestive system > Esophagus > Crop | place...
CGCCTGGACGGGGTCCTGTGCGGCCTGCTGTAGGTGACCCTGCTTCGGCAGGGGGGTTGGACTAGATGACCCACAGAGGTCCCTTCCAACCCCTACTATTCTGTGATTCTGTGATTCTGTAATGACTTAAGATGAAAGGAACACAAATGCAGCACATTTCCTTTACAGACATTTGGAATCAGTCTAACGAACTGAAATTTTCAGTGATAAATGAGATCACGACATATAAAAAATTAAGAATTTCTTCAGGTCAAATCAGAAATCTTAAAATAGGGAATTATTTTCTATTTTAATTTTTTTTTTAATCCTTTACTACTCTTGCTGGGGTTTTGACATCTCAGCAATGTTGATTTTCATTATTACTTCTGTTGGGTCTTGGGGCCAGGGGGGAGTATATTGATTTTTTAATTTGTTGTTGTTGGCTCTTTTTTTTAACATCCACTGATGCTAAAATATTCTTGCATTGATAATAATTGTAGCATCATCTTAGTAATTATAACTCAGGCAATATAATTTTAGTAGTTAGCTTTCATATCTGTTTCAAGAGAGCTCTGCCTCAGTGCTTCCACGTACAGCAATGTCCTAACCTTTTCCAAAGCTAATAGCCTGAAGAAAGGAACAGTTTTGGAGTGGGTGTATAGGTGGATAGCTGTAGCCACAAAAAAATGTAGTTGTAGAAAAGCTCAGCTTCAGTTACTTTTCTCTCCTAAAAAATCTATGAAATTGTTTTCTAGTGTAGTCCCAAAAAGTGGTGTATGGTGTTTAAATACTCAAGTTTTTTATGGCACAATTTTCAGTAAAATAGTATCGTTATGAAGCAATGTGTGCAGAATTCTGTTAAGTGTAATATTTACCAGACTCCACATGTTTATATGTTAGTAGTTTGGGTGCTACTGAAGTATTGGTGTTTTTAAAAGTTTACAGATTTTTTCTGCTGTTTTTGCTTTCACATTATAATTATGTTACTACTTGACACTAGTCTAGGAAAAAAAAAAAGTGAAAAACCAAAATAAAACATTAGTTGCCTTGCTTATTTAAAATAGTGCAAGGATAAACCAAAAATAGGGTATTTTTTCCAGGTTTATCAAACTTATAGTTAAACAATAATATGTGCTTACTGAATAAGTCAGATAAGTTTGTCATGTTGAGAAAGCAAGTGATATCTGTGCTAAAATTGGTCTGAAGTATCCCATAAAAATGCTTTTACTGAATACTAGATTTCAGCCCCCCAAAATATTTAAAGTGTCTTGCTTTCCGGCAAGAAACGTTAACTGTGTTAAAGTTGGAAACTTTCAATTTTAAAAAGGCAAATTCCCATCTAAGAGAATCTGGATGCTATATGAATATCATAGCTTAGTGTTACTATAATACAATAAATATGAAAAAGTGATGCTTTTTACAGTGATTGATTTTATCTGCTGAAATGTAATAGCAATCTGTTTATTCAATCAGAATTCTTATTGTGGTACTTGAATCATATGTGTCCTAATTTTATATAAAAATTTCAGGATATTCATGCGAACTTATTCTAAACTAGTTAAACTCAATACATTCCAAGCATGTAAGATACAACCTGTGGATTTCTGTTCTCTAACCTTATGAACATTTGCACATGTTCAGGAAAGCCCACTGGATAAAATTTATGTATCACTAATGATTTTTATTGGCCCTATGGCCTAAAGTGGTGGCAAAATGCCCAGGAATTTTAAAGAATCCTGGTTTTACTTAGTAGTCAGAATGCAGAGAGCCATAAACATAATAAGGGCTTGATGGAAGTCCAAATGTTTTCTAACTGACAGAACTGAGATTGCTTGTGTTATGCAGCCTCTTGTCAGATCTTTAAAGCATTTGTGTGGTGGTGGTGGGGATATCCTAGCTCAACATATTAAACAATAATATAAAGATAGAGTGACATCCTTGAGTTCAAATTTTCCACCATTTCTTGGAGGACCTGAAGTGGAAGATCCATGTAAGCATAAACTGAGAGAGAAGTACAAAAGCACCAGCTTCATTGTACCTGTTTCTTTGTGTGGGACCATTTGGACATCTCTCAGCTGGAACTCAGTATCTTAGAGACATTTAAAATCTGTGGGGAGAGAAGGCATAACACTGGAATTGAGGAGATGTGGCTCTCCACATCATAGCAATATGTGGGTGATCCTGAAGATGCTAATGCAATTTTTTTTTTCAAAAATTATTTCTGCTTCAAAAAGCAGTAAAGTTTTTAGATTCCTTTCTGCAGTTGCAACTGTACAGTTAAGAGGGAGAAGTCAACTCTGCTGTTTTCCATAAGAGTTCTACTGACAGGGATTTCAATCCATTAGCTATGTAAAAGCACTGGAGAAAATTTCTAGTCTCTAAAGACCCATAAACGTAAAACAGCGGTCATCCTTTCCCATTTTCCTGGATTCTACCCTCAATCCTGCTGGAAAATCTTCCTGGCCCTCCACTGGAGTGTTGGGAGAAAAGCAGGAAAGTTTCCTATGTTAGCATTAAGTAAATCCCAAGGACAAAATCCCAAGGATATTGACAATTCAAAATTCATATAGACAAAAGACCAGGAAAGTTACCGAGAAGTAACAAGACACAACAGCAGGAAATGGGTTGAATGGTTGAATTTCACAGAAAAATCTTTACAGTTATTGAAATCATCTAGTCTGAATCCAGTTTGTGTTATTTAAAAGAGAACTTTGCATGTTGTGTAGGTAATTACCTCTTACTGAGGCAAAACAGATAACCTGATGTAAAGACCAAGACTGAAAATCTTACATAGTTACACACTAATGGATTTTTTGTACATGCAAATTCATGCACAGTGCCTGAGTTTTTAAAAAACCTTGAATTTTCCAAAGGATTTACTCAGTTGTAATTTGTATTTGCAAAAGCACAATAACCAGATAAAACTCCAAAATCTGTTGTACACAAATTAATGTATTTAACTGACCTGAAACATTTTATTTAAGAGCTTGAGTTCTTGTCCACCAGAATCAATTTCAAGAGTAAAGCACTCTACATTGATATGTGTGGATGTGAAAAGTAGCGGTAACCTCTGTGTGTGGTTGTTTTTTTTTGTCTATCTATTTCTAACTTAACATTTATAGACAACTATTTTCTCCTCATTTATCTGTCTGAAGTGGAAGTGAAAATATAGAACAATATGAACCTTCAACCTCCCTTATATGAACTACTCCATAGTAGCATATAGTCTTACTGTATACAGAGCATATGTACATACATTCACATAGTATTCATTCTTACTACACTGCCATTAGAATTTGTAAAGACGGGCCACAAGAAATAGGGGATTGTTGCATTCATAAACATTGTGTGTACCTCCTTGAAATGTCTTGTAAAACCTTTTCCAAGGTCTTAATATTGTGGTATTAAAAGCAACCTGAGTAAAAAGGAATATAAGGCAAAGAGGTACTTCATATAAATTTAATCTAAATGATCTAGAAACTTGTTACTTGAAATTGTTGGTAAAGTTGATGGTGGTAATATCTCTGTCCTTGAAAATTTTGGCAGACAGACAGAATGGCTGCCTATGTTGATTGCCTTGGTTTAGACTATCAACACAGGCTATGCTTCATTCATGTTACATTTTTGTTAGTTTTCCAAAATCACTTGCAAATTCAATAGAATTCAACTTACCTACATATGCTTAAACTGGGACTCAGCTTTACTGTGAAAACTGATGGGTAGATCAAGAGTTATATCAAATTCAAATGTTGGTGCAACTATTATTTCATTTGTTCCGGAGAACATTAACTCCACAGTGTAAAGTTTTTCAAAGTAACCTCCACTCAGGGAAAAAAAAAAAAATCTGCATACTTTGATTACTATGTATAACTGTAAATTATTTGCTATTGATCTACTTTTAACATTTCTTGCACAAATATTGTGTGACTTCATTACATTAAGCAAAACACTAAGAAAAATGAAAAAAAAAAAACCCTGAAAATTTAGACCTCTTACATTTGGAAATCTTTGACATAACTGTCACTTATCCTCAAATAGAATCTAGACTTCCATGCGTAAGCAGCAAACACTAAGCAAGAACACAAAATATTCTTTTGTTATTAGACAGTTATACTATTCACAGTGACTAAAAATGCAGAACAATTAAAAACAAATCTCTCTTTTGGAAATTTTGAGAAGATGTTAACTACTTCTCCTGAAATCTACACTATTTACAGTAAGACTAATGAAAAAAGAGTAACAGGATGTAAGGGGACAATTAATCATTATATCATTATCAGTATTAATACTGTAACCAAACATGTTATTGTACGTAGAGGCAAATTGTTTGCAAATATCTGGAAGAATTTTTTATTTAGTTGTATTGCAAGAATAAGGAAAGGATAAAAAATCAGGTGGCATCTAAACTATCTACATACATCACAGAAAACATGGAAAACTTGTTGAGGGTACACTCTAACTCTTCATCCGGGTCATTGATGAATAAGTTGAAAAAGGCTGGGCCCAGTATTGACCCTTGGGGGACAGCGCTAGTTACAGGCCTCCAACTAGACTCAGCTCCACTGATGACAACCCGCTGAGCTCTGCCATTCAGCCAGTTCTCCATGCACCTCACTGACCTCTCATTTAGCCCACACTTCCTGAGCTTGCCTAGGAGGATGTTATGGGAGACAGTGTGAAAAGCTTTGCTGAAATCTAGGTAGACAACATCCACGTCTCTCCCCTCATCTCCCCAGCTGTTCACGCCATCGTAGAAAGCTATCAGATTGGTCAAAGATGATTTCCCCTTGGTGAATCCGTGTTGACTACTCCTTATAACCTGCTTTTCCTCCACTTGCTTAATGGTGACCTCTAGAATGAGCTCTCCATCACCTTTCTAGGGATTTAGGTGAGGCTGACCAGCCTGTAGTTCCCTGGGTCCTCCTTCTTGCCCTTTTTGAAGACTGGAGTGACATTGGCTATTCTTCAGTCCTTGGGCACCTCTCCTTTCCTCCAAGACCTCTCAAAGATGATGGAGAGTGGCTCAGCAATGACATCTGCCAGCTCCTCAGTGCTCGTGGGTGCATTCCATCGGGGCCCATGGAGTTGTGAGTGTCCAGATTGCTTAAATGGTCTCTCACACTAGGTCCTCCTCAACAAAGGGAAGGTCATCCTCTCTGCAGTCTTCCTCTCTTACCTCCAGGGCCTTGGATTTCTGAGGGCTGGCCTTAGCACTAATGACTGAAGCAAAGAAGGCATGCAGTAACTCTGCCTTCTCTGCATCCTCCATCACCAGGGCACTCACCTCATTCAGTAGCAGCCCCACATTATCCCTAGTCTTCCATTTGCTGCTAATGTTCTTGAAGAAGCCTTTCCTGTTGTCTTTGGCAACAGATTCAATTCCAGGTGGGCCTTAGCCTTCCTTGTTACTTCTCTGCATGCTCTGACAACATTCCTGTATTCCTCCCAAGTGGCCTGTCCCTCTTTCCACATTCCATAGACCTTTCTCTCCCTTCTGAGTTCCACTAGAAGCTCCATGCTCATCCATGCAGGTCTTCTGCCTCCTTTGCTAGATTTCTTACTCATGGGGATGTAGTGATCCTGAGCATGGAGGAAGTGATGTTTAAACAGCAACCACCTCTCTTGAACCCCCCTGCCTTCTAGAGCCCTAACCCACAGGATTCCTCCAAGTAGCTCCTTGAAGAGGCCAAATTTATCTCTCTTGAAATCCAAGGTTTTGATCCTGCTTATCCCCTTACTTCTTCCACACAGGCTTTTGAAGTTCACAATTTCATGGTCACTGCTACCAATGCTGCCCCCAACCCTCACATCCTCAACCAGTCTCTTCTTGTTCGTTAGTACTAGGTCCAGCAGAATGCCTCTCCTTGTTGGTTCCTCCATCACTTGCATCAGAAAGTTTTCATCTATGCTCTGTAGGAACCTCCTGGACTGCATGTGCCTGGCTGTGTGGTCTTCACGGCAGATGCCAGGGTGATTGAAGTCCCCCACGAAAACCAGGGCCTGTGACTGTGAGGCTACTTTCAGCTGCCTGTAGTAGACCTCATCAGCTTCCTCCTACTGGTCAGGTGGCCTGTAGTACACACCCACAACAATGTCACCCATATGAGGCTGTCACTGAATTCTAACCCATGAGCTCTCGACTCATTGTTCATCCACCCCCAGGCAAATCTCAATATATTCCTGTTGCTCCCTCACATTCAGAGCAACTCCACCACCTTTCCTTGTTGGCCTGTCTAAAGAGTGTGTAGCCATCCATGACAGCATTCCAATCACACAACCTGTCCCACTATGTCTCTGTAACTGCAATGAGATCGTGGCCCTGTGACCATACACAGATCTCTAATTCTTCCTGCTTATTGCCCATGCTGCATACATTGGTGTACATACACATGCATTGGTATACAGACATTGATGGCTTTTGACACCAAATAGTGGGGAAGAAAGGGGAAAGATCCGTTCTTACCTCACACTGGATCTACTGCATAGTTTTAGGGAAACTGGAGCTTCCTGGACTTTAAAGTGGTCTTATTTTCTATCATTGTAAGTGAAATAAAATTTTTTTCTTTAATAATGTTTTGTTATTGCTGACATAGTGGCAGGATTCATTTCTGCAATAAATCTGTGAGCGGAGTCCTTCATATTCCTTATAAGGAGTCAAGAGTGATAGGAACAACTCATCTGGTCAATTTTAGAACATATGTATCAGGACAAAATGGACTATGACTCAAAAGTTCTTCTTTGTAACTGTTAACATATAAAATAATCTGAAGATCAGTGTCTCCAATAACTACCTACATAGCTGGTATTTCAATATTCATAATATAATTCTCAATATTTTCAGGTTAAATTCTTCTGTGAAAAAAAGAATGAAACAATTATCCATTTGAAATCACATAAATGTCATTTATGCATTACTACGAAATTAAATTGAAAAAATAATTCTGTACAGCTTGAAGACAAAGAAATTGTAGAGATTCTTTCTTTAAACAATTAAGTTTGTCTCAGTGCCGTTTCACTCAACACTTTGGGGGAAAGGAAGGAGTGAAAGAAGGACAAATAACATTATCTCAGAAAATTTATTTCCTAAGAAGGCTATATTATAAAGCCATGTTTAGGCAGAGATTACACCTGGTCAAACATTAATTCTGGCAAATTAAACTGCAAGAAAGATAGCAGTGATCAAACGCATTCTTCAAAGTAAAGACGGATCTTTAACCTAAGTTACAATTTATATCATAAGCTTTAAATATAATTTTAATATTAACAATAATATTAAAAATTCTCCTAAGAGTCCAGAACTCTCGTATTGGTAGCTTTTACAAAGACACGAATTTAATGTGAGCTTAAAACAAAGAACACACAGAGTGGCAAAATGAGTGTTATTATGCTCTTCAAATACACTGTTGGAGTTCTTAGAGCTGGGATTCATGAATTTGCTTCCATTTTTAGCATGACCCTTTTTTTCTAGATTATAATTATGGCTATTTTTACTTTCTATCTGCTTTTATTTAGGAGTCTGTTCTGACACACTTACTTTATGATGTGTGTCTAGGTAATTTTCTTAAAGTACTTAATCTCCGTGATGTTCTTCAAATAATCAAAAAAGTCTTTGTTTCTTTTCTTTTTTCTCTTCATTTTCTTCCAAAGAAAAGAAAGGTCTGTGCTAAACTAGATCTTCGGCCAAGTCACCTGTGAAAATGTTTGGTTTTCTTCCACCTCTAGCCCTTTTTTTCACCAAGTCTTTTGTCTGTAAAGTAATTTCTGGCAGCTTAGCAACTAGACCTTCCTTTCACTTTTATTCACAGCACAAATGATCACAGACAGATACAGTGAAGAAAACAGTCACAGCATTTATTCCTGTGGAAAAGTGTATTCTTGAGAACTGGAAAAAATCGTTTCACTCTGCCTGTTGCAGTAAGAAGTGTAAAGCAGCCATGAGCTAAGCATAGCCTGAGGAAATTTCTCATCTTGTTTCAGCAAACCAAATTATTCAAGAAACAAGGTGTTTAGAGACAAATTGTTTTCTTTCAAAATTACGAGGTATATAATCTATCCTTGTGTCATATTGTATGTTTATTAATAGTGCTGGACAAATTTATCTAAAGGCTACACTTAGCAATTATTTTTCAATTAAGTGCATCTTTTTTTTCAATTTATTTTGAAAGAGGATGGAGCCTTGCATATTCTGCAAGGGGAAAAAACAATACCTATCAAGTTGTTGCTAGTTCGAAACATGACACCTGGTGATTTTTTCTAGCTAGCTGATTACTGACATACCAATGGTTTTGGAAATGTTGGCTCAAGGCCTGGACACATAAGACAGTGCCTAATTTGAATGAAGAGGTTTGTTAAAAGTGCAACATGTGTGCATTGGTGATGAGCATCAGTGAAAGCATATTAACTGGTAACTTGCTGTACATGTTGGGTGTCCCTGCAAGCTAGCTTTAATCTGTGGATATTATTCACATTTTGGATAATAAGATCTGAAATATGTATTTGGTGCTGTTGTCTAATTGCAGCTATATTTGTTTACAGGTATATTTTTTATATCTCATGCTTATCAAGCAGAAAGCCCTGATAAAACTAATGGCTCTGTCATCTTATACTGTCTAGCTACATGCAGGAGAACATTATAAATTTTGTAGAGAATATTTCCAAAATAACATCAAACAGCAAACTGATGACCAGACATGGAAATAAGAATTTGCTAGTGCTTCTTAGCATTATCTGTTTGGAATACATAGAGAATCAGACTTGGGCCATAAAGTAAGGAGCTATCAAAGACAAGGAAACTAAATCACCCTAGGATATTTCACTCCTCATGTTCTGAAAAAAAATAGGGAGATACTCCATTCGCTTTAGCGAAGATCTTCCTGGGATCACTGATTTGACAAGCTTTTCTTTAAAATGTCACCTTGTCAGGCTACTTTCTACATTCTCTAATAGCTCTACTACTGATACAACACAAGTAGGCAGTTGACCAACCTTGGTGACATAAAAGGAAGCCTTGCTCACACAAAAATCACATATTGAGGTAATATGGTCTTAAAGAAAGGTGGTTTTAATAAAGAAATCTCTTTACACTGGATGTATTTTTTTAGATTTATATCCTGTAGACTATGATGACAACTCAATAATGACTGCGCCAGATCCCTATACTAATAAGGTTTAATATGGCAAAGTTTCCAGAAATGTGTTTTTTGAAATATTATGAGTCAAAAGCTGTCCCTCTGAAGCTGAATCTCATCAACAGTTTTTTATGAGTTTGAATTCAAAGAATTATATATAGCATGCAAAAAAAAAAAAACAACAAAACAAAACAGAAAAGAAAGCATAAAAGCTAGAAAGCAAACAAATTAGGTAACTAGTCCTTACATATGGCAGATATGTGGTTACTACACCATACTGCTACTAGAGAAGCAGTTTACTGTAATATACTTCTTTTCTAAAAATTTTGAAGTTTGTGGTTTTGGAGTTAAGAATAGGATGAAACTAATTTTGAATGTGCATGTATAAAGTTGTAAATACCAGAAGTTTTGCCTTGAAATACCAGCTATGTTAAAAAGTACAGCAGATCTAGAGTTTTCTAAACTAGTATTTATATGACTGCACTAAGGTGAAAGGTTACAGGTTCCCAAATATTCAGAATTTAGCAATTCATCAAGAACATGTTAAACTTTTGTTTCTTCCCAAAATCCATATATTTAACTCTTCTAAAATGTCATATATGTTTTGATGTTTTAAGAAATTACATTTACAATAAAATCATCAAAAAAGTACTCTAAGTGCAATTTGTTAGTGGGTAGTCTCATTTGATAGAGTGTATTGAATTAACTATCTGATATACCAATGTAGCTTTAATTGTAGACTTATGCTTTTGACTTGTATTTTTGTGTATTAATTTTCCCCCAGTTTATGTCAGAGTACTTTGTATCTCAACTTCAAGCTGCATTAACCCAATCACTAAGGTGTACGTGACTGTGTATTCATACAAGAACATAGCCTGGGCAGTAAACTTATTTTTATTGTTCCTTTTAATTATGTAAGACTTAATCTTATGTCACCATTACTGTAAGTCTTTCACTATCTATCTCAGCATGATCTTCATTTTTCTTATGAAAAATAAAAATGTATATGTATATGTTTATCTGTGTGGTTTTTTTGTGTTTTATGTAGCTAAAACCCCATCTACATCAGTACACAAATAAAACCAAAACTATAAAGTGCAGTTATATTTTGGAGCATCAGTACAAAAAAATTTTTCAACAATGTGATCTCAAAATATATACATCAATACAGGAATGTTCAGTGGATAAATTTACAAGTAGCACATTAGGATGGTTTATGAGAAAAATATCAATAATGCTATGGCTGTGAAAGGTGAATCACCTTACTGAAACTTGGTGGGACAAATGCCATGACTGGAGTGTGGCTATCAACAGCTATCTGGTACAGAAAGGACAGGCGAGGAAGGAAGGTTGGAGATGTTGCCCTCTGTATCAGGAAATATATAGAGTGTGAAGAGCTGTCTCTGAAGAACAGCCGCGATTGGGTAGAAAGCTTATGGGTAAGAATCAGAGACAGAGGCAACAAAGAGAACCTTGTGGTTGGTGTCTACTACAGGCCTTACCTGTTGATGAAGCCTTCTTACTCCAGAGACAAGAGTTATCGGGCTCGCAGTCTCTCATCCTTCTGGGGGACTTAAACCACCCTGACATCCACTGGAAAAGTAGCACAGTGAGCTGTAGGCAATTCAGGAGGCTCCTGGAGTGTAAGGAAGATAACTCCTTAAGCCAGGTAATAGACAGTCCTACCAGAGGGGATGAGATACTGGACCTGTTCGTCACCAATGCAAGTGAGCTCATTGGTGATGCCAAGACTGGGGGCAGCCTGCGCTGCAGTGACCACCCACTGGTGGAGTTTGCATTCCAGAGGGATATGGGTCAGGCAAAGAGTAAAGTCAGGCCCTGAATTTTCGGAAAGCAGACTTCCATCTCTTCAAGGAGTTAGTCAGTAAAATCCCCTGGGAAACAGTCCTCAGGGACATGGGTGCAGAACAGAGGTGGCAGATCTTTAAGGATGCTTTCCATAGACCTCAAGAGCTCTTGATCTCCAGGAGCAAGAAATCAGGAAAGGAAAGCAAGAGACTGGCGTGGCTGAGTCAAGACCTGCTGGTAAACTAAAGGGAAAGAAGGAAATGCACTGGCAGTGGAATCAGGGACAGGTAACCCGGGAAGAGTATAGGGGTGCTGCCTGGTTGTGTAGGGATGGAGTCAGGAAGGTCAAGGCATGGCTGGAGCTGAACTTGGCAAGGGATGCAAAGAATACTAAGAAGAGCTTCTACAGGCGTGTCAGCCAGAAGAAGAAGTTCAAAGAAAGCTACCCACCTTAATGAGCAAGACTGGAAACCTGGTAACAACAGACGAGAAGGCGGCTGAGGTAGTAACTTTATTTGTCTCAGTCTTTGCCAGTAACCTCTCTTCTTACCCCTCCCGAGTTGATGGATCACAAGATGGGGATTGGGGAGAAGAGTTCTTTCCACAGTAAGAGGATATCAGGTTCATGACCACCTGAGGAACCTGAACACACAGAATTCTATGGGACCTGACAAGATACACCCCGGAATCCTGAGGGAATCGTCTGATGTAGTTGCCAAGCCACTCTCCATCATATTTGAAAAGTCATGGCAGTCAGGTGAAGGTCCTGGTGCCTGGAAAAAGGGAAACATTGTTTTCATTTTTGAAAAGAGGAGAAAGGAGGATCCTGAGAACTACTGACCTGTCAGCTTCCCCTCTGTGCTGGGAAGATCATTGAACAGATCCCCCTAGAAGCTGTGCTAAGGCACGTGGAGGACAGGGAGGAGATTCAAGACAGCAGCATGGCTTCACCAAGGGCAAATCCTGCCTGACCAGCCTAGTAGCCTTCTATGACAGAGTGACTACAGCAGTGGACAAGAGAAGAGCTACAGATGTCATCAACCTGATCTTCTGTAAGGCCTTTGACATGGTCCCCTTCAACTTCCCTCTCTCTAAATTGGAGAGAAGTAGATTTCATAGGTGAACTGTTTGGTGGTTGAGGAGTTGGTTGAGTGGTCACATCCAGAGGGTAGTGGTCAATGGCTTGATGTCCAGGTGAAGACTGGTGGCAAGTGGTGTCCCTCAGGACTCCACATTGGGACAAGTACTGTTTAATATCTTCATCAATGACACAGACAGTGGGATTAGGTGTTCCCTCAGCAACTTTGCAGACAACACCAAACTAAGCAGTGCAGTTGACATGCCTGAGGGATGGGATACCATCCAGATACTCCTGTACAAGCTCAGGAAGTGAGCCTGTGTGACCCTCATGAGATCCATCAAGGCCAAGTGCAAGGTCCTGCACATGGGTTGGGGAAACTCGCAGTATCAATAGAGGCTGATGGATGAAGACACTGGGAGTAGCCCTGTAGATAAGTACTTGGGGGTACTGGAGGATGAAAGGTTGGACATGAGCCATCAATGTGCACTCACAGCCCAGAAAGCCAACAGTATCCTGAGCTGCATCAAAAGAAGCGTGGCTGGAAGGTCGAGGGAGGTGGCTCTGCCCCTCTACTCTGCTCTGGTGAGACCCCACCTGGAGCCCAGCGTACGGCTCTGGAGCCCTCAGCACAGGAAAGACATGGACGTGGTGGAACAGGTCCAGAGGAGGGCCACAAAAATGGTCAGAGGGATGGAGCACCTCTCCTGTGAGGAAAAGCTGAGATTGTTGGAGTTGTTCAGCCTGGAGAAGAGAAGGTTCCAGGCAGACCTCATTGCAGAATTTTAGTACTTAAAGGGGGGTTATAAGGAAGATGGGGGCAAACCTTTTAGCAGGGCCTGTTGCAACAGGACAAGGGGTAACGGTTTTAAACTAAACGAGGGTAGATTTAGACCGGATATAAAGAAGACATATTTTGCAATGAGGGTGGTGAAACACTGGCACAGGTTACCCAGAGAGGTGGTGGATGCCCCGTTCCTGGAAACGTTCAAGGACAGGCTGGACAGGGCTCTGAACAACCCGATCTAGTTGAAGGTGTCCCTGCTCATTGCAGTTGGAATATAAGTAGCTATTTTTAAATGATATTGTTACTTATTTTAAACCAGACTATTAGCCTATCTGCACAACTGCAGGGAGTTTTCTAGGTGTTTAAGACTCTCCAGTCTCTTGCAAATCTTCTGTGACTCTGCATTCACCGAAGTTTTGCTAAACTAATTTTACTAAACCTAACACTTTAGGTGTAACATTAGTAGTACCCAGTTGTAGAATTTAAGAGAAAGGGTAGATGGCCGGCTGCTTTGTGCAGCTGCTATTCTCTTCAGCCTGAAAGGAGAGAGACAGTCAGGAGTGGAACAGTGGGAAATAGCTGAAACTAAAACTTTAATTCCTGCTTACATACTTGTGTCACTGAGTCAGGCTCAGTAAATTTGGTGGAAGACATCTGCTAATAATGGGATATGGTACAATTCTGCATAACTAGACACAACTTTGGTCAGTTGTGACTCAGAGCCAAAATCCCTTTTTCAAAATTCATCCTAATAGGAAAGCTACAATTTAGTCTTTATACCTTATTGTAGAGAATACCCATAGCTATTGTTATTTGAGCAAGGATATATCTTACTGTGTTTAGAGATACTAAGGAAGCTGGAACAATCTATAGTTTGGAGCAAATGTCAAGTTTACATCTAACTGTGTATTCTGCATTTGACATGAGCCTCTGGCAAAAGTTTTGGGAAGTAAATGTGATATGAGTCAGGTAATGAGTGATCTTTCAAGTAAGGTCTTCCCACTGCTTCTTTTGCTTAGCCACAGGAAAAGTACGTACAACATGGCAATGTAGTATATCTAAGCATTTTGAGAGGCAATATTTCATACCTAAAGTGTATAAAATAAGAAGGGAACATTATAAACTGTTTTGCCTTGTATGTGTTTTCTTCGACTGGGATAGACAAAAACTGTATAAAATACATCATTTCATTCATATTTCAGCTACGGACAGCAAGCATAACGGATGAAAACAACATGATGATTCACAGCATCTTCCCTGATGCATTTCATACCAGCTAACCAAGGTCAGTAATAAATTACAATAACTCGGTACATCAGACAGTTGCCAAACAGAAAGTTTTGCAAGCTCTTTCCAGATTTAGATTTAGAACTTATCTGGGGCTGGCATTACTGTATAGTTCAGTAATATTATCCTTATGTGTCTCTGGTAGATGTGTGCATGTGTGTACATATAGACAACCACGTATACACATATATGTATGTAAAATAAGGCATATGTGCAAATACATGCACACACAATCCTTCCCCCTTCGACGAGTAACAGTTCTCCAAGAAAAAATCTGAGGTGCAATCAGCTACTTTGGTCAAAGCTTCTGAAGTACAGTGGTTAAGAGGAACCTGATTTAAAAATTTAAAAATTTAAAAAATAATAAAAAAAAAGTGTTTCTTTTTATATTTAGCATTTTAATGGCAAACTTTCTGAGCAAATCTGCAGAAAAGATCTTTTAAGGATTAAATAGCCACTTTCAAAATATTAAAGGAAAATTTGAAATAATTCTAAGTGTTTCTGCTCAGTTTTAGCCAGTGTTTCTTTTTCATACCTCCTTGTAAAAACAAAAACAAAACCACAATAAGCAAAACAAAAAGGAAGAGTCAATCCCTTAAAAAAATAATGAAGAATTTGTGGACATTAACTTTCAAACATTTTGATTGATTGATTTCTATAACCATAAGTGATCAAAATTCCCTTTTCCTTGATAAATGTGTACTATTAGTTCTACCCCTCTCTGTATTCAGTGATATGGATCTGCAAGCAGAGTTACATAGAAAGAGTATTGGTGTTACCTGTCCTCATTATTGTGACAGACTGTTTCTAATCTCAGGTTAATGATTTTGCAGGACTTCTTTCAGTTTTGTTTCAGGAGGTAACATAAATTCTTTGTAATTGTAAACTAAACTCATTTTAGCTTCTCTAATACCCACTCTAGTGTTCTCAACAAAAAAGCTCATTATCACTTAAAATCTTTCAAAGTGGAAAGCTAAATTGATTTCTGACAGGAAAAACAGAGACAGAATGAACTATTTTTAGGCCATGTCCAGCATGAATCTTACAAGATAGTTTGAACATTTTAGATAGAAAATAAAAATTGACTGTATTAGGACTTTCCTGTGGGCAATGGACTCATCAAAAATTAAGACAGGATATCCTGAGTTCCTTTCAGTTCAGCTGGTGTGACAGACTATATTTTTTGTAAATCCAAGGTTCTCCTTCTTATTTCTCTGAATACTCATTGCAAACACTACTATAAAATATATATACTATAAAATATATTTTTATATTTTATTATACTCATTCATATGTAAAATTATTTTCTTAGATATATGATTTTTAAAACACTCTCCTGGATTTTTTTTAATAATACCATTGTATACCGAAGTCAATTCATACGGGCAATTTATAAGGACATAAATATTCTTCTACTAAAGGAAAACAGCTATGTCACCCGTAACGTCTCAGTGTCAATCTTTTACTAGAAACATACAAAATGTTTAAAAAACAGGCCTGGAAACTAAATTCATAATTCATTTGGATACTAAAACTGAGGGTTTCAGAGCACAGAACAGTGTTAAAGCACAGTTTTTTAAGGCACACTTCTGTTCTCCCAGAATCATCTTCAGCAGAAATATATCCTAGAGGAGGTAACAATGTAGCCATCTGTACTTTGCCAATACTTCATTCTGCTTCATAGGTACTATCCTTTGATGTATTTAATTAATTAGGGTAATCATATTAAATTTGGAAACATTGTTCTTAAGTTCTTCTTCAATGTGTGAATGTAGGGGTTTATATAGATACACATATGCATTTCTTCCCATATATCTCAAGTCCCTGAATCTCAAGGCACGGACTAGGAAAATGAAGTCTCACCCATTGTAGGAGGAGATCAGGTTCAACACCATCTGAAGAACCTCTACATACAAAAATCCATGGGAGATATCCCCCAGGGTCCCTGGGAAACTGGCAGATGTTGTCACTAAGCCACTCACCTCCTCAACATACTTGAAAATTCACAGCAGTCAGACGAAATCCCAGTCACTGGAAAGAGGCAAACATCACACCTGTTTTAAAAAAGGGTGAAAAGGAAGACCCTGAGAACTACTCATCAGTCAGCCTCACCTCAATGCACAGTAAGAACATAGAACAGGTCCTCCTGGAAGATATGTCAAGGCATATGGATGATAAGGAGGTGACTGGAGACAGACAGCACGGCTTCACCACGGGCAAATTGTGCCTGATTAATCTGGCAGCCTTGCCACAGTAGAGTGACTGCATTGGTAGATAACTGATTTCATCTATGTTGACTTCTGCAAGGCCTTTGACATGGTCCCACACAACATCTTTATCTCTAAATTGGAGAGATATGGATTTGATGAACGGACTGTTCAATGGGTAAGCAGTTGGCTGGTTGGCCACATCCAAAGAATGTCAGTCAACAGCTCAATGTCCAAAAGGAGATCAGTGATAACTGGTGTCCCTCAGCAGTCTGTAATGGGATTGGTACTATTCAATATCCTTATTAATGACATAGACAGCGGGACTGAGAGTTTATGGATGACACCAAGTTGACAGATGCAGCTGATACATTAGAGGTAAGGGATGCTCTTGTATCCCACCTATGGGGGTGGGGAAACAACTAAGGTTCTATGAATCCTCTTGGGCTAGATTAAGGCGAAACAACACCAAATGATCAGTTAAACATTTTATTTAAAACAGAAGTAACTTTAACGTGGAAAATGTAGAAAACACTGGCAATGGGGGTTCTTATCAGAAATATGTATGAGAAGGAGAAGAAAGGAAAGAAAGGAAATGAGGAGAAAGAGAGGAGAAAAAGGTATCACCATGCTAGGATTCCGCTGTGACGATGACAGGCATGGCAATCCTCTGGTGGTGGGTGCACACCCAGCCTTCTGCAGGTGTGTCTTTTACAGTTCAGCTCTACCCTCTGTTACGCCTTTTAAGGACTTATATGGTACTTGTTCTAGAAGGTTCGTGATCCTTTGCAAAGCCACAAGTTGAGGAGGTGGTCGTGAGGGGTCTCTCAGATGGTTTTAAGTCCCTTCCTCAAAAGAACTCTATATGACCTCTGACCATATTTGGTAAGGCACATCAGAGCACGTAACTGCGCATCCTCTGATACGCACTCCTCATGCTGCATTGCCTAGATTCTCGTTTGCATCTGGCTGTTGCTGGGCAAATCACAACTATGGGCTGGAGCGGTCCTGCCCCGCCACCGTGGATCGAGCTGGAGGTCTGCACTAAGGATGCTTGGCAAGCTCAGAGCGGCTATTTAAAGGGCTGCTCTGGGGCTGACGCACTTGTTTTACCACAATCATAGAATCATAGAACCATAGAAAGTTTTGGGTCGGAAGGGACCCCTAGAGGTCATCTAGTCCAACCCCCCTGCAGCCAGCAGTGACACCACTAACTAGATCAGGTTGCTCAGAGCCCTGTCCAACCTGGTCTTGAATGTTTCCAGGGATGGGGCCTCCACTACCTCTCTGGGCAACCCGTTCCAGTGTTTCACAACCCTCATTGTAAAGAATT
>Ga0065711_1039672_pt1 | contig 17608 bp, 8 predicted proteins | sample Hoacrofraction12_FD_59098 | JGI IMG/M metagenome (GOLD analysis project Ga0065711, IMG submission 59098) | Hoatzin crop microbial communities from Cojedes, Venezuela - Epithelial fraction 12 v2 (version 2) | ecosystem: Host-associated > Birds > Digestive system > Esophagus > Crop | place...
AAAAAAGGGGGGGGGGGAGGGGTAGTGGGGATAAAATTCAGCCCTGCTTTTAAATCCAGTATAAGGACTATGCATGACCAAAACCAAAGGAATCTTTCAAACATTATTAGGCATTTCTCTGCTCCATATGTTAAACTGAAATTCAACTCCAAATATTTTGTCACAGGTAAATGCCATGAAGTCAACAGCATCTTCCCCTTGATGAATTTTTTGTGTTGAAACAAATTTCTTAAATTCAGATTATCTCTATTTTAAGAATAGGTGATTCTCTGTATTTGAAAGCTGTAATGAGAAACTATTTTCATAACTGGTTCTCAAATGATATGACACCTTTGGTCAATTTTGAGATGCTTTTGCAAATGGTCTTTGGTCTTCCTGAGGTGTTTTCCTCTGTACATTGTTGAATGAGAGCTGGTCATAAAGAGAAACTGCAGCATAGGCTCCTGTAAAAGAGAGCTTTAATATCCTTTACAGAGATACATTTCTTTCTTTTTCTTTTTAGTAACATGCTAACAGGTAATAAACAGACTTTGCAGTAATAAAACTGGAAACTGTGAAAAAGGAAAGATAATTCTTTTATATACCATAAAATGTAGGAGCCAATAAAACTGCACATTTCCCAAGAACTTGGGAATTGAGGTAATACAAAAGTGAACAGAAATTTTTCAAATAATTGTTAATCAAAGCTAGTTCATGGAGAAGACATCTGGTTAGATTAATATTAGTATGAAAGTTTAGTTTCATTTCTGCCATTTTGACTACTGAATCAATATTAAGGTCAAAGAGTTTTGCTTCAGAAGGATTTAAACTTGCCTTCATTTAAACAGGAATGGAAAACAAGAAACAGTTTTTAAAGCATAAGAAGACAAAACGATGCAGATCTGTCCTAGGAAGTATAAAATAGCTGTCAATTACTATAAATACAGTACATAAGCATATAATGTGTTTACTATGGTTACTTTAAAAAATGCATATGAAACACTTTGCTGTCTGAAGACAGCTTTGTTGAAACAGAGAGAACGTGTAGTGCAAGTGGTGTTCAAAGATGACATTTGAAAATATTTTGGTTGGGACTTATTCAAGCATAGCATTTCAGTAGCATTTAGAAACTGCAAACCAAGCATGTTTTGTGGGGCTACTGTTGCCTCTATATCCAATACCATGGTTGCCTATTAGCAAGAAAACTGGTACCTCTGGTCAGCACTGGTTTCTCCCTCAGTTTTTGCACGCACTTTGGGAGTTTTCAGAGACGGAGCTGCTGTATACAACATTGATCCCAGTTTGGGAGGTTGCAAACCAGGTCAGGACCCAAACCACAAAATGCTGCTACATACATCCCAGAATCACAGACTCCTTTGGCCCTTTGAAGGAAATGATCTCTTTGATATGTTTGTACCTTTTTCACATGTTACATTTCCTTTAGGCAAAAATGCCGGGGTCAGGCGGAAACTCTGATTTGGGCTCTCCCTAGAGACCAGCTGAGGATGAGCAAGGGAGAAAACCAGCCATACTCAAGGGTGCTGCAGAGAAGTGAGAGAATCCCAGTCAGAAACTGCAATGCATGGCAGCAGAGACATAAGGAACTTCTGCGATGAGGAGGGGGACAGCAACAATTGCAATGTAAGGAGCCCTGCGGAGTGGGGATTGCTCAGGGTTAGCTGCAGCTCAGAAAGCCCACAAGTGAACTGAAACCCAAACTGAAAGTGAAGATGCAGAGTGCAAGGGATTTAAATATAAAGTCCTTCTTCCTGATCTGGTGACTCTGAGTTTTCTCTGAAAAATTGTTATTCTCTTTTATATTCTAATGCAATATAAATTGATTGGGTTTTTTATGCTTTGGGGGGGTTGTATGTGGGGTTATTTATTTTTCCATTAAAGCAACTGTTTCTCTTTGGGCAATGGAGTCCATGGAAAAAAAGAATTATACAGGCCTGCCTCAAACATTTGGTCAATTCAGAGTATCACCATTGGATTTTTGTCAGTTTTAAAGCTAACCTTGACTAGAAATGGAACAAAACCTTTTAGTCAAAAGATTGCAGGGTTTTCATTTCCCTGTGAAGTCTGGGACTTGAATGCTTTCATGAGAAGGTGTGTTAGAATTTCTTACAAGATAGAAATTCTGTATTTTTTTCTTGATTTCTTAAGGAAAACAAGAGTGTGCTGCCTGTCTGTCTCTTTACTGTCCTCAATTTCTTAATATGGTGGCAAATTTCAAGTAATATGGCAGCATATGATAACCAAGTACAGCAATGGGACTTCATTACTGAGTTTCATGTTGGAGGGAAATGTTAGAGTAGGAACTCTTATTCTGTTAGATAGAACAGTGCTCAGGCAAAAGAGAAATTTGCTTCTACCTGGAAAAAAATTTCAACTAGAGTTTTCAATCAATAACAAGAGACAAAAATATGGTAATACTTGTATTTAGGAAGTCTAGGAATCCAGGTTTCATTCACACCAATACTCACAGACTAAAAATTGTTTAGTTATGTCAAAAGTCTGAAAGAAGGTCCAAACTATTGTTCTGATTGAATGTAACTAAGTCATACTTTCACAACATGTACACACTGGATCTTGGCAGATTATTATATATTTCAGGGTGTCTAACTGAATAAAGCCTTGTCTAAACTAGCATACCTTCTTCCAGGCTGATTTGCAAGTATAGGCAAGTGTAACTGTGAAGAAAAAGACAAAAGATGGACATGAGTAAATAGAATACACATTGCCTACACAATAGACAACTATAAAAAATAATACCAGTCAAAGACCAAAAGAACCTCATGGCTGAGGTTATGTCAGATGACACAAGTTCACACTGTACTGAGAGAAGTTGCACCAGTTCTTGCTAGTGAAGCCTCATTTCTGGTGTGGGCTGACTTTAAAACACCGTTTGTCCTCTATCTGCCCACAAAAGTAGTCCAGTGGTATCCTGCATAGCGGGAATTGGCAGGGATCTTTGCTGACTGTGGAACTGCACAATTTTCACCACTTGATACAAAAGCCAGTCATTGTCATTACAAAAATCTGATTGTTTTCTTCTCAGAATGGCAATGTACCTTCACTGACTGGGGCTTGTGGGTATTGTTACAGGATTCCCACGAAGTTTCCTGTGAGCAGTGTTACCTCAGAATCCATCATGAAGATCAGACTGCCTTCTCCATATGTAGCAGTTTTAAGGGTTATTTTATCCATTTAGACAGTGTATTCAAATATCTTCATAGTGACTCTCAACTTATGAGTATGTTTCTCTAAGCAGTTTCAGAGTAATTTGTATAAGATCTCCTTACTGAACTCTTCCTTAAAGAAAATTAAATACAGGTAAAGCATATGTATAAAAATCCCTTCGTGATTGGTTTTGATTTACTTCACAGTGGAAAAATCTCCGGAGCTTCCCCTTCCTCTGCAGTTTTTAAGCAGTGAAATGGATGACTGTGCTAATTAAGCCACTGATCACTCTATCCATTTACCAGTAAAGTCTAGACCACAGTCAGGCAATTATTTCTTTCAAGTGATGCAATATTCTCGGAAATCATATTCTAAGTTAGTTGCTAATAGGGAAGTATGCATACTCCACAAACAGTTTATTATTAACATGAGTACGTAAATCAGACTTTATTAGGCACTTAATACTAATAGCATTTGTTTTTCAGTGTATTGAACACTCAGCAGCTTTACAAAAAAGGCCAAACCCAAAGTGTTTATCGGTATCCTTCAATTACATTAGTGGGAGAAAAAGATTTTACATTCCGTATGATTTCAAAAGTTAAATACCTGTGTGAATAAGAAACAAGAATCAATGACCTAAAAAAAATATAATTCAAAGTGCACTATTTTTCATATTCAAGAATATTTACCCTCAAAGCATGAGCATACCAATGTAGAATTGAGTGGTTTCCAGACAGAGCTTATTTTGTAACACCCCGAGTAGCAAGAAGTAAGGCATCCAGCAGGTAAGGTGTTATTTTTTTCCTGTTATGGCTTAGCTGGACTGGGTTATAAAAAGCAAAAGACTTGTTTTGTCTCCTGTGTAGCTTTTGGGTGCTACTGTTACAGTACAGGAGCAGCAGTTGCATTGTCCTCATGTTTTGGCTTTGGAAATAAAGCAAGTCTAGAAGAAAGGAATGAGAAGTAACTTGCATTTCTCTGACTTTTGAGACTTCAGTTTACAGTCCTTATTTTTTCATTCCATTTCAGTAAAAAATATTTTAATGCCAGCCCAAAGCAATGGATCAAAATGAAACTGAAAAAGTATGAGTTTCTAATGTAGTAATAACCTTTGGGCTTTATCTAGTCTGTTGATATTTTCTGTTTATTCGAGGAATAAAAACTTCTTGTAAAAGTGAGAGCAGAGTTTTTCACTTATTGATCCAATAATTTAAGAGAAAAATATTAATATCGGACAATCTGCAATAAAGAACCACAAGACCTGACCATGCTGTATAATAAATCTCCAGATCATTTGCCCTTTGGCATGAAATTTCCCATGTTTGGTCTTTGACCAAAGGTGGCTTTCTGTTTTTAAAAAAGACACAATTTTTTAGACATCTGATGCTGTAACATAAAAACTAAAAATGGTCTTTAGCTATTTTTCAAGTATGGATGCATTACAACCTTATTAAAATGTGGTCATGTATTCTTGGGTGTGACGAAGACAAGACAAGGTTTTTATGAGCTCCGACCATCGATAAACCTTAGCAGTTGAGACTGCAAAATTTCTCAGCAGCGTCTTTCACTGTTCACCCATGCAACACTTGCAGCTACAGAATACTGGTCTCTGCTGGGGTGGAGAGGTACATCCAAAAATGCAAAGCGGGGATTCACAGACTCTGCCAGGTACCAGGCTGCACCAAGAATGGCTCTGTTAGTGGGCAGCTTTGTTGGGAATGACAGATCCTAGCTGTGTGCTGGGATATTCATTACTTTGAAGCTAGTCTCATACCAGCAGTGGCACATGTTCCACAGTTTGCTACCTCTGTTAAAAAAAATCAACAAACAAACTGAAAAAAAAGGGATTTACTGAGAGTGATTAAATCAGATTTTGATCAATGAGGACTATTCCAGCTCCCCAACTGCAGGGTTGTTGCTAAGCTTTGCCTGGCAATAAGCAGACTTTTTCAGGATCCTCCGCCTGTTTTCCGTCACCTATCACTTGCAGCCTCGTGGAGTCAAAAACTTCTTGAGACACCCTCACAACCCTTGGATGAGAAACTAGAGGAGAATTAAAGCTTGCACAAGTGGAGAGAATTAGGGCTGGGGGAACCTGGCCTGGAAAGCAGTGGTGCTGGGAGAAGGGAAAATACCAGCAAGATGCTGTCACTCTCTGCTAACATCGTCCTGCTGCTCTGGAGCAGGCCAAGCTGTCATGCCCACAGTCAGCTCCATGACACTGTGACCTGGATTGCTCCTATGCATCACCGCTTGGATCTGCCAGAAGTATGAGTAAAGTTGTATTCTCAATTATTTCAGGAAAGGATATGGTTCTTCCAATTGGAATATGGGAAATCCCCTACTATGTGGGATGTCTGGTAGTCCTAATAATAGCATGGAAGGCCTGTGCTTGTAAAAGTCAACTTCTCAGTAAGAAAACTATTTAAAGAGGTGAAGTAATTGCAGCTGGCAGAGCAGCCATGCAGTACATGCAGACTGGATTTTCTGGTGACATCCAAATGAGTCTTTTCTACAGCACATGTTCTTTCTCGCAGCTCCAGTGAAGGATGCTCCAGGATAACTATCTCAAAGCAGTATAAAAATGTTCAGAGGCACACACTGGATCATTGTCAGCTTCATCTCTTTGCATTGTAATTATCCCAAGCTTCTTTTTGACTTTGTCTCCCTTAAGAGAAATATAAATATATGTTTGTGTGCTTAGAGATGAGTTCCTGTATAAACAGTTTTTAAAAATGAAGACAGACCATTCCCTCACATACAGATTTCTCCCCATGGAGAGGATGAGAACATGACAAATATTAGTTCTGTTGGTTATTGCTCTTCTGGAAGGCACGCAGATTTTCCTCCAATCAGTGTAAGAGAAGCAATATAAAACAGAAAGGAGGCCTCTGCCGCTGCCACTAAGGGGACAAAAATTTCCATCTTTCTGTTTAAATCGATAGTGCAAGCCCATTTGGAATTTTTGTTTAAGATCTGGGCACCCTGAATGAGAAGCAGATACCACAAGGCAGTGTGCGATACACATATCCAGGCCAGATAGGACAGGGTGACAAACACAGTAGCTCACTGGTGCTGAGCCAGGGCAACGCCGCTGCCCCTTTCTTAGGTCACCTGCTGCCCCCGCTCGCTGCTGCAGGATCTCCCCCCGCTTTGCACCCCAGCACTGGTGTCCATCTGACTCCACTGCACTGACAAAGTGGCTAATTTGCCAAAACTGGCAAACATTGCAGCTGGAGATACAAAGAATTGAAGTAGTTGTTTGCAGGGTTAGCGAGCTGAGTTGTCTCAGCAGGGGATCAGAAAACCTGCAGAGCTGGAACAGAAGTGGAAAGAAAGCAGGGATAAGGAGAAAGGCAGAGGTGGAAAGGAGCAGAAGTGTTGCTGCTTTTGAAAGCCCTGAGCTGACAGGTGGCATTGACCATCTCCCACTATCACTCCTGAGCGGACAAACCCTGCCCTGGTCAGTGTAACTGGGGAGCCCCTCAGGCAGATCCTGCAGCCCTCTTGTCTCCTAGGGAGTGGGTCAGGGACATGGCTGATCCCCACGCAGGGCACAGCAGATCACACTGCATGGGTAGGAAGGGGGAGTTAAACTGTGTCTGGGAACATGCAGCTGAGAAGTTTCATTGCTCGTGGACCTAATAACTTGGTGTACTCTTGAGAGAGACCCTGGGAGAGAGTTACAGCTGTGGGAAACCGAGGGGATGGTGGGGATCAGTAGCAGGGATCAATGGCATGCACACACGGCACAGGAAAAACACAGGCTGAGGTGCGTACTGCTACCATTATTGTAGTTTTCCTGCAATAGCAATGCACATCTTGTTCAAATGCATGGCATTCCTCTTCAAAACAACAAATACTTTTGGCTCCAACCCATAACCAGAGTAATGGGAAAACATAAACATCTCCCCAGGCATGTACCGTGGCCAGTAGTTCCCTGTTTGCAAGTAACAACATGGCACAGAAAAAGGTGAAACTTTATTAAGGGGAAAGAACAGCAACTCGGGAAAAGCGTATATGTGTTCATGTGTGTTAATAATTAACAAAATATTGACAAAGATCACATGGGAGTATGTTTTGCTTCTTATTCTTACATATTGTATAAATAACAGTATTTAATCTTTGCTTAGGGAATGTTTTCCTCTGGGAAATTATCTCCTTTTATTTGTTGTTGGCAGTGGCTTATTTTAATTTTTACAAGGCAGAGACATACATGTGCTGCAACATATGAGTGACATACACTGAATATGCCTAAAGAATCAGCTGTCTGTACTCTACTCACACATCCACTGCAGGCAACTCACCATTTTTTTCACTTTTTAGTCAACCTTTCAATATTTCAGGCCTAATCGTGTTAGGTGCTGCGTGACCTTCATTTCTATCGGGGTCAGCCGTTCTGCAGGAAGAGGTGGGACATTTCTGTCTTGTTTCAAGCAAGGAACATGCTCTACCAGCACGTAGCCAGGCTGTTCAGCACCATTCAGGATCAAGCCCTTAGTTTATCTAGTGTGAAAATATCTGTAAAAAAGAAAAAAAAATAGCCCGCATAAAATCTTTCACATCCCTATAGGCAGAGCTTCTTGGTTTATAGGATCTGAAGAGCTCAGAGCCCCAAGGTGATGCAGTGGTAGGATCAGGTGGCATCTTCCCGGATAGGGGACATCAGCTTGCAACATGCAACAACTATGGGGTCACTCCATCATGCCTTGGCAGAAGTGGAGCACAGCCATTAGGGATGCACCATGAAAATGACCACAGACTACTCTAAATGCAAAAACACAAGGGAAACCTAAAATATGTGGTAAGGTATTAATGGTTATAGCAGCATCACCTGCCATTAGAGGATATTATTTTAATTTTCAATCAACTGCATGGTATCCCCTGTCCTTCTGAGAGGGGAAAAAGCAAATGTGAGTGGGACAGAGAGTGAGAAAGAGCATGCACGGGGGGCTCTAAGTGCTAGGCCTTGAGGGACTCTGAGTCTGGTCTTCCTAAAAGATCTGTACCCATGTCAAGCATTCAACTCAAATTAGACTAAAGAGATTGCTCATAAATATCGACATGGATCCTCTTTCATAACTGCTCTGGCCTCATAAAATGGAGTCCTAGGCACATCTTTTGAAAATTCAGTAATATGCTCATTAGTGTTCTCATTAGCTTGCCCTCAATAGCTACAGTTGTTTCCCACTTTCCGTATTACTAAAACAGCCACTGGAAATGTTCGAATCACTGTGGTGACCTTGTTAAGAAGGAACATCACCCCTACCAGGACTGTAATCTGTAAGAAAGAATAACTTCCTGTAGTGATATTAGGAATTTACTTCTTTTTTTTCCGGTCCATTGTTCTTCAGTGTTTCCCATGGGACAATCTTGGGTGTGCCTTTCCTCATACTATGCAAAATACCAAGACAGGTTCTATGCAAATATTCCTTAAATCTGTGTAAGCCTTAAGTAAAAATGTAACAAGTGCACACTTTGGACTGCTGAAAGGATGTCTCAAAGCAAACAAGATTGGTCCTCACCTTACCTTTACGCTCTACAAATCCTTACTCAGTGATGAAATTCTTGGGTGACGTTCCAGTTACCCTGCCAGTCAGGAAGTTCAACAAAGAAGTTATTTCAGCTGTCTCTCAGCCTCATATTTAATAGAGCTTTGAGTAAAAATCATATCTGAACTAGTCAGGGTTGGGGGATTCTGAATAGTGAATTCAAGTCCATATCTTGCATGGTTCTGAACTATAAATGCAACACCAAGGTTTGAAAAGGTCCATTTTCTTCTATCATTATGAAGGGGCCTCGAAGGGACATTAATTTCACTTTCCTTAAATGGGAATTATTTTAATTTCTGTCACAGGAAAAAAAAAAAAAATTACTTCCATGTTGCAGAGGAGGCTTTAAACAGATGACATGTCACACAGATCTAGTTTAGATGGGGGAAGCCCAAGGGGTAAAACTGAACACTGCAAAATGAATCCCAAATAAATAATAGATTAGAATATACAACGGAACTGCAAACTCAGACTAACTGATCTCAGCACAAAACTGCTGTTTGCAACACAGAAGGATACTTTCACCTCTTTTCTGTTTCTTAATATGTCATTTTCGTCTCATTATTGTGAACAGTCTGTAACCTTTCTGTACATGAATTAACTCTAAAATTCTACTCGTACTGAGTCAGGTTTCTTGCTCCCATAGACACTATCTAGTGTACTAATGCTTAAATAAACTCAGTGTTGGCCGCTGAGGTTTTGGTTTCTTTTTATAGTTGTTGTTCAATTCTTATTCACACATTGCAATGAATTAATATCATCCTTGCCAAAAAAACTTCAGCTCAGTTGATTTGTCAGACCCCGTTTACTCTTTCATAAAAGTTCAAAATGTTCCTTCAGGTGTTTCTGTATTTTTATCATGGTACCACATTCATTTTAAACTATCAAGGTAACTTTAATCTTATTTTGATGACTTAATGTATTTTATAGCTGACATTCCCGTTTCTCAGCTAAGACAGCTGACAAAAACAAAATTAAAAAGGAAACACTTTTAATTATGGTAGGTTAATCTGTTATCATAAAATACAACTGAATTCTTTCCTTAACTTTGATAAAGTCTTAGATTCCTCAAGGCCTTTTATCAATAGAAGTACACCATTTGCATATAACAGGGCTTTGTTCTGAATAGCTTTTGTCTTCATTTTCTTACAAGTTCCTTATCTCATCTTATTAAAAGATGCTTTTTAGGGTATCATTTTTGAAAGCGGGGGAACAGTGATAAGAAAAACAACAATTGCATTGAGGTCCAAGGCTCTGAATAGTAATGGTAAAATATGAGCTATTTGTTACATATCTATCTAGCTAGCTATCTAGCTAGCTAGCTGTCTACCTACTTACTTGTCTATAGTCCTTATCATTATTGATGTTAAGCTAAATTACTGTGACATATTACGCATATCATAAAACACAAACACAGCTTCAGAACACTTCTAATATGAAAAGAGAAAACCAAATTTTTGGCATGATGGATACTCATATACATATAGATGCAAAGACTGACCAGGACAATATTGGATACTTTTTAATATCTAACTGATCCCAACCAGTTACTTTAAATATTTCTTAACATACAAGTCTTAGGACTCTATCACTTTATATAAACTAAGTTACAGAAAATAACACAGTTCACGCTATTAAGAAAAGATGTCCTGGTTATTTAAATGCACGTACAAATATTTAGATAAGCAAATATGGTTTTGTGAATAGAAGACTATACTAGGGTTTGGTTTCCATTTCTCCTTGTACTACTGGCTTACTCAGTTACCTAATCCAGTCACCTCATCTTTCTTCATCATAATTTTCCCAGTGGTAAATAGAGGGTAAGACATTTCCATTACCTAGAAAAACTTTCTTACAAGGTGTTTTGAGTTCCTTATGAGTGTCTGTAAGTCACAAAGCAGGGAGGGTAAGATCTTCTTTTACCCTTCCTCACTCTGCCTGCTGACCAGTTAAGGTGAGATCCCCAAGGGCTGAGGTTTTCCATGGGTGTGTTATAACATAGACTGCCTGACAGGGATCTCAAAAGCCTGCATGTATGGGAAAGACTTAATTGCATTGTGTTGTTTTTCAGCTATTTCACTGGGCAGAACTGCATGGAGATGGTACTATCTTTAACCTTCCACATTCACACCAGTCCTATGCATACTTAAAAGCAAGGTACTCCAAAGCCAAGAAATGACAAGCTAAAGTTGTCCAGGCAAGGTTAAATACACTCTCCGGTGCCAACACATTATGATACAATTCTTAATAAAATGACCATGTACTATATTTAACTCCCATAGGTAGTAGTCTTGTGTGGAATATTAAGACAGTTTGTTGTAGGGTTTTTTTTCCTTATTCTTTTTTTATTATGTTCCTTCCACCCCACTACCTGAAGTGCATTTTATTGCTTCCAGTGTGACTACGTTAAAATTAAACTGTAATAGTCAATTATCCAATCAAGACACAACTGCCAACAATTCACAGTTTCTTCCAAGGTAGATAATTATTTAACAACTGAAAATGCTTAAACATCTTGAGATATTAATACATATGACCTTGAATTTTCTACAATTTTGTTTTCTGGTGTATATTAGAAAAGCTCGGTAGCGGACAGAGCATCAAAAACTCCACCTGTAGTTCCAGCAGTTTTAGAAACACATTTTGCAAGAGAGGGTCTCAGAAAAAAAAAAAAAATCCAAAACACTTTCTGAATTAATGTAGCTGATAACAAACCAGAAGATTCCATCTCTCAATTTTCTTATTAATTAAAGAGCGCTAGTATGAGAACATCCAAAATGAAAAATTCTTGTGGTGTGAAAGGTATCATCAATTAATATGTAGAACTCACAGCTGGGGCCATTAATTACCCTGTATTCTCTTTCCTTCCAAAGGTTTGACTCTTCAGCTGATGTAAATCACTTGTGATTTAGTATATCTTTTCCAGGTTGAGGAAGTGGGCTAAAGTGTCTTTGATAGTGTACTGTCCCCATGTCCCATTTACATTAGATCTTGTATAGTGCTTAGTGGATATGTGTTGTACCTGCTGGTAAAATGATATAATTCCTGCTGTCATTTTATATGTAAAATATATATATCATTCCTATGTAAATTATGCCCATTAGATGAAAAATGGAGAAGTAAAACAGCTATTTCTAGTCACATCTTCTTTTTTTTTTCTACTCTTATCAAGAAATTTTCTGCTTCCTCCAGATGAGTAAAGTGGGGCCTCTGTTATGTCAGTTAACGTACAAGGTCTTATATTCTTTATTCTGCAGTTCTACAAAATGATTGTGATATTTCTCTCTCTTTGAGGTGCTGTCTCCCTGGCCACATCTGCACATATTTATAATTGTGATCCTTCTGGTACCCTGGTGTTCTGCTTCCTATTTTTAATTATTTTCTTCCAAATTTGCTTTTTATCTACCTAACTTAAGAATCTTATTTTTTAAGTCTCCTGAGAGGTATAGGGGATCTTACTGTCTTCCTGACAAGACTGTGAGGTTAGGCATATCTGTATATGCCTGGCAGATCAGGAGATGTCCCAGACCACGTGCAGGTGTCTTGGATCGACCCCATCTATGGACAACCCTACTGGAACCCGTCCTTCGCACTAGTGGGTCAGGTACTAACAAATTTTGGCTTAGAATAGACTGACTTCCTTAATATCTGCCTTTCTTCCTGGATCATTTTTATAACCCACACACAGCCACCTACTGCTGCTGTAGCTCTTCTCTCAGCATTCTGTGAATCAGCAAATTTGAAGCGATTGTGAGAGATCTAAATGAGTTGAGGTCATTACAGAGACTATAGTTCAGATATATCCTGAAGTGCCCTCTAGGGGGAAATCAAGAATTCTGTACATAGAAGTGTAAGAATTCTCTAGGTGTAGAGGTTTGTGGTGCTGAGGGAAAACAGTGATGCACATCCAGGGAGTGTGAGCTTCCAAAAATATCCTAAGGACATCACCTGTCAGGGTAAAGTCAGGCTACCTTCTACCTGATCTCCTGAGTCCCTGACTTGCGTTCCAGGCTGCACAATGACCCAGCCACTCAAAAGGGATGCTGCATAATCCCTTAATCTAGAGATTCATCTTGAGGAGTTGCATTTTTGGGGCAAGTATTCTTGCCACTTTTGCAACTTATGCAATAGTTCTGCTGGTGGAGTATTAAGAGAAATGATATCTAAGCCCTGCCATGACACTGAATCCCAGTGTCTTAAAGACTGCCAGCTGCATCTATCAGATAAGCACTAAGTCCAAGCAGGAAGTGTTTTCTGAAATACAGTCTTTCTTCAGGACTTCCAGCAGGCTGGTTGAAGTGTCCTCGCACTCAGCGTGTTAGCAGCTGTGAACCCCCGTGGAAGATCTTGACATCCCTGCATGAAGTGTAGAATAAATGCCTGGCATCTAAGTCAGCCTTACGATTTTTGCTCCTGCAACCTGAGCTTTACAGCAGCTGAGCAGTTTCCTTGCATCTAAATTGCTTAAAGTCTAATTCTAATAAATTGTTGATTTAGAAAGAATATGTACGTAGAATAAACAGGAGTGGCATGCAGAGGCTAAGACCTCCTACAACAAATACTTTATAATCCAGAGACTGTCTCAGATTCAAACAGTTTTCTCTGAAAAAGTCATGTCCTTGGGAGCAGATGCATATTCTGAATAAAGAAATCCTAACTGTGTCTTACAGTCTTTAAGGTATCACACACACCACATTTATGAACATAAGACAGAAACTTTGGAAAATTGGCAAAGTGTGAAGGCCACAAACACTTAATCATTAGGACACCAAAGGAACATAAATCACCCAGCCACAGAAAGCCAAACTTGATTGAAAGTATTATCCCAACAGAAAACCATGTTCAAGGCCATATTCAGGTGTTTTAATGAAAACTTAAAGAAATTTCAACATCAGTGTTGAGCAGGTGGTGTATGAAAGGTATTGGACAATACTAAGTCTTAAAGAGCAGTTACACCCAACCCAGAGGAAAATATTTCATCAGCTAAACTAGTGAACAGTAAGACAATAGTAGATATTCATGATTTGTAGATAAGTTTATATTAATGCCTGTTTAATTCGATATTTGAAATTCACTGTTGTAACACATTTTACTTCAAAAGTGTATATTAACGTGTCCTACTTACAGAAGTCCCTTATGTTAGGTCTTAAAGCGGAACTCCAAATTTCTGAGTTTTTGCACTCCACTGAGAGAGACATTTTTAGGTCTTTCAGTAAGCTATTAAGTGTACGAGCAATACACAGTATTATGCTTAAATTTGCTATGTCAAATAAGTGGAACAGAGTGTTTTCATTCCTACAATGGTAACTTCCAAATGGTAGTTGTTATGATATAGTAACACATTTCCTTATTTATTTAAATTCAGCATGAACTCATCCAGTGTACCTGTAGGTACTTATTTCAAGGGAACTACCATAGGAGCACAGCGCAGATCTACACTGTGTAGCCATTTGCTTGTATAGCAAATGGAGAAGATGGAGATGTGCAATTAACCATCTCTCTGTTAATGACAAGATTGCATATGTAGGCAGCCCGTTATGTTTCTGGAGTTAGGAAGAAAGAAGCTGGGTCTGAAACAGCTTACTTCCAAGAATACCAAAGAAAATCAAAACAGTGCACTGACTTGCCTTTCTCCTCTCATGTTTGAGTGCTGAACATGCTGTTCACAGGCATAAAGCTAAGTTCCGTGAGTTTAATTGCAGCATTACTGTTAAATAGATCTTAAGAGCTTTTTGAGAGCATTTATACATTAAGCTTTTCCTCTAGGTCTCTTCCTTTGGGGACACCTAATACTATTACTCTTCCTGCATGCGGATGTTCCATATTAGTTACTCCGAGTTTTCCTTGATTTATAGGACTTTGTGCAAACCTTTAAACCTTTTCCAAAGGTAAGCATGATGGGTGGAATTTCTGAGAAATCCTGAGTAATCTAAAAGCTCAAGTCCCATTCACTTTCAATAAAACTTGAGTGCTTGAGGGCCAGGCTTTCAAAATGTTCAGTTACTTAAAGGTGAAAATAGTTGTCTAATGGGATTTACTAAAGTGCCGTGGTTAGTCTGAGACTCTTCTTTGCTTATCTGCTCTATTTATATTGTTTACTTTATTACTTCCTGCTTAAAACATGTAATAAATTTTCTCCCCTATAGTTTTATTGGGTTTCTTTTTGATAGATTTCTCTTCCTATGGTAAAGTGGGATTGGGCAGAGTTTTCCCAAGTGACTGCTTTCTGGGGAGTTCAATCTTTTGCATTTATTACGCGTTATCTGTACAAAAGTTAACTTCTGTAATTTTACTGCTTTTCCACCGTTCCCACAAAGGAGATTAGTCACTGCCACGCTGACTGCCTAAGCAAGCACTGAGGGAAGTACGCTTGCACTGATGATGAGGTCCCTCAGTGACTAAGCGGGATATCTGTGAATCACTTGCAGACCAAAACTCCAGCTAAGGTGAAACATCAGTGCCTGCCTTCTACCATGGCTGATAAACACTGGGGACAAAATTCTAGTCTCACATTTAACTATGTGAATCCAAAGTAAGTCTATTGGCCTCACTCTAGATTTACACTATTGAAGTCTCATCCAGCTCCCATTTGGAAAACTTCTTTTGATTTTAACTAGATTTAGACCAGACCTAGAGTCATTTCTTGAAATAACCCTTGAAATGTCCAACAATCTGGGTACCTTATGTCAGGCTTCCTTCTCAAGTGCATAAACTTCATTACTGAACATTCATTGGTTGAAATGAAATTAAACATGAAGCTGATCATTTATGCAGACTTATTCCCTACACCAGCATGAAGTTAATGGACTCTATGTCAAAGTATTTATTTTCAGTTTTTTCCAGGTTCAGTTTCTAGCAATTTAAGAATAAGCATCTAAACCTTGAAGTTAAACTGAACCCCTCAAATCTGAAGTCCCCATCAAAAATATTCAGGGCATCTATGTTAACATCTTAGTTGAAAATCAGAAATCATAAGCATTTCCAACGATAAAATACCAACTTTGAGTGATATTAGACATTTTTCTATCACCAGCTGGGACATATAAACATTGGATTGGATAGAGCCTTGCAGGTCACCAAGGCCACTTCCCTGGAAAGGGGAGAAATAACTTCAGTAAAGGCCTATTTTAGATGATCCTCTTCTACACGACACAGCAACTACATCACAGACTTTGAAATATTCACCAGCAGCCTATAGGAAGCATTAGCCCTGAAGTAAAAGATTAAAATTCACAATTATAATTTGCCACAGAAGGAGATGAGGCGGGATTAAGAGCCCTACTAGTAAATGTTTTATTAAAGAAACCTTCCAGGTGATGCCAAGAGGGAAGTCATATCACCTCAGGGAGACATTTGTTCCTTCCACCCAAAGTGGCAATTCCTTTATCTCAAGACCTGAGGTGGTCTAATGTCAATAAGAGCACCAGGACATGAACCTACAGCCTATTTCCAGCTATGGATAGTTTCCAGTGTTTCAGAAGTAGACAAAACCAAAAATAAAAAACTCTAGAAGCTGAATTATTCAGCCTATGGACTAGGAAAAGAATTAAAGCCTGAGACACCAAAGTTACAGACAGCACATCTGCAGAAGCTAGCGGGAACTCAAATCAGAGTATTCCTGGGTGGAGAAGGCACAATGACATCCTTTTTCCTAATTATATGAGAACCTGTATCTTCACTGATTTGAAGCATTTCTATCCATTGTCTACCTCAGCCCTTTGCAAAGCAAGACGGAAAAAATATTCCCCGTCTGCATGTGGATTTCTGTGTCTGGAAGATCTTTGTCATTCTGTGGAACTAAGACTGGTCATTCCCACGGATGGGCTGTGGGAGGTCTTCAGGCCTAATCCCAAACGTCAATGCAGACATACCCCACAGTATGTTCTTTCCACTATCACCTTATCTCGGCAGCTCACAATGGCTAAAATATTTGTTCCTGTAACACTCCCAGGAGTGCTATACACTTCAAAGAGGAATTGATATGCTGAGAGGATGAAGTGAGATTTGCTGTCTAGAAGTTTTTGCAGTATCTTTGGATGTTTATCGAAAGAAAATTGGCTCTTTAGAGAGATAATTTGGAGCACTTGATTGAAGTGTCAGTTGTATAATGTAGCATTCATAATTGTTTGGAGTGCCTGCTTCTCTCATTTATTGACAAAGAGGTGAGGCTATCAACTTAAGATGCTTCTCTGGCCTTTAGGGGGGAGTCATTTCTTTCTTTAATACCCCTGTAACAGTTACACAGCAAGCTAGTTAATATAACAGTCTCAGTTTTTAAAAAATATAAAAAAATCTATGTATATACATGCATATGTATTTAAAAAAAAAATTCACAGAATCAGTTTCACAATCCCATTGCTAGCACGCTCCGTTATTACAAAATGGCAGGAATAAGAGGTTGAGAACAGGAGTGCATCAAATCGGGACTACTATGCAGTGTGAAACCTCACTTTTTTTTTGCCAGAGAGAATGTTTGTGAGACCACGCTGCAGAGATGAGACATTAGCCTGGATCTGAGAGGCAAGCTGCGTCCTCTCTGGTGGCACGTTCACTCGCATAGAAGTGCTACAGTCAGAACTACCACTTACTTCTGAATAGTGGTAGTCTCTCAGCAGGCTCCACTGTCCTACAAATTCAAAATTTACAAAAGGCCCATTTTATTAAGTGCATTACTCACAGAATCACAGAATAGTAGGGGTTGGAAGGGACCTCTGTGGGTCGTCTAGTCCAACCCTCCTGCCAAAGCAGGGTCACCTACAGCAAGCTGCACAGGACTTTGTCCAGGCGGGTCTTGAATATCTCCAGAGAAGGAGACTCCACAACCTCCCTGGGCAGCCTGTTCCAGTGCTCCGTCACCCTCAGAGGGAAGAAGTTCTTCCTCATGTTCAGACGGA
>Ga0065711_1039674_pt1 | contig 17606 bp, 9 predicted proteins | sample Hoacrofraction12_FD_59098 | JGI IMG/M metagenome (GOLD analysis project Ga0065711, IMG submission 59098) | Hoatzin crop microbial communities from Cojedes, Venezuela - Epithelial fraction 12 v2 (version 2) | ecosystem: Host-associated > Birds > Digestive system > Esophagus > Crop | place...
AAAAAAAAAAAAAAAAAAAAAAAAAAAATCATGTTTGTACATCTCAATGGCCACTATCCCACACCTTTATTTCCTCAAAGCAAGCAACCAAAAAAGCCTCTCCAAAAAAAGACACCCTTGTGCCGCTATTCCCTCTAAACCTACTGCCTCACTACTAAGACAACAGACCCACAATCCTTATCCATAGCATCTCTCTCCTAATGCTTAACTTGGTCCTTTCATGTTATTCTTTACTACACTCCAGGTCACCCGTCAGTCATCCTCCTGGCATGTCATCTTTGCGCTGACTTTCTTTCTAGTTAATCTCAACCAAGAGATAAAAAAAATCTCAACTCGTCATTAAGTATACTATCTCTATGGTGCAACTTTGTTGCAAAGACTTTTTTTAAGGTTTTTACTCTGTCATTGCACTTCTCTCTATGCTCCTCCAGAGCCTCCCTTCCTTCAACTAAAACCTCGTGCTGTTTTTCCTCAATTTTCTGCCCTTTCATGATGAAAATCTCTAATGTTTATCACATGTTACTGAGATGGCGATTTTGATTTGCCAAGTGTGCCAGCCTCTATCATCCAGCTGTCAAACCTGTCAAAGCAGAACACTTTTTATTTCTTAGAGGCAGACCCTTCATGCAGGAAGGGCACCCTAAACACCTCTAATGTCCACTACTTATTTACCAAAAACCGTCTGAAAATTTCTTCTCAAAAACCCCAGAGTTCAACAACAGTCGAACGGCTGAAGCACTAGGACCGCTTATCTGTGACAATGGTCAAAACCACCTTATTTGCTTTCACTTCTTCCCACGCCTCTGCTCCTACGTTGAAGTCTCTTCTTGCAGATAGTAAGTTCTTAGCAGCAGAGCCTGTTTTCTCTTCCACACTGGTGTTACAGGCAGCACAGGAGTATCCCGATGTGGTACGGAGATCTCTAACACAGAGTAGCAGCTGTGATGCCTGACCACGCAGCATTAGAGAGACTACGAGGAGTCAGAGTTAGAAGGTGGGGTTAACCCTCATCCTGCCAATCACTGATATTGCACCCACACTACGATCAACCTGCACTGCATGTATTATCAGAACACAATTTAAAAAAAATGGTTATCTGAGACCAATTTTACTGTTCAAAATACAGAAGGCACAAGAAGCATATACCAGATAGCAAGCTGCCTGAGCAGAAATACTGCAAACTTTGAAAGCGCTGTGTGTGAAGCAAGCTCTAGCTCTTTCAAACTACGGTCCTTATGATGACAGAATCTTTCTTTACCACATGTAATTATTTGCATAAATGTAATTGTGGTTTTCAACGTCTTGTTCTTCCCTTTTCTATTTTTCCTTCTGCTTTACTTTGTTACTTCTTCTGGTTTACTTTGTTATTGCTATCTTTGTTCAAATGAATACATGCAAGTACTATGTTTGCATATAGTAAGATTATTTCCTCCTTCCCCTGCTCTGCCAAGAACGCAGTTCACTAAACTAGAGCAACATGGAGCTAGATCACGTATAAAACATTCAGCACAGAAGTCCGCTGAATTCTAGGGAAGGGCTTCACGGCCTGTGCTTAAATATCCTTAGAAGTTTTTTCTTCATCGTTACATCGTTCACTGAAAGAGAAACAAATTACTTCTCTCTTCAGGTAACTCCTGATCCATGTCCTACTTATCACAGCTTTTTATACTTTGAAATACAGCTCTTCTCTCTGTGTTTTCTTCCTGAGAAAAACAAACCCTTCAACTTTTCTCCTCATCGATCAACTTAAAAAAAATCCATTTCCTCTATTTCTACCGTTTTGTAAACATTTATTCTCATCCTTCTGGAAGCTCAGGCCACAGTATTTCAGCTGAGGTCTCCACAGCACGAGGCAGAGGAGAACAGTCATCTCCCACTTCCATTCAGTCTCTCCATCCCAGAACGTCTCTTACTTGAGTTCAAAGTACACAAAACACTGGCAACACATTTTTGCTCATAGTTACATTTTAACCTCTAAATGACTTAATATATTATGACTTTACAGAGAAAATATGAATGCTAAAAGTGCAGTATGAAACTCGGTTGTAAACCTAAAACCCACACTCATGTGTAGCTCCCCCCACCTTTGCACGTGCATTTTAAAATGAGAGATGCTACAAACATTTTACTACTGCCATTTGAAAACAAGAAGCATTAGCTGAAGAAAACATAAAAAGTACACAGAAATTTCTTTAAAGCAGTAGATTTAGCTTGTTTGTTTTTATTTTAAAATTTCCTTCATGTTTCCACCTTGTTGCAAGTTTTAAAATCACTGTAAACCCTTCCTTGAAAGAAAGTCCCTATAAAAAGCCACATAATGTAACTGTCATGTAATCATCACAGATCACACTATGCTACGATGTAATCAGAAGCTGGAGGCTCACTGGCTTGTAAATATGACTAAAGAAGTAATCTTTATCATACTTTTGGTCTCTCCACAGTTATGATCAACTCTTTCTCCCCCATTCCTCCCAACACCAAAACACCGTATTCGTTTTCTAATAACACTAACCATCTCATAATTTTTTTTTCTTTCTAAATCCAAAGAGGCAATTGGACTGGGCTTCCAAATGAACAGCCGCAGCAGCAACAGGCCAGCAGTGCCCCTAGTCCTTCATCAAGCAAAGAATGCCAATGACAGTTGTCTCGTAACAAGACTAGCAAGCAAGAGCCTGGCAAGAGGTGCTTTGTCCAGCTTCAAAAAAAACTATCTTCTGCTTCCATACGCTAAAGGGAAGGTTTCTCATGCCCCATAAAATCTTTTTGTTTAGTGCCATACTAAAATAATAGTGCCTTTTTACTGGCTGCAGTAAACTTCACCTATTCTTTAACTTCTCAAAATAAACTGTAGGTTAACACAGATTTTATAAAGTACGTTTGTAACTTGCTCTTCCACTAGTAGGAAGATTTATCTTGTAAAAATAACAACTTGGCCATAAACAGACACTCAGCAACTGATTTGCCCATTTTCATTCTTTAATTCTTCCTCAATGCAGCACTGCAAGACGTTACTAAATCCATAAAACAGACAGTACTGTCAACTTTCAGTTACGTAAAGCAAAGGTGTCGGGATAATTCAGGTAAAGCTAAAACACCAAAGATGAAACATGCAATGAGAGTATAATGAGGATAAGTTACTAATAGAATTGACTGAAGCAAAAACCAGTTTTGGTCCAAACAGCGAGTGTGGGCATAGTCAGTTCTCTCTGCATCCATAGCATGTTTCATCTTCAGTTCATGAGAAGATGTAATTAACATCAACAGAAAATTAAGGATTAGCAATACACCAGCTCTCAAGCAAGGAAAGGCCTCATGGCTTTGAGAGGACCCCCCATCTCCATTCCATGCAATGGACGCTTGCTCTTTTGTGCTCTCACACAGACAAGGGCTGCCAGGTAAACACATCTCCTCCTTACTTCCCAGATGCCTAGTTTGTCCCCAGAACCAATGATTTCTGAGCGCCTCCTGCCCACAGCTGCACTGGTGCACTAGTGTATTATCCACTGAAAAGCAACCACCTGCCTACCTCTCTCCCGTGCGTAACAGATGCCTGGCAGACTGAATACTCAATCACATGACAATCACTCTTAGAAACATGCTGTGGGTGGTCTCCATTATGTTCAGGATGTCATAAAAACATGCTGGAACTGTCAAAACAAGTACCCTTCACTGAATTTGCTATTAGAGTGGTAATTCATAGATGAAGTTTTCATGACACAGTTTTAGTTCAAAACTGCAATACAAAGAAAAAAAAGGGCCCCTCTTCAGAAAGCCGCAATATTTATCAGCAATTTTTTTAAGATTTGCCTGGAGCAGAAGAGATGCAAGCCCTTTTTCCCCCCCCATGTACCTCCATCCACAATCCTACAAAAAACAGGGATTTAATTCTAGACCCTTCAGTCAGGCATGCCTTATATATAACTCTCTTACCGCTCCTATTTAATCTTTTCTTGGGACTGTGCACAGAGCAAGTCATGGAACCCGCTAATCTCCACAAGGAATGCAGGAATAACAAGTAAATAAATAAGGATAGATTGAGGACAAGCAATGGCCACAAGGTATTTGTAGAAATTGAACACACCATCCTTTTTCCTACAAGCTGCTTTCACACAGTGTCTGTTTTAGTAGGATTAGAGCTGGATAGTGAAGAATTACAAGTTATTTTTTGTTTGTTTCGGCTGGTGGGGGGGTGGACCTTTTTTTCCCCCCGAACTGCAAAGCAGATGGAGAAATGGTAATATTAGAAACCTGACATTTTGCACTCATTCCTGCTTGCATAACCATACGTATTTATACCAAATGGGATTCCTCTGATGATTATGATGATCTTCAGATTTGCAGGATTTTACTTAAAGATTTTTCCTATACTCTCAAGATCTAACATCATGCAAAACAGAAGTGCATCATCGAAGTTCTATGGCACACTTAATTTGTAACAAATTCTTAATACCTCCCTCTGTTCTGCTCACTTTTTTTCCAGAGTAACAAGGAAGTTTAGTAGCCAATGCATACAAGTTTTAAAACATATATCAGCTAAAGATAGTCACCTGATCTTTGAAACATTTTTTGCATGTAGGCATTGCACTTTCTCAGAAAAACCAACAGAACTTACCCTCATCTGTAGGGTTGAACCCACAGATATCACAGATACATCGAACCCACTTATTCATCTCCTCCTCGCTGTCTGCTACCAAATAGAAAACTCTGTCTATAGTGTTGATATCAAAAATGTAACTATTTTCAAACTCTTTTTTGTTGAACGTTAATCCAGCATCCACTTGTTGACACAAATTTAAGTCAATAATACGGATAGGCTTCTTGGCATGGTCATTTTTGTAGTACTCCAATACATCTGGATCCCCTGTTAAACGGCCGCTGCGAAGCACAAACCATCTCCTCTTCCATGCCTGAAAATTGGAGAGAGAATAAAGGGAGAAAAATCAGAAGGAAGAAATCATACTTTAAGACTGTTACCTTTTGCGTATGTTTTCAGCCTTGGTTTCAACCAAGTAATAATAAGTAGTTCAATTACGATTCTAAGAGATTACACACGTTACCTACACTTAACACAATCTATTTACGTATTGTTACAGCAGTAGACTAAAGGATTAGTGAATTTGTATTTTAAAGTTTATTTCCTCTGTATTTGAGCTTTATTTTTAAGAAGGGGACATATAATTAAATCACTGTTTACAAAAGGAGAAAGGATGAACCCAGTGAAGAAAAAAGCAGGGAGGGGACCGGGAGATGGAAAAAAGTACATGCAAAACACTTCTGAAGGTAGCTGACGTACGCATGCAGAAGACAAAATAAAATGTGTCTTTAAGTGCTCCATAGTGTCTTGTTTCCAATTGCTGCTGCTTTGGGCTGATGCCTTTTAACTCTGAATTTTTCACCAATACTCAATGATAGTGACCTGCATTTAAAGAACAGACAATGCTTGCATTGTACACTCACCTCGATGCTACGGGAACTCTGCACTCAGAACTTCATAATATTGTTACAGTAGTACTTCTTACACAACAAGAGCCATATTATTATTTTGGAAACCGTTAGAGAGATGAGGATGGAGAAAATGACCAAGCATTATAGTTTTACCACCTAAAACCAGCCTCTGTCCGAGATACATCCACAGGAGAAATACGCCTCACAATCTGATGCCATGCTTGTTATACCAGCCTTCCTGCCACAGCAGAAAAAGAACCTGGTCCAGGAAAAAAGCACAACTGAAATACCTCATCTTCCAACCAATCCTCAGCTACCTTTCATTCCCATGGGCCTCCATCACCTGGCATAATTCTCGCCAAAGATCCTAACTCAAACCAGGAAACCAAGGTTTGCATACATCTGTCCTGGTGTTACCAACAGCACCTTTATTGCCTCACGTAAGTGCACTTTGCTTCCTCAGCTATACCAACAACACAGCATTCTATGCTGTAAGATATGCACAAAGGCCAGGATAATGGGCACAGCAGAAGAAACTAACTGTACTGCCATTGTCCACTAGAAGAGCTGCACTGCATTCACAGTTACAAATCTGAAAGTAGAGCCTAGACACAGTGGTGAGCCATCACCGTCTTCTCCATTTGTTTTTATGCTTTTCAGTGAAGCCGATGACCCAGAGAAATCAATGCAGTAGCCAAGCCACCACGTGTTACACCACGACTCACACCATGTCCCAGGGCACCCTATTTAAACCTTCTTTAGGATATTCAAACAAGGTCATCAGCAAGTCCTTTGGAAGGACAAAAAACAACAGAAGAAATAAAAAAATAAAACAGGTGAGCGAGTTCTCCTTCTGGCCAGCCCTGGCTGCATGCTAATCAAGGAAAGGATGAGCCCAGAAGAGGTCAAGGCGTGTGATGTCCTTTACGCTCTTGGACGCAGATTTGAAAATAAGAATTTCTTACTATGTATTAGGAAAAGACTCAGACCCATCTTCTTGATGCACAAGAGTGTTTCCATTTTATTTTTATGTAGCTGTTACCTTCAAACAAACTAGTGGTGGGAGGACATAAAGGGCAAGGAGCAAGAACTGCACTGCTACCTTCCAGCTTCGAACCAGTGCAGTCAGCTTTGCACTAGAGACTCACAAACCCCTCACTGTCATGCGGGCATGTCTTTTTTGGGCATCAAGCTCAGGAAACTATTGTGAAAAGATAATACAGAAAACAGGAGAAAGGGAAAAATGCCAGACAGCTTAATTAAGGGCTTGTGATCCATTCTCCAACTACGAAGTCTCCAAAAGTTACTTGATTTTAAGATTAACTATTATACTTCACAAAACAAGTATCTTTATTGCAGTTGTGAACACAGCATCTGCCTCTAAATGCTGAACTGCATGAATTAAGGTCTCAAGCAACTGCTTCACGGTAGTGGTAAGTTTGACTGGGTGAACAGTAAAACACAGAAGTAGAAGATGTAACAGATGAAATCCCTTCAACTTAGATTTCAAATGTAAGCACCTTCTAGCAGCACAGCTGACAAGCACTGTTCAACTGCGACCAAAAACCACTTGGAAAGTTTGTTTTGTTTCCTGTTTCCAAATCAAGTGACAGCTTAGATGCTGGGATAACAGGAAACTTCAATATTGGAGGCTCTCTCTCCAGACAAGGTCAATCACAGATAACTGATAGGAACCACACTGTAAAACTCTGTTGCTTCAGAAACTAGCTTTACCTTTAACCTCAGCCTTCAGATGAGATTTTCAAAGCTTAAGTCAGGAGGAAAGAGATCAGAGATAGGAGAAGGACAAGAGCAACTGAGCAGCACAATCATTTTGTTTTACGATTCATGTAACACACACACACAAAAAAAATCAACTCTGTATCAACTAAGCATGCCTCTTCCAGAAGTTTATTTCTAGTACTGTGTTAAGGAGTGAAAGATTCTTAGCAAACCTAACAATTTCTGTTCAGCATCAAGGAGTAAAGAGGACTCTTAAAAATTCAGAAAAATCAACCAGCTAAACGGAATTTGCTTTCAGCCCTTCGGGCTACAAAATAGCAACCAGAAAGTACTTAAAACATTGAATTTTGCCTACCAGCACCTGCTGCTATTTTTGAAGGGTTTTCACATAGTGCATATGTGACTGTTTATTTCAGTCATATAGTGAGTCACACTCACTGAAACTGGCACATATTATATTCATAAACAAAAGCAATTCCATAAACTACACACTAATAAGGCAGATACAAAGGTTCTCTGGATAACAGTACAAAGCACAATTTAGCAGCAGAATAAAGCTTAAAGCTAGACAAGCGAACTGACATCAGCACCCTTGCTAATCATAGTACAAAAGCGCCTCTATATTTTGTCAAAGTGCAAAATGAGCCCACATAAATCACTCTTTGTTATTTGAAAATATCTAGGATTCTTAACGCTTGATCTATTTTTAACATTTCAGTATTTGTCGTTGTAACGAAAGCTGTATACTGCCTCACTGAAGTACAGAATACCGTGCTATGTGTGTAAGGAAGAGTTTCTTCAGTATTGGCTTTCCAAAAAGAAAACTCTAGAAGAGATGGTGCACATGTGCAAATATGTATTTACACATATTTAGTCTTTTTTGTTGTTGTTGTTCACCTCTTTGGGCATTCTTGTCTGAAAATTTTGCATTTTCTTTTACGGAGCGTGTCACAGACTATTTCTCATAATCACCAAAAAAGATGCAACTGGTTTAAGTTGCAGAAAAATTACAGGTACTAATTATCTGTCACATTACTGCTGTTATCAGCCATACATTATCAAACACTGATTTTCTGTGCTACAAGTCAAATGCATTAAGTTTGAGAAGCCAAAAAAACAGCTAGTATGGGATTTAAGCATTTCGCCACAATATCAATACAATTTAATTCTGGAAAGATATTTGAGCAAAAAGACAACAGGGGTTTTTTTTAATGAAAGATTTTTTCATATATATAAAAATGTGATCTATTAATATAAATAGGGTTTTAAAAATATACTTCATAAATATACTAACACCTAGTTACAAATCATTGTATGCAGATCAAATAACTAATTCAGAAGTAAAATAGTTCCTTTTAGAAGTATAGTACGGAAAACGTCACGGGACTCAAGTTCACCAAAAGCCTGTATAGGCTTTCTAAATTACTACAAAACAAGATTTAACGAGGTTTGCTGCTTTTGTTTCAGGCTGAAAGGCCTTGTTTTCTCCTTTGAGCTGCAAAGCATATCAGCTGGCCTAACACAGGACATCACCATTCTTGCCAAACATTGTCCTGTTTGTATCATGAGACCATCGTATCATGAGACCATCATAACTATAGAAACAAGCTTGTTTGCTTGTTTTTGAGGTAGTCTAAAATGTGACAAGCTGCTCACCCACAGAGCATCAAATGATCAAAGGAATACTGGAATTCTGTATTTTTCACACAGCATCTTGACTAGGTTACAAAGCAAAACCAAAAAAATTCCTACAATTAGTTTTTCCACTCACATATATGCAAACTGCTGATTTAAAAGTGAGAGAATCAGCTAAGAAGTTGGCAGAAAGCATCATTTAGCAGTGTTGGGGTTTGGATTTTTTGTTTTTTGAAAGACAGTAGCTAAAGCTATATGCAGTACACAGGATTTACAACAATCTCCTTACAAGACGTGTATCTGTTGAAGAAGTTGCAGCTGTACCTCCCTTAATTTTTAAATTTATGGACCTTTTTTTTCCCCCCCATCATATATATTTGAGATGTACCTCATTCAGCTGCTGTAGTTCAAAGATGTAAGAAACAGGGGGTGTATGTGTAAATGGAAAGGGAAGGAAGGAGGAAGGGGCAGGAAAGAGTAGAAAATTTACATTTGCATTTTCAAAAGGATTTAACCTTCTATTTGGATTCCCTCAAGCTGTTGCTCAAGAGGCCAAAAGAATTACATGAAATGTTTAAATGAAACCTTAGAAATGCTAAATCAAAACAAACTTTTTGTAGTCTATTTTTTACAGCATTTGCTCTCATCTCACATGGCCAGGTAATGCTGCGTACTGATATACTGGTCAATTGTCCTTCTTTGGTTTGCTAAGTATTATCACCCATAATTTTCATGCCATTTAAAGCTGATTTTCCTCTTCTACGACATATACCACCCTTTTTCTCTTGGGTAGCATCCAGTCAAAAACACCTCCAAAACTGTTGAGCACTGGCTAAGCCAAAGAGTGTATCACTTGCAACCCGCTGCAGTAATATCGCTAATAAATCTTTCCCCCATGTATGACCAGTAGACCCAGGAATAAAACTACAAATCTCAGACTTTCCTTCTCCTCTCTCAAGTGTGCAGACATTGGTGCTTAAGTTTTCATCTTCGTACTCCACAGTGAGTACTTTAAAAGGGCAGTACGTGGCATCCTCCTTTCCCAGAGAAGTCAACTAAGACTTGGAAGAAAGAAGCGACTTACCCAGGGGCACAGGGAAGGATTTAAAAGAACACAGACAAAACATTTCATTGCTCCAGAAGAACTTATGAAGTAAGTAGACGACATGCACAGCATGAACCAGAGAAAAGTATGGGGAGGGGGAGACAGTCAAAGGTCACTTCACAATGCTCTCCTGGAAATTTGTTTGAGTCCTGAAACTACTGTAGGGGTCTTTTCACTGGTCTGCTGGGATCAAGATCTAATTTTCTGTATGCTTCTTGCTCCAATCTATTTCATCTGTCCCTCTCATTTTTTTTTCCAGTGCAAAGGTTATTAAACAATTGTGAAATCGCTACATGTCTCCGACACACAAGAAGAAGGATGACAAACAGAAATTGAGTATTTCTTCTCTTTTTTGCCTCCACATTTCTAGTGTCCAGGTGTTCTGTTCATCACAGGAGACGAACACACATCTGGCACAGCTTTACCAACTTGTGTGTTAGGTGGTGCGCTCTGCATCCTTAGAAGCTCAAATGAAATAAAAATAAGTGTTCCTTCACACTATGCTTCTTTTTAAATCTTGTTTGTGGTAGGCATAGACCAGTGACAACTGTCACTGATGAGCTTCATCCCACAAGCCATGTATTTGGGAAGACTGCCAGGAAGTAGCCAAAAGAGGCCACATTATGTAACAGTAATTCAAGTACAGAACTTTACTTTTTCCACTTGCTACTCTTCCAGCTACCAGAACTAATTCCAACATAGTGAAATTTCAAAATTTCGGCTGATGTCTTCCCTGAGAAACTAACACTTGTATATTTCTGCATGGAAATAAGTTCAGCTGTGTTTTTCAGAAAGCATTTTCTGCAAATCTTTGAAAACTTTTTTTTTAAAGGTCATAGCATGAGCACCAGAACTGAAGAATATATAATTACTAGTTACTTCTGAAAACCATGGTCATAACACCTACTGACAATTGCATCCTCTTCCCTAAAAACTATGCCTTTTCCTTTCTAAAAATTATTTTTCTTTTTTTTTTAAACGTAAGACAGAACAACTAAACCGAGCACAAAAAAAAGCATGTTTAGTGTCTTAATTCTAACAGCAGAAAGTGCATTTCCTAGATTTGACAATAGTCCAAACATTCTACTTTTAGTAGCATTAAATACTAAGAAGTGTAAACAGATTGCTGCAAAATAAACCAATGTGATACCAGGAAAATACTGAATATATTACGACTTTCTTTAAATACTTAAGACTTGTTTTCCAGGAAGCACTATCTTTTCTCACTGAGCAAAATAAGGAAAAAACAGTCTCAGTGGAAGTTTCCACTCTCCTGGCCATCATCCTGATCATCTGTTCCAAATACACACAAGGCCAAAATTTCCTGTTTTCAAACTATTGTCACCATTTTCTAGTCTTGTGCTGCCGATTCTAACTTTAGCTTGTTAAATAAACAAAAGAAAACAGTGAAAATACAGCAGAACAATACTTCCACACAGATTTACTGTGAGCACTGTTTCACAACTGACGTTTCAGCATGTGAATTTGTCTCCCAGCATTACACAGCTACCTAAAGCATCAAAAAAGGCACAAAATACAATTCAGACAATGTAGCACTAACTACTGCTGCATTTTGTGAATCTAAAACTAACTGATTATTTTCATAGTCCTTTCCATTTTGCATGGGGCTTCTTGCCTTTTTTTTCCCCTCCCCCTCCCCTTTTTCCCCCCCCAAGCCTCACATCTACTCCCAGTGTAATTTAATTGTGCAGCCAGGTCTGTATCATCTAATTCACATTAAATTGATCCTTATTATGACTGGTAGCATCAGTGACTTCAATAAGTACTTACTTTTCTGCAGTATGTCAGAAATTCTCTAATGGCAAGCACAAATTTCTCTCTGCCGTACTCCTGCACACCACAGAATTATCATCACCTCTTCACCAAAGGAGAACCGATCCAGAGAGTTATACAGAGCAATAAAGCAGGAGATCTGCAGCAGAGCTAGGACCTGAGCCCTTATTTCACTGTCTCCAAGCTAGGGCCAGTGACCAGATCATCCCTCTATCTTCCTACATCATCTTATCCACTTCTTCTAGCCATAAATGTTCTATTGTTTCTGATCACTTGCAAACTTACCTTTTCACTTTTAGTTGTTCTACTTCACACCACCGACCCTGCGTGGCTAAGACATAACCCCCTAAAAGTCTTGCCAGCAAGATGTTCCCCATCACAGATACTAGCTTTGCCATCTCCTCTCACTGCTTTATCAGCAACAAAAACATGACACTTGTCATGGCATGATGCTTGTCACAGCATAAGGAGAAGTGTATGTTGCAGGTCCCTTACTCTCACATCTACAGGGTCTTTGGTTTGCTGCCCTGTTTCTCAGAACATTTGCAAAATTTAGTCTTCTCCTCTCTGATCATGAGCACGTTTTGATCATCTCTCTCTAGTCTTTCCTATATCCATCCTATTTAAAACAATACTGCGAGGACAATCTCCCTTCCCTCATTCTAATCACATCATCTTATATTTTAGAGTTCGACATTTACTGACTTGCTTTATTGCAGTTTTGAGTCTCTATTCCTATTCTTCGTCTTTTTCTTCTTAGGAAAGTCAATGCACTTACTCGACTCCCTCCCTCTTGCAAGTGACCTCCTACTGCTTTGCTCTACCACAGACACCAGATTTGGTTCATTTTTCCTTCTCTCCCACATCTCTCATCTTTCTTCAACTTCTGGAGGCTCCTTGAATCAATAAGCAAGGGCATGACATCTCCTTCCTTCAGATTCCTCCTAAAGATCAGCCTCTTTGATAGTACTTTCCATCACCCAACCAAATTACAATTTGGCTTTGCATCAGATGGATTTATTTTAAAAGTGTTATCGTGTATTCATCAGACAAAGGTTTGTTTATTGTGGTTTGTTTTTTTTTTAAAGTTGCTTCAGTCTTTTCGTCAGCTCTTAATTAGAAGTCACTTCCCCCCACAAGTCTTAAGCTAAGAGAGCAAAACATTCAAGGTTGGTTCTGCCCTTTTTTTAAAGTGTCTGTACAATACTTACCACAAGGTTTACTACAGTGCTGACAAGACCCCCTTAACAAGACAAGCCAGAGAAGACACCAGCCGTGCTGTTTGACTCGAGTTCCACTGTCGTGAGCTCACGGCTGTACGTCGTGACAAGTTGCATGAGACTAATATACAGAAAAATAAGAAATCTGGGATTTATAAAAACACAATGAATCCAAAGCTGAAAGGTCAAGCCTACACTCCATTGATATCAACAGCTGCTTTCCCACTAACGGTCAGGAATGAAATATTTCACCATATATTTTTATCTATCCACTTCTCATTTCCTAAGAGGACAGTCATTTAGAAGCAGTGTTTGTAACAAGGTGTGAAAAACCACCATTCTTCCAGATCCCAAGCCCAGTGCTTTTTGCAATATTTTGTACAGATTCACAACTTTCCTTTTTTTTTTTTTCCTTCTTACTTGCCTGTGTAGATACCTATCTTCATCATCAGTGAAAGGCTTATATACAAGGAAAAGCAAAACACTAAAACTATGTAAAACCACGCAATTCCTGACACTATTTCAGATCCTTTAAAAGACATGGCAGTTTCAACAAACATACAACATGTTCCACTGCTTCACGTTTGGATCACTCCAGTGTGCTCATGCTGCATACACAATAGAAATTTCTACAGATGACAGAGGCTGGGCACCCTGCACATGATCTCTTCGACACAATATTCACAGGCTTAAATACTGTGTTTTGTACTCCCCATAAAAGAAAGGGAATTTGAGCTTACAGTAGCAGCAGTTTCTTCAACTTCAACAGGGAATGATGAATTAAAGGGGATTTAGCAATGATTTAAGGAGGACAGTGCAAAGATACCCCATAATTTCTACAAACTGCCTCCCAACTAACTAGCCTGGTTTAACCTACTAGTTGTATGCATAATGAAAGACGCTCCTACACATCCATTAACACACATGGAAAAGTCTCCAGAAGGAAATTCTAGACAATGTTTTAAATAATCCCTGCAAATGAAAGTTTGGACATGTTGACACTCCATCCTTATCTATTCCTTGTGAGGGCAAGGCTGTACAGTAGCTGACATTTTTGCAAAGCAAGTATCTAGACCAAAGCAGGAGCCTCTTTTGTAAATGAGTCAGCTACTATCACAGCAGTGAAAGGACTGATACTTACTCAAGCCAATTTACTCAGGTACAGTAAAGAGAAAGCTAAAGGAAATTTATTATTCTGCAAAGGTATTACAGGGAGAATCTACACAGTACCTTTCAAATTCTGTGAGGAATTGCAAGGAGTTCCTTATTCTAGGCAAGGGGAAGAATTAGGAAGGGCACGCTTCAGTGTTTACACTTTAGAACCAAAATCATTAGCTATTGCACTACAAAGCACCAGATCTGCAACGTGCGTGAACCAAGTGTGCAGATACGGCAGGAAGAGCTGCTAAGAAAAGTAAAAGCTGAAGCAGAGGCCAGTATTGTGTCTGATCTATACATTCTCACTTTACATGACAGAGAACATTTACCAACCAGGCTCAGCAGTTTTTTCTGAACAGAACTGACCTAAAGAACTCCAGAGAAAAATTAATATCAAAATAAACAAGCATGAAGTCAAAATTCTTTGCAAGACATTATGATACATAGATTGCTTTTACTATGCTAATTAAACTGAATTTCTATTATATCAAAAAATAGTCTTTTTCCAACACAGCAGATAACCATTTTGTTACTAGCAGTGAGTTAAGAAATTTAAAAACCAGCTCAATCACATACCAATAGCAAATTTAGCTACATACCAGCATAATTGAAAATTAAGATGCTTTGGTATAATTACTTGGACTAGTTTACAAAATGCTCCTCTTGCTCTCATCAACTCACAAAGTTTTCTACTGTTTCCTAGACTGTAACAGTACCCTCATGCCACATATTACGAAGATCAGCAGCTTTGTAGAACTCAGTCACCACAACCAATCAATTTACCTTTTTTCTCCCCACCCCAGAGCAATCTTTTGAATCAAGGTTTGTTCTCAAACCAAATCCTTCGAACAGGGTTGCCCCAGTTGCTTACCCCAAAGGCTGTGCTGCCCGGCCGGAGGAACCCGAGCGCCAGGACCAAGCCTCGGTCACAGCCAGCGCCTGCTCCCGTCAACTCGCTGCAAGCCTCCCTGTTGACAAAACTGAAGTGCTCGCACTAGTGTTTTAACAGCCATGAAATTACAGATGGTTCTTGAATAACAACACAAATATTAAGATGAACTAAGTGTTTTAGAGGGCTGTATTCACACACCTACGCATGGCCCACATATGCCTGTAATGTACTGAAGTGATACATCACAGAGCTTCTACTTACACTTCGTGGCATAAAACTTTTTTCTATTTTTTGAGTTAATGATACAAGTGAACAAACAGGTAGAGGTTTAGGCTCGTGCTTCAGCAACAGAATTTATCAAGTCAACTTGTAAATCAAAACAAAAGCTACACTTCTTTCTGAATAAAAAAGTTTTCAAGCACAAAGATAACATTCTTTAAGGAAGCCCCTGTTTACTTACTCCAATTCATTCTCCAGATAGCTAAGTTACAAAGCAGAAAAAGCAGACAACATTGAGAACAGTATTTTTCTAGTTTACCTCTTCAAGTCTCCAGAAAATTTAAGCAATGTCCTGGCCATTTCTGTAGTTGTGTGTACCCCAAAATAAGCAAAGCTTTCTTTTTCCTGCTGGCTTCCAACCTCACTCTACACCACCCTATCCTCATAATCTTTGACCAACAGGAAGCAGACACAATGGACTGAAAATAACAGCAATTGTAAGATTTTGAATGATTTCATATGTGAGGGGTGGGCTTAAGATTTGAAAAACTTGCCTGACTTCGGTTTTTCAGCAGTTGCTTAAAACACGTTATCTACATAGACTTACACCATTTATTAGAAAGCCAGGCTGAACAAGGCTAAACACTGTTAAACACACTATTAAGAGCACAGAGCTACAAATTCTTGCACATGTTGAGATTCTGCATTTAAATCATAGTCATTAGGCCATTCTATACAATGAACTTAATTTTCCGACAGTGTAAACAATAGCAGTAGAAGTTTCTTAAAGCATTATGTCTTTTTTTTTTTTTTTCCCAAAATATTTTTATTTATCTGAGCTTTTAGATCGGTAATAGGTAAAACTGTATGTCCCATAGAATAATATGACATTCTGGTAAGAAATGTAACCAGCAGTGCATTTAAACACTGCAGTTAAAGCTATAAAAAAATGTGGTGATGGAAAGTCATAGAAAAATTTGCTAATACGAATAGGACCTTTGCTAATCCTAAGTAGCTGAGGTGCACTTTGTGGTGTAGAAGGAAGGATCGTTATCTTCTCATCAGGTAAAAGCCCAAGCAACGACGCCAGAGATATCTTCCTCACCAGTAAAAAATTCATGTGCTTTAAATTGTACTAACCTTTTGGCATGAACACTTGAGGGTTACAGATTCCAAAGTCCAGATAGGCAATTAAAGCATTTCTTTTTATTAGTTTTAATGGTTTTTGTCTTGCACCCCAAGTACCAGTTGATTCTTATTTTGCAAACCCACAATCACATCCTGTCTCTGCCATACCTCCCCAGAGCCCTCAGGTTCCTCCTTTGCGGTTACACCACAACACATACAGGTCACGATGGTAAGAGCAGAATGAACTAACTCACAGAGAGACTCACCTCTTGCTTAAGAGCTATCTTGTGTTTTCCGGAGAAAGGGGGGAATCGGTGTCATTTTTTACACAGCCTCCTTGTCCTGAACACAAGTCAACTAAATCAAAGGTTCTTCCACAATCACAAAAACTGGTCATGTCCTTTGCCTTGTAAAGGCCAAGCAAAATTTCAGGCTGGGAGTATTACAGCGGAATAGTTACAAGCATGCTGAAATGCAAGGTCATAATTATGTTCCAACATAATTTTGAGTATGTTTGCTACCCCATGCACATACTTTATCAAGCATTCACTGTAACTCTATTGCACATTAAGTGCTGCTTAGTTTTAGAGGCATTTTAATCATAGAATTACACTGGAAATATTTTTTTCTTGGCAGGGGAAGCTGAGGTACTGCATTTCTGCAGGGTAAGATTGGATCTAGCTTGTCAATGCAGTATTTCATCAAGTTCTGCAAGTGCTCAAAATAACTACAGAGAAGCCTCTCATGATATATTTCAGTATGGTATTCACAACAACTTCTACATATAAGACGTCCCTATTTCACATGAGCTGCATAAGCCACCACTGACATGTTATAATAGCAGCTTGAAGCACAAATGGTTCAACAAGGAGAGTTAAACATGAGGTTCTCTGCAAGCCTGCAGTTTAAGGGTCCCTTGAAACCACTCTGTCTGCTAACAGCATCCTCCTTTTCCCTTCCCCCATTTTGAGACACAACCTGATGCCATCACACCAAGGAATAACAGAGAAAGGATATCCTGCCTAGATTTTCCATTATACAGATCAAATCATCAATCCAGAGAGGTCTTTGCTTACACATAGGATAAAAAGAAGATGCTTCCAACTGATAAACCCTGAGAGGAAGCAAGGGTGGCAATGACTATTTTTAAGTAGTAAGTATTCACACAATGGCCTAAAATTAATGGTCAACCCCCAGGGCCCATGCAGCCTTCATTTAAAAAAAAAAAATTTAAGGAGTTAGTGGGGGGGGGGGGGGGGGAGACACG